>Ga0065165_1002341_pt1 | contig 16508 bp, 15 predicted proteins | sample AraplaMF_Cvi_mMF_FD_63813 | JGI IMG/M metagenome (GOLD analysis project Ga0065165, IMG submission 63813) | Arabidopsis root microbial communities from the University of North Carolina, USA - plate scrape MF_Cvi_mMF (version 2) (version 3) | ecosystem: Host-associated > Plants > Roots >...
CAAGCAGCCAGGCAGCGCCGGAAGCGGCCGAAACATGCTTCTGAATTTTAGAAAGCGGCAGCAAACGAAAAAACCCGCCGGACCGGAGTCGGGCGGGTTTTTCATCCTTCAGAACCTGCGCGGCAGAGGCCGCGCAGCATGCCGGCTATTAGGCCGACAGGGCCTTGATGGCGGCAGCCAGGCGGCTCTTGTGGCGAGCGGCCTTGTTCTTGTGGATGATTTTCTTGTCAGCGATGCTGTCGATGGTCGACACGGACTGCTGGAAGATGGTGGTCGCAGCGGCTTTGTCGCCAGCCTGGATGGCCTTCTTGACAGCCTTGATTGCGGTGCGCAGGGTCGAGCGCTGAGCCGAGTTGTGAGCGTTTTGCTTAACTGCTTGACGAGCGCGCTTGCGCGCCTGTGCGGTATTTGCCATGGAATTTCCTAATCGGTGTAAGTTGCGTCGTCAAACACCTCAAACGATTAGTGTCTGCCAACAGAATTCAATACAGCCCTCGATTATAGCGAAGGTTTCATCGCAGGGCAATTCCAAATTCATACTCCTGTCCGCTTTGCGCCTGAAAATGCGACGCCGGAAAGGTTTCTGTGGCATCTGCCCAGCTATAATCGCGGGCTATGAACCTACTCCGAACCCTGGCAGCCATCTCGAGCATGACGATGGTTTCCCGCCTTACCGGCCTGTTGCGCGAAACCCTGTTTGCCCGCGCTTTCGGCGCCAATGAATACACCGACGCCTTCAACATCGCGTTCCGCCTGCCGAACCTGCTGCGCCGCCTGTTCGGCGAAGGAGCCTTCTCCCAGGCCTTCGTGCCCATCATTGCGGAATACAAGACCCAGCAGGGCGAAGCCGCCACCAAGACCCTGGTCGACCACGTCGGTACCACCCTGGTCTGGGCGACCCTGGTGACCAGCCTGGTGGGCATCATCGGCGCGCCGGTGATCATGTATGTCATCGCCGACGGCCTGGAGGGCCATGCCTTCGACGCCGGTGTGACCATGACCCGCCTGATGTTTCCTTACATTCTGTGCATGTCCTTCGTGGTGCTGGCCGGGGCCGTGTTGAATACTTGGCGCGAATTCAAGATCCCGGCGTTCACCCCTGTGCTGTGGAACCTGTCCTCGATCTTCTTCTCGCTGTTCCTCGTGAAGTACTTCGACGTGCCGATTTATTCGATGGCGGTGGCGGTGATGGTGGGCGGCGTGGCCCAGGTCGCGATCCAGATTCCGGCCCTCAAGCGCATCGGCATGCTGCCGCGCCTGTCCTTCAATCCATTGGCCGGCCTGCACGATCCTGGCGTACGCCGCATTCTCAAGAAGATGGGACCGGCCGTGTTCGCGGTCTCCGCCGCCCAGATCAGCTTGCTCATCAATACCCACATCGCCAACGGATTGGGCAAGGGCGCCGTCTCCGTGCTGCAATACGCCGACCGCCTGATGGAATTCCCGACCGGGATGCTGGGCGTGGCGCTCGGCACGATCCTGCTGCCCAGCCTGTCCAAGGCCAACGCCGACGGCGACCCGGCTGAGTACTCGGCCCTGCTCGACTGGGGCCTGCGCCTGACCTTGCTGCTGGCCCTGCCCGCTGCGGTCGGCCTGGCGGCCCTGTCCGAGCCGCTGATCGCCGCCCTGTTCAACTATGGCGCCTTCAACGCGGCCAACGTCAGCGCCGCCACCGCGCCGCTGATGGCCTATGCCGCCGGCCTGCTGGGCATTATCCTGGTCAAGATCCTCGCCCCGGCCTTCTATGCGCGCCAAGACATCCGCACGCCGGTCAAGATCGCGGTCGGCGTACTGATCGCCACCCAGGCGATGAATTATCTGTTCGTGCCGCTGCTGGGCGTGGCCGGGCTGGCGCTGTCGATCGGCATGGGCGCCTGCATCAACGCCCTGTTCCTGTACACCGGCCTGCGCCGGCGCCGCATCTATACGCCGCACGCCGGCTGGCTGGGGTTCTTCCTGAAGGTGGTGGTGGCGGTCGCCCTGATGGGGCTGGCGGCCTGGTTCAGCCAGGGGCAGCTCGACTGGACCGCCCTGCGCGCCCATCCGGTCCTGCGCATCGGCGCCCTGCTGCTCATCATCGGCCTCAGTGCGGTGGTCTACTTTGCCGTGCTGTTCGCGCTGGGCTTCCGTCCGCGCGACTTCATGCGCAAGGCAAAGTAAGCCCTCAGCGGCGATTGGGATCGCTCAGGTCCTTGTCGCCGTCCTTGTCGTCCTTTTCGTCCTTTTCGTCCTTCTCGTCCTTCCCGTCCTTGCCGGCATTGTCGGCCGGCTGCGGGGGTTCCGGCGGCTCGACGTTCCCGGGCGGTGGCGGCGCGGGGTCGGCAGGCGGTGGCGGTTCCGCCGGCGGCGGCGTCACGTTGCCCGGATTGCCGCGCCCCGGGAACAGCGATGGCGGCTCGCCCGGATTCTGCGGCTGGCCGGGCTGGCCGGGTTGACCAGGCTGCCCTGGTTGCCCTGGTTGCCCGAACTGCGGCGGCGGCTGCTGGCCAGGCTGCCCTGCCTGTCCCTGCGCCACGCCCTGCCCCGTGGGCCCGAATTTCCATTCCGAGATGTGCTGGCGGTTCTCCAGGTTCTGGAAGCGCGCGTCGAAATTCGCCTGCTTCAGCGGCTTCGATTCCGACAGGCTGTACACGGCGAGTACGCCAGTGCCACCAGTGGTGCCACCGAAGCTGCCGGTATTCCCCTTGTTCAGCCAGACGATGCCCCATTCCGCCTTGCCGGTGATCGGGTCGACGAAGATCTTGCGCAGGTGGCGGCGGGTGCCGGGAAAGCGTGGGTCCTTCAGCAGTTCTTCCAGCGACGGCGGCTGGGTCGGCTGGCCGCGCGGCGTCGCTTCGGCATAGCTGGTGAGCGCGGCGCTGAAGGCGGCGCCGATTTCCAGCAGCTCCTCTTCGGCCGCGGCGCGGCGCAGCAGGGCGTCGGCCTTCAGGGTGGCCGCCCCCACCAGGCCGATGATCGTGACCAGCACGATCAGCCCGACATAGGTGAAGCCGGCCTCGCGGCCTGCTTTCATCGAGGGGCGGCCAGCTACCATTCCGAATACGGCTTGCCGTTGCGGCCCTTGCCCTCGGCGCCGCTGTGAATGTCGTAGACGCTGCCGCGGCTCGTGTCTTCAGGCGGCACGATGACCCAGCCGGCGTCGGAATCGAGCACCGGATCGAAGGGCAAACGCGGCAGGTATTTTTTCTCGACCAGCTGCTCCAGCGATTCCGGATAGCGTCCGGTGTCGGCATAGAACTGGTCGATCACGGCGCGCGTGGTGCGCAGGTTCTCGGCCAGGATCGTCTCTTTCGTCTTGTCCACGCTGGGGAAAAAGCGCGGCACGGCGAGCGTCAGCAGCAGGGCCACGATGCCCAGCACCACCAGCAGTTCGATCAGGGTGAATCCACGGCTGCGTCTCATTTGCTCACCATCTGCTGTAAGGGATGCCGTTCAGCCCCACCCGGCCGGAGAGCGAATACACGTCGTACACATCGTCGCCTTCGCGCGGCTCCTTCGCCTCGCTGGCGTAGCTGCGCTTGCCCCAGGTCTGCGCGTCTTCCAGCGCGGCGTCGCCGCTGAAGGGATCGCGCGGCAGGCGGCGCAGGAAGTAGATCTTCGCCTTCTTCGGGCTGCGCTGGTCGACCACGCCGTCCACCAGCAGCTCCAGCTTGGGCGGATAACCGGTGGCACCGACCGCCTTCGCGATACGCCCCTCGTCGCTGGCTTTCTTGTACGCGTCGATGGCCAGGCGGATCTCGCGCAGGGCCAGGCGCAGGTCCTGTTCGTGGCGGCGCTGCACGGCCATGCTGGCAGCCGGCACCACCATGGCCCCGAGCAGGGCCAGGATGGCGAGCGTGACCAGCAGCTCGATCAGCGTGAAGCCGCGCGCACGACGCATCATCGCTGGGCCGGCAGCGGCGTCACGTCGGGTTTCTGGAGCGGCACCACCTGCACGCCGGGCGTAGTCGGCAGCGAGGTCGCCGGCACCGACGGCGGCGCGCTGGGCGGCGGACCGCCGGCGCTGACGCTGGTGGCCGGGACCATCGCGCCCTGCTGGACGGGCTGCGCTGCGGCGGCTCCTGCGGCGGCCGGTGCAGCCGCGGCAGGCCCGCCGACCTGCGCTCGTGCCGGCGCGGCGCCCGTACCCGCCGGCGCCGGCAACTGCGCCGGCGCGCGCGCCGCACCGTCCGGACGGCGGCGGAAGCTGGCCTCGGTGCCGGCGCTGAATTCGGCCACGTTCGCCGCCGGGCGCTGGATGTTGCGCACCAGGTGAGGCGTGATCGACAGCACCACCTCGGTCTTGTCGCGCGTGTCCTGGCGGCTGCCGAACAGGCGGCCCACCACCGGCAGGTCGCCCAGGCCCGGCAGGTGGGTCGCGCTGCTGCGGTCGTCGTTCTTGATCAGGCCCGCCAGCACCTGGTTCTCGCCATCCTTCAGCTGCAGCATGGTGGCGGCCGAGCGCGTGCCGATGCGGTAGGCCGTGGTGCCGCTCTTGGTAGTGACGGTGTCGACCAGTGTGCTGGCTTCGAGCGAAATGCGGATGCCGATCTCGTTGTTCAGGTAGATGGTCGGCTCCACGTTCAGGGTCAGGCCGACGTCGACGTAGTTGACGGACTCCGAGGCGAAGCCGCCCACGCCCGACGAGATCGTGGTGGTGATGGTCGGCAGCTTGTCGCCGATGACGACCTTGGCCTTTTCCTTGTTGCGCACGCGGATGCGCGGCGCCGCCAGGGTGTTGGCATCGCCGTCGGTCTTCTGGGCCGTGATCTGCGCCGAAATGGACGAGACGCCGATGTTGCTGGAGTTGAGGCCGCGCAGCTGGTCGATGGTGAGCGGCACGTCGCCGACGTTCTTCAGCGGCGCGAAGGACAGCGTGGTCGGCCAGTCGACGCCGAGGTCGAGCAGGCGGTTGCGCTGCACTTCCAGCACCTCGACGTCGAGCACCACCTCGGGTTCCGGCACGTCCTGCAGCTGCACCAGCTGGGTGGCCAGCTTGACCGCTTCGGGGCTGTCGCGCAGGATCACCAGGTTGAGCTTTTCGTCGACCACCACGTCGCGCGACTTGAGGATGGTCTTGAGCGTGTTGGCGATGGACTTCGCCTCCGCGTTCGCCAGGTAGAAGGTCTTGACCGTCATCTCCTGGTATTCCTTCTGCTTGGCCGCCACGTTCGGGTAGATCAGGATGGTGTTGCCGTCCATGACCTGGCGTTCCAGCTGGTTGGTCATCAAGAGATAGTAGACCGCCGATTCGACCGTGCTGTTCTTCAGGAAGATGGAGGCGCGCTGGTCGGTCTTGACGTCTTTGTCGAACAGGAAGTTCAGGCCCGAGTGGCGCGCGATGACTTCGAAGATCTGCTTGATCGGCGCGTCGCGGAATTCCAGGCTGATGGGCGTCTTGAAGGCGTGCGCCAGCGAGGCTTCGGCCGGCGCCACCGAGAACTTGTCGTTGACCTCGGCCAGCAGCTGGCGCGCCTGCTCGTGGCCGGGGCGCTCGCTCAGCACGGCGCCCAGCTTCTGGCGTGCCACGTCGTACTCCTTGCGCTCGACCGCGGCGCGCGCCTCCTCGATCTGGACCGCGTGGCGGCGGTCGGCCTCGACCTGGCGCAGGCCGGCGCGGGCACGGTCGTTGACCGGGTCGATCGCCAGCACGCGCTGGTAGTTCTGCAGCGCCAGCTCAGCCTTGCCGTCGGCGACCAGGCGGTCGGCCTCCGTCAGCAGGCGGTTGGTGGTGCCGTCGCGCGCGCGCAGGTAGGCCGTCTTGTAGACCACATTGGTCGGGTCGGCGGCCACCGCTTCCTGGTACTTCACCAGGCCGGCTTCGACCTTGTCCTGGGACAGCAGCGCATTGCCCTCGCGGTAGGCCATTTGCGCGGCGCAGCCGGACAGCAGGACCGCGATCGCCAGCGGGACGGCCAACTTAGGGGACAGACGCAGCATCAGTCGAACACTCCAATATTGAGCTGCTGAACGGTGTTCAGCGGCAGGTAGGTCAGGGTCAGCACCGGCGGCGCGATGGCCTCGACGCGGTAGGTGCCGTCGATCACGGTCTTGTCGCGCACGACGTAGGTACGGTCGCCGCGCGCCAGGTAGACTTCCCAGGCGCCGTCGGCCACCGACTTGCCGATGAAAGTAAAGGGCAGCGGCGGTGCGCTCGGCGGCGGCGGTGGCGGCGGCGCGGGCGGCGGCGGCGGCGGCGGGGTCCAGTCCTGGCGCCCGAACACCCCATTCTCGCCCTGGCGGAACTGCTCGTCGCTGTCGCCGATCAGGGTCTCGCGCGGTACGAGCGCCAGGATGCGCGGTCCGTTGGCAGCGTTGGCGGCGGCCGGCTCGCGCGCCGCAGTTTGCACCGCAGCCGGCGCCGCAGTCGGCACGACAGCGGCGGCCGCAACGGGTGCCGTAGGCGCAGGCACGCGCGCCGCAGGCGCACGCTCGACCGCCTCGGCCACCCCGGCCTCCGGCGTCCTGTCGCCGAACAGCACCAGCAGCGCGGCCCCCGCCAGCGCGGCCCCCAGCACCAGGTGGCGCGGCTTCATGGCGCTTCTCCCGGCACATCCTTCAGGTAAAGCGTCAGGCGCAGGCGCGCCTCCACGGCCGGGTCGCCGATGGTGTCGCGGCGGAAGCTGATGTCGTCCAGCGAGGCAAAGGGGATGGCGCGCAGCGCGCCCATCGCGAACTGCCAGATCGCGCCATAGCTGCCCTTCACCGGCAGGTTGACCTGGTAGGTCGTGACGCGCGCGTTGCGGTCGTAGCCGGTCTTGTATTCGCCCTGGCTCAGCGACAGGCCGTTCTTGCCCGCCAGCGTGAACAGGGTCTTGACCTGCTGCTCGGCGTAGCGGCGCGGGCCCAGCGCGGCGTAGAAGGCGTCCAGGTTGTCGATGGCCGGCGCAGCTGGCGCGGCGGGCGCGGTCGCAGCCGGCATGGCGGCAGCGCCCGCGGCGCTTGCCTGGCGCGCAGTCTGCGCCGCAGCCCGGGCGGCCAACAGCGCATCGCGTTCGGCATCGAGGGCTGCCGTCGCATGCAGGGTCCAGCCCAGCGTTCCCAAACAGGCCAGCAGCACCACGCCGCCGATCGCCGGCAAGGGATGGGCGCGCACCGCCAGCTGCAGACGCAGGGACAGGCCGGCAAGCTGCGTGCCGAAAGACGCGGACTTCATTGCGCAGGCCTCCATAGTGCATCGATCTGGAAGCGGATCGGGCGGTTCGGGTCCTGCTCGTTGATTTCGTGGCGCGTCAAGGCGACGGTGGTGAACCAGTCGGCCTTCTGCAGCTGCTCGACGTAGGCGATCATGTCGTCGCTGCTTTTGGCTTCGGCGGTGATGCGCAGGCTGCTCTTCTTCGCGTCCGGCTCCAGCGCCAGCAAGGCGATATTCGCCGGCGTGGCGGCCTGCAGCGCATCGTGCAGCGCGCGCCACGGCAGGTTCAGCTGCAGCACGGCGGCATTCACCGCGGCCGCCTGCGCCTCGGGCACGGGCGGGCGCACCACCACCGGCGCAGCAAGCTTCGCCTGTGCCTCGGAACGAACCTGCGACTGCGCGCGCAGCAGCTCGACTTCCCCCTGGCGCTTGCGCAGGCCGGCGCTGGCGCCGAACAGCGCGCAGCCGATGAAGAACAGCGCCCACAGCATGGCCCAGGTCTGGCGCGGCGTGCGGAACAGGCTGCGCGCCACGCCGGGCGGCGCGAAATCGATGCGCATCTTCTTCATGCCGCCCTCCCCGTCAAGGCCAGGCGCGCGCTGTCCGGCCACAGCGGATCGAATTCATCTTCCAGCAGGGTGCAGGCGAATTTCAGGCGGCCCGCGCTGCTGCCCCAGCTGGCCGGGGCCGGACCGCAGACCTGCAGCCGTTCAGGACGGCCCAGGCCCACGCGCAGGGCCTCGCGCGCGATATGGCCCTCCAGCCACTCGCGGTCGGCGCCTTCCGGGATCGGCGCGGTGCGCACCGCAGCCAGCTGCTTGCCGTCGAAGGCGGCCACGCTCAATACCCCGCCCTGCACCAGGCCGAACCAGGCGCCGGGGCGGCGCAGAGAACGGTGCTGATTCAGCGCGGCGACGAATTGCGGCGCCACCTCGACCAGGCGGAAGCCATGGGCGACGGCGGCCAGCTGCAGGCGCTCGAGCAGGGCCTGCGGGATGGCGGCGGCCAGGAAGGGCTGGCTTGCGCTCCAGTCGGCGCGGATCACCCAGCCGGCCGGGCTGGCGCCAAACAAGGCCTGGTAGCGCAGCGCGCTGGCGGCTTCGAGGTCGGCCATGCGGGTTGCGCCGGCGGGCGGCGTCACCTGCCACAGGCGCACCAGGTCGTCGGACAGCACCACGCGCAGCGGCCAGCCGGCGGTCTTGTGTTCGGCCAGCAGGGTGTCCAGCTCGCGTCCGATCGCCTCGAAGCCCATGGGCGCAAAGCGCGCCTCGCCCAGCAGGCGGGTGCGCTCGTGCGGCCAGATGCTGGTGCGCACCAGGGCCAGGCCGTCGGGCGCGACGCCCAGGCGCAGCGACTGTCCCAGGAAGGGGCGGATCCATCTACGCATGCAGGGTCACCCGTTTGATTTCTTCGATGGTGGTGGCGCCGCGCTTGACGAGGTCGAGCGCCGCCATGCGCAGGCTGCGGGTGCCATTGGCGGCAGCGGCGGCCTTGATGCGGCGGATCGGCTGCTTGTCGACGATCAGCTCGCGGATCTCGTCGTTCAGGGTCAGGATCTCGGCGATCGAGCGGCGGCCTTTATAGCCGGTGCCGCGGCAGTCGCCGCAGCCCTTCCCGCGCATGAACAGGTAGTCGCCCACCTCTTCCGGATGCAAATGCGCCGACGCCAGCTCGGCCCCGTCCGGTTCGTAGGGCGTGGCGCAGTGCGGGCAGTTCATGCGGATCAGGCGCTGGGCCCAGATGCCATTCAAGGCCGACACGAAGGCATACGGGTCGATGCCCATGTGGGTGAAGCGGCCGAACACGTCGAACACATTGTTGGCGTGGACAGTTGTCAAAACCAGGTGGCCCGTCAGCGCCGACTGCACCGCGATCTCCGCGGTCTCGCGGTCGCGGATCTCGCCGACCATGATCTTGTCCGGATCGTGACGCAGGATCGAACGCAGGCCTTTCGCGAAGGTCAGGCCCTTCTTTTCGTTCACCGGGATCTGCAGGATGCCCGGCAGCTGGTATTCGACCGGATCCTCGATGGTGATGATCTTTTCGCGGCCGTTGTGGATCTCCGTCAGGGCCGCATACAGCGTGGTGGTCTTGCCGGAGCCGGTCGGCCCGGTTACCAGCAGCATGCCGTAGGCTTCCTGGGCCAGCGAACGCAGGGTCGCCAGCGAAGGCGCGTCGAAGCCGAGCGCCTCCAGCGTCAGCGCGCCGTAGGACTCGATCATGGCGCGCTTGTCGAGGATACGGATCACCGCATCTTCGCCGTGGATGCTCGGCATGATCGACACCCGCAGGTCGATCTCGCGGCCGCCGGACTCCACGCGGAAGCTGCCGTCCTGCGGGATGCGGCGCTCGGCGATGTCGAGTTCCGCCAGCACTTTCAGGCGCGAGATGATGTGCTCGGCCAGCTCGATGCCGCCGACCGAGGCCGCGTGATCGAGCACGCCATCCACGCGGTATTTGACGGCGAGGCCGCCGGCCGTGCTTTCCAGGTGGATGTCGGAGGCGCCGGCCTTCAGCGCATCGTACAGGGTCGAGTTGACCAGCTTGACGGCCGGGCTGGCGCCTTCCGACACCGAGGCGAAGGACAGCACGGCGGCGGTCTTGCCGTCGCGCCGCCCCTCTCCGCTGTCACCGACCAGCGTGTCGACCGCACGCGCCGATTCCTCCTGCTTGCCCAGGTAGGCCTGGATGTCGCCGGCCAGCGCCAGGCGCAGGTGCAGGGGACGCGCGGAGGTGGCGCCGGCCTGCGCCGCCAGCCACGTTTGTAAATCCAAGTCGAACGGGTCGGCGATCACGCCGGTCAGCAGGCCTTGGGCATCCCGCAGCAGCACGCAGTGGCGGGCCAGCGCCAGCGCCAGCGGCAGCAGGTCGAAGGCCGGCTGCTGGCCGAACATCTCCAGCGTTTCCATGACCGTCAGGCCGAAGGGCTCGGCCAGCTGGCGCACGATCTGGCGCGGTTCCTGGCCGGACAGCGCCTGCAGCTCCTCGACCAGCGAGCGCTGCGAATGGCGGCTCTGCGCGCGCGCACGCGCCAGCAGCGCAGGGTCGAACATGTCAGACATCGGCAGGTTCACGACATGTCTCCGGCAAGGTCGAAAATAGGCATATACAGCAGCACCACGATGGCGCCCACCACCAGGCCGATGGCAGCCATCAGCAGCGGCTCGAAGGTGCGCGTGAAGCGGTCGATCCAGCGCCCGATCTCGCCGTCGTAGAAGGCGGCCGAACGGGTTAGCATGGGTCCCATGTCGCCGGTGCGCTCGCCCACGCGCAGCATGCGCAGCGAGATCGGCGTGGTCAGGCCGCTGGCTTCGAAGGCGTCCGACATCGGGCGCCCGGATTCGATGGCAGCCTTGGCCGAACGCAGGCCGGCGGCAATCGCGGGCGACACCATGCCTTGCACGGTCTCGATCGCGCTCACCAGCGTGATGCCGCCCTCGTTCAGCATGCCCAGCGTCAGGTACAGGCGCGACAGTTCATAGATGCGGGCCCGCTCGCCGATGCCGGGCAACCTGGCCAGCAGGCGTGCGGCGCCGCCATGGCGCAGCACGCGGCGGATGCCCAGCCCGGCCAGCACGATGGCGGCGCCGAAGGACAGCAGGAGCCCGCCCGCATGGCGGCCGGCAAACTGGCCCCATTCCAGCATCAGGCGCGACATCCACGGCAGGTTGCGCCCTGCCCCCTGGTACACCTCGGCGAAGCGCGGCACCACATAGGACATCAGGAAGATCGAGACGCCGCCGCCCACCACCAACAGGATCACCGGGTAGATGGAAGCGGAGACGATTTTCGCGCGCACGGCGTCGATGCGCTGCTGGTATTCGATATAGCGTTCGAGTGCACGCGGCAGGTCGCTGGTGCCCTCGGCGGCGCGCACGATGCCAACGTAGAGCGGCGGGAACAGGGCCGGCTGCTCGGCCAGCACGCCGGAGAAGCGCTTGCCCTCGCGCAGGCCGCCCAGCAGGCGTTCCAGCACCGCGCGGGTGGCGGGGCTGGCTTCCTTTTCGAGCAGGGCTTCAAGTCCTTCGACGATGCCCAGGCCCGCGGTCAGGAGGGCCAGCAGCTCCTGGCTGAACAGCACCAGCGAGAGCTTACCGCCGCGCCGCCCCTGGAAGGCGGCCGCGCGCACCGGCTCGACCGCGCTCACATACAGGCCGCGCGCTTCGACCTGGCGGCGTGCATCGAGTTCGTCCGAGGCATCGACCACCACGCTGGCGATGCTCATGTCGGGAGCGAGGGTGCGAACCGCGAACTGCATGGAAAAAATGAGAGGAAAACGTGAAGGCGCGCTTATTGCGAACTGATGTCGGCAGCTTCGCCGGCGCCGCCCGGCTGGCCGTCCTTGCCCAGCGAGACGATCTCGTACTCGCCCTTGGTGCCCGGCGCGCGGTACTGGTAGGCGTGGCCCCACGGGTCGGCGGGCACGCCCTTCTTCAGATAGGGACCGTTCCATTTGCCGGCCGCCGTGGGCGGTGCCGCCATCAGGGCGTTCAAGCCTTCCTCGGTGGTCGGATAGCGGCCGACGTCGAGGCGGTAGGTGTCCAGCGACTTTTCGAAGGCTTCGATCTGGGCGCGCGCCACCGTGACTTCGGACTTGCCGAGCTGCGAGAAATACTTGGGACCGACATATGCGGCCAGCAGGCCAATGATGACGATCACCACCAGCAGTTCGAGCAGCGTGAAACCTGCGGTGCGGACGCGGCGTGCGTCGCAGTACAGCCCTGAAACCATTCCCACTCCTTTGTGCCATTTGGAAAGCTTAGCCCTGCAAGGCTACCACGCGCCCTGTCGCACAGACAATTTCTTTTTAAAAATTACAACACTGTTGCAAGGCCCAAACTGATGAGTTTGTACGCAATGCATCAGCAATCTATCGATTTGTCGCAAATGTGTATCGGATTTTGAACGGAAATGCTTTCGGTGCGAAAACTAACTTTACTAGGAGAAACCGAATTAAATTCCTGAATGCACCAAAAAAATCATTTTTAATTCGTTGAAATTTTTTTCACAAGTATTGTTCTCGTTGCTATATTTCATTGCAACCGGGTAAAAATAACACGGTGCATCAAAGCCTGCGTTCCAGCTACCAGGTGGGACGCGATTCAACCATAACGACAAAGGCCGAACTCATGATTCGCACATCGCATTCCGTTCCCGCCCAGCGCGGCAGCCTCCAAAAATTCCTCGGTGCAGCCCTGCTGGCTGCCGCGGCAGCAGCCGCGCCTGCCCAGGCCGGCGTGATCACTTTTGACGACCCGAACAACTACGGTCCGGGCATGGTGCTGGGCGGCGACCTGTACCAGGAAGACGGCTATGCCATCGGCTTCTTCGCAAACGTGCTGGGCGACGGCATCGGCGACCTGGTCGGCATGATGTACGACGGCGAAGGCGCAAGCTGCGACGCCTCCTCGCAGATCTGCCCGGCCAACAAATCGGGCATCTACTTCGGCGCCCTGAACGACTCCTACCTGGATATGGTGTCCGTGGCGACGCCGGGCTTCAAGATCAAGTCCTTCGACGCCGGCTTCATCGGCAGCTATTCCAGCCTGAGCAGCTACCCGAACCCGGTCGGCCTGGTGCGCCTCCTCGGCTACAAAGTCGGCGGCGGCACCGTCACCCAGGACTTCTGGTTCGACAACACGACCCAGGCCAAGAACTTCCAGCTGAACACCTTCAACACCAGCGGCGCCTTCGCCAACACCGTGCTGAGCGAAGTCGCGATCTACGGCTTCGCCTGCAACACCGTGAACACCAGCTGCCAGGCCTTCGCCACCGACCGCGGCCAGTTCGGCATCGACAACATCGTGACGACCGACGTGCCGGAACCGGCCACCGCCGCCATCGTCGGCCTGGGCCTGCTGGGCGTGGCCGCTGCGCGCCGCCGCAAGACCAAAGCCTGAATCCGCCGCACAAGAACAACGACAACAAGAGGAAAAACAGAATGAAGATGCGTCCCCTTTCCGCAGCCGTCGCGCTGCTGCTGGCCAGCATCGTCGCCAGCGCCCAGGCCGATGATCTCCGCCGCCCCTACATCGTGCAGCTGGCCGACAAGCCGGTGGCATCGTATGAAGGCGATATCGCCGGCCTGCCGGCCACCAAGCCGGAACCGGGCCAGCGCCTCGAGCTCAGCTCGAACGCCGTGGTCCAGTACAGCGATTACCTGGCCCAGAAGCAGGAAAGCGTGAAGGCGGTCGTCGCCAACGCGCCGGTCAGCTATAACTACAGCGTGGTGCTGAACGGCTTCGCCGCGATGCTGACCGACGACGAAGTGCGCGCCCTGCAGGCCCGCACCGACGTCGCTTCGGTCACGCCGGACACCCCGCGCAGCGTGGACACCACCTATACCTCGCACTTCCTGGGCCTGGACAAGGAAGACGGCCTGTGGGCCAAGCTGGGCGGCCGCGATGCCGCCGGTGAAGGCGTGGTGGTCGGCATCGTCGACACCGGCGTGTGGCCGGAAAATCCCGCCTACGCCGACCGCGTCGACGGCAACGGCAAGCCGACCTTCGACAACAGCGGCACCCTGGCCTACGACGCGCCGCCGTCGACCTGGAAAGGCAATTGCGTGTCCGGCGAAGGCTTCACCACCGCCAGCTGCAACAACAAGCTGATCGGCGCCCAATACTTCGACGCCACCTTCAAGAGCCTGCCGCAGTACACCACCCACTGGAGCGAATTCCGCTCGCCGCGCGATTCGATCGGCGGCAACCTGGGCCACGGCGGCCACGGCACCCACACCTCGAGCACCGCGGCGGGTAACGCCGGTGTCGAGTCGATCGTCAGCGGCGTGAACCTGGGCCCGGTCTCGGGCATGGCGCCGCGCGCCCGCATCGCCATGTACAAGGTGTGCTGGACCTACAACGACGTCACCGACCCGACCGGCGGCAAGAACAGCTGCTTCTCCGGCGACAGCGTCGCGGCGATCGAAAAAGCCGTGACCGACGGCGTCAACGTCATCAACTTCTCGATCGGCGGCGGCTCCACCGTCACCGACATCGTGGAGCAGGCTTTCCTGCACGCCTCGAACGCCGGCGTGTTCGTGTCGGCATCGGCCGGCAACGACGGCCCGGCCAACACCGTGGCCCACATCAGCCCGTGGCAAGCCACCGTGGCCGCATCCACCCACAACCGCGAACTGCAATCCGACGTCCTGCTGGGCGACGGCCGCAAGTTCACCGGCGCTTCGATGATCACCACCCCGCTGCCTTCGGCACCGATGATCACCTCGGAGCAGGCCGCCCTGTCCGGCGCCGACGCCACCGCGGCGACGCTCTGCTACAGCAAGAGCTGGGTCGGCACCGGCTGGCCGGTCGCCAAGCAGACCCTGGATCCCGCCAAGGTCGCCGGCAAGATCGTGACCTGCACCCGCGGCACCAACGACCGTCTCGACAAGAGCAAGGCCGTGGCTGAAGCCGGCGGCGTGGGCATGGTCGAGATCGACAACGGCGTCGGCCTCGTCGCCGAAGTCCACGCCGTGCCGACCGTGCACGTGAACGTTACCGACGGCGCCCTGATCAAGGCCTATGCGGCCGGCCAGAACCCGACCGCCGCGATGACCAAGTTCGTCACCGGCACCTCGGCCGTGAAGGCCCCGGTGGTGGCATCGTTCTCCTCGCGCGGCCCGAACCGCTACGACGGCAACCAGCTGAAGCCTGACCTGGCCGCACCTGGCGTCGACATCATCGCCGGCGTGACCCCGGAAATGAACGCGGCCCAGCGCGCCAACGTCGTCAACGGCACCGCCGCCCCGGTCAGCGTCTGGGCGTCCTATCAGGGCACCTCGATGGCCGCACCGCACGTTGCCGGTATCGCCGCCCTGCTGCACCAGCAGCACCCGACCTGGACCCCGGCGATGATCAAGTCGGCGCTGATGACCACCGCTACCGACACCTTCCCGGATGCCATCACCTCCGGCGACACCCGCGGCGTCCTGCCGTTCGGCCAGGGCGCCGGCCACATCAACCCGAACGGCGCGATGGACCCGGGCCTGGTGTTCGATATCGCCCCGCTCGACTACCAGCGCTACCTGTGCGGCCTGGGCGTGTCGGGCGCGAACTGCTCGGCTGGCCAGATCGCAGGCTACAACCTGAACCTGCCGTCGATCTCGGTCGGTAACGTGCTGGGCAGCACCGTCGTGACCCGCAAGGTGACCAACGTCAGCAGCGAAGCCGAAACCTACACCCCGACGGCTGCCCTGACCGGCTACTCGGCCGTCGTGTCGCCGACTTCGCTGACGGTGGCGCCGGGCGCAACCGCGACCTTCACGGTCACCCTGACCCGCACCAATGCCGCCTTCAACACCTGGCAGTACGGTTCGGTGACCCTGAAGGGCAGCAAGCACACGGTCCGCATCCCGATGGTGGCACAGTCGGGCACGCCGTTCATCGCTCCAGGCCTGATCTCGGTGCCGAAAACTGCCGCCACCAAGTCGTACTCGATCCAGACCGGCTTCACCGGCACCGTCAAGGCCCTGACCGGCATGAAGGAAATCACCCGCAGCGATGACGTCGTCGCCCAGGCAGTCGTGAGCACGGTCAACAGCACCGCTGCCGTGCAGACCGCCTGCCGCAACGCCATCGCCGGCGTGAAGGTGACCTCCGTGACCGTCCCTGCCGGCACCCTGGTGGCGCAGTGGGAACTGTTCGACCGCGACACCGACGCCGGCACCGGCCAGACCGACCTCGACCTCGCCCTCCTGAACCCGGCCGGCAACCTGGTCGCCTATTCGGGTAACAATGGCTCGAACGAGCTGGTCTCGCTGACCGCACCGGCAGCCGGCACCTACAAGGTGTGCGTGGTGGGCTATGCCACCCCGAACAAGGTGTCGTCGAACTACAAGCTGTCCTCGGCTGTCGTGACCACCGCCGACAAGGCTGGTAACTTCCGCGTCGGCCTGCCATCCCAGGTCTATGCTGGCAGCACCGCAACCCTGGCCGCAGGCTGGTCGGGCCTGGCTACCGGCAAGCGCTTCCTGGGCGCCGCCCAGCTGCAGCAGGGTACCACCGGCGTCATCGGTGCCACGACCCTGTTCCAGGTCGAGACCAATAACCCGATCCCGCTGGGCGAGCCGGTGCAGCGCACCGTGGTCCAGCAAGACTCGGGTATCTAATAGAGAGTGGAGCGGCCCGGTGCGAAAGCGCCGGGCACAAAAAAGCCGCGCGCCTTCGGGCCGCGGCTTTTTTTATTTCCTCGGGCAGCTTTAACGGGCGGACGGGGCGGAGCCGGCTTCGCCCAGCTGGCAGGTGCCGGCACGGCAGACGGCGCCCGGGTCCGGCATGAAGCGGCAGTTCGACACCATGCCGGACGCCGCGTCGGCGGCGCGCCGTTCTTCCTTGTAGCGCTCGGCCAGGGCCTGGAGTTCGGCCTCCGAGGTCTTGCCGGATGACCAGGCCAG
>Ga0065165_1002342_pt1 | contig 16498 bp, 11 predicted proteins | sample AraplaMF_Cvi_mMF_FD_63813 | JGI IMG/M metagenome (GOLD analysis project Ga0065165, IMG submission 63813) | Arabidopsis root microbial communities from the University of North Carolina, USA - plate scrape MF_Cvi_mMF (version 2) (version 3) | ecosystem: Host-associated > Plants > Roots >...
GAAGCCCGCAAAGTCACGAAGCGTACCGGCTACCGGCAGTGATACGAGGTGTTCCTGACGAACGGCCAGGGTAGGAGACAGGTAACCAAACAGTACATTGAGTACCACACCGGTGAATACCACCACGAGTGGCCCGGGCACCATTTGGAAAAACTTGTATCGCTTCAGAAAGGGCTTATCCCACAGCACCAGAATTATGATCGACGTAAGGCCGATCACAATGGCACCGGGTGTAACGAAGTCCAGCGTATGGAATAACTCGGTAAAGGTATTCTCGCCGTCGCTTTGTACGAAACTTTCATCACCCTCATAATCTCTATCCCAGCCGAACGCGTGCGGAATCTGTTTGAGGATAAGAATGAGACCGATGGCCGACAGCATACCTTTAATAACCGCGGCGGGAAAGAAGTGTCCGATCGACCCGGCACGAACAAGGCCGAGTACGAACTGTAGCGCACCACCAATTACAACGGCACACAGAAATGCCTGGAAGGTTCCCAGGTCATGAATGGCTGCAATAACAATTGTGGTAAGTCCGGCAGCCGGCCCGCTTACGCTTAAGTTTGAACCGCTCAATGAGCCGACAACAATACCGCCAACAATACCGGCGATTATACCGGCAAACATCGGAGCGCCCGATGCCAATGCTATGCCCAGGCAAAGCGGAAGGGCCACCAGGAACACAACGAGACTGGACGGCAGATCATATTTAAAATTTGCGAATGGATTTGAAACGTTTTGCATAAAATCTTTAATCAATTGACTATCAACCCGAGAGTGATTCAAACGTCAAAGTAAGGGTATACCACAGTACTGACGGCGTACGCCGTACTGTAACCGATACACGTGGTGAGGTGTGCCGCAATGCGCCGGCTTCCGAATGAACGGTATACACAGTTTACAGCATGGCCTAAATTGCCAGCCGTTCTGAACGCGTTACCGCGCGGACGCTACATTGCCTTACTAAAAAAGAGATTATGCTTTGGGAGGGGGAGTGACGGTATCGTTGCTGCGCGTGAGCAGCTTTTCTGTACCCTGGAAACAGATGGCTTTCTTCAGGGTTAATAAATGATTGTTTTCGAGGTAGAGCAGGTGCGCATACAACAGATCGATTTCTTTTACGAATGCCCCTGATTCTCCGGCTGACCCGCATCCTTCTTTTTCTTCTTCGGTCAGCGAGCCGGCGATGAGTTTGACGATGTTCGCCAGCAGGGCTTTATCTTTATCGAGCTTCAGGGCTTTTACTTCAGCCATAAAGAAACTCATATTCAGGAACAAAAGCCCCGTGAACAAAACCATTACGTTCCGAATCACTATGTTCCTGTATACTTTCATTCTTTAGCAGTCTGAATGCTGTAAAAGTTTAATCGGTGGATTAATGCTTCCGTTGCACTCAAACATACATGTTTTTTTTATAATTGGTTCCATTTTCCGTTATTGGCCACGAATTTAACCCGAATTTAATACTGTATGTGGCCGGTTGTTTCTATACGTGTCCGTCCCCCGGTATTTACTATTCATCAAAAGTCAATCCTGATCCATGAAACAACCTGACGCGCTCAACCTGGTAGCCGAATTTCACAACACGTTTAAACATCCTATCGTAGCGGCTCCCGCCATTCCGGCCGAGGATCGCTGCAAACTGCGGGTGGCGTTGCTGGCCGAAGAGCTTAAGGAACTGGAAGTAGCCATTCTTCAAAAAGACATCGTAGAAGTAGCCGATGCTTTCTGTGATCTGCAATATGTACTGGCCGGTGCTATCCTCGAGTTCGGCCTTGGCGATAAATTCAAGGCCTTGTTCGACGAGGTACAGCGCTCAAACATGAGTAAGGCCTGTACATCCGAAGCCGAAGCACAGGCCACGGTGGACCATTACAAACAAAAAGACGGTACAGAATGTTACTACCGCGAAGAAGGCGGCAAGTGGTTGGTGTACCGCAAAGCAGATAATAAAACCATTAAGTCCATCAACTACAGCCCTGCGGAACTGGCGGGTATTGTTAACCGGTAGGTACACCGCTAAACATAGAACTCAAACTGGAATACGGCATCGAGCCCGCGCTGCTGTAGCGGGTTTATCGCTATAATGTGCAATTCATTGTATGCCTTGATAAACTCGGTACGGCTGATGCGGAGCTTGCTGTAGCCCGGCTTGACCCGATGATACTGCATACGTCCGGACGTATTGGCGGTAGCGCTATAGATATAGCTGAATTGTAGGGGAATAGGGGATGGAATGTAGCGCATAAAATCAGGGTGAGTGAAGAGCGCGAGAGCGATAAGTGGATTTTTGTTTTACGGGTTGACCGAAATGAGTAAAGGGTGTGAGCCAGCCATCGCTAAACCCGTGGTGAGGTAAAACGACAGTTGTCTTTTGCTTTTAAATTAAGGTCTTCGGTTTTCGGACAGAAAGGGTGAATACCCCATTCCGGAGGCCAGCCGGTTTCGCTGACACTATCAAACGGGTGTATTTCTACACAAACTTCGCAGTTTCAACGACATTTTCAAAGGTCCCCTGTGCATTTCTGCACAATTTATTTTTACATCCCATTCTTGTCGAACATCGGATTGCAGTTATAGTATCTCCTTCTCAACTGCCTCCGTATCCACCCTCCAATTACCTGCAATCCCAAGCCAACAGATGAACCGGTTTTTTACCGCTCTGGCACTCCGTCCTCACCCTGCGGCAGAGCTGCTGTTAATCACTCAAGTGCATTCACCGTTACCCAGTATCGGTAGGCTATAAGCGCCTGGTCCAGCTTCGAGAGTTTGGTCAGGTCGCGTTGGCTATAGCGAGGCAGAACTACTTTGTTTAGTCGCGCCAGTATTTTAAAAACTGTTTTTTTAACCATAGTTTAAGATATATATTTAACGATTGCATTTCGTTATAGTAATAAACCCCTAAAAAATCAGACCCCAAGGTATGGAAAATACAGAATCGAGTCCCTTTTTACAGTACTGGCATTACAGCATGATTGCAGGCACAATCTTCATGGCGTTGGCCGGTATACTGGTTTATCTTACCCACCACCTCCGTATATCGATGATTGGCGACTACAAAGGCAAGTACGACTACATCAACGCGAAGGAGATCAAAAACTACAAGCTTGTATTTATCTGCTTCGGCATTTCTACCATGCTGTTTATTAACCTGTATGGCATGTCTAAATTGCATGAACTCGGGGTCTGGTTCTTTGTTCGACTGTTCATTTCCATAGCCGGCGGAACACTCGTGGGCTATGTGGCATTCCTGGTGCTCGAATATTATTACCCTACCGTACTGAACAGTAAATTGCGCAAATGGCGCTATGCGGCACGTGTAAGCAAAGCCGGGAACAAAATGCGCCTGCTTAGCGAAGAAGAAGAAGATGTACACCTGGCCGAAGGGATGCGGGCCGAAGAAAATGTATTTTCGATCGACTACGATGTGTGGGTTGATGAAAAAACGGGCGATGTGAGTATAGAAAAATACCCCGGTCACCTTCAAGCCCTTAAATGCAATAGTTGTGGTTTCTTTACCATGAAGGTAACCAAAGAAGAAATTACGCGGCAGCCTACCAAAGATGCTCCTGGTGAACTGATCAAATATTTCCAATGCTCATATTGTAAGTCTGTACGGGCAACGGCCTATAACATCTCTAACAAGCAGGCCGACGATTACCGCAACGTAACGTTACCACGCAACAAGAAGAACAAGCACGTAGACCTTGTTCGGGTAGAAATTCACTCACCTCAGAACGGTAAGAAGTTCTTCGAATTCCAGAACCTGGAGCAGGCACAGAAATTCCTTGAAGAGTACGATTCTGAAAAGGTCTCATAGCGAATCTGCCGCTGTTTGCCGGGAAAAATGTTAAAAAATGGTTAAAATCGTTCCAATTCTTGCATGGATTGGGGTTCAGAAGATCTAAATGCCGTTCTTTTACGTTATTGTTAACAAATAACGGGCATGTAGTTTGCCTGACAATTTGAAAGTAAACCAACGTGAGATGATGAAGAAAATGATATTTGGAAGTGTAATGGGTGTACTGGCGTCGTTATGGACCATGGCTGCACCGATCGACACGGTCCAGCTAAAGCCCAAAGCGGTGTACGGCAAGGAAGCCAAAGTAATCGCTTACATATTGGATAATAACCATTACCGGAAGATCAGCTTCAACGATTCGCTGTCGTCGGTAATTTTGGATGAATACGTTAAAAATCTCGATAACAACAAAACCTACTTCACGGCTCAAGATCTGGCCGCCTTCGAGAAGTATCGCACCAAGCTGGACGATATGACCAAGGCCGAGAATGTAGACGTAGCCTACGAAATCTATGGCGTTTTCCGTCAGCGCTTTCAGGAACGTATGGCCTACGTGACCAAGAAGCTGATTACCACACCCTTCGACTATACGGCCGATGAGTATTACGAAACCGACCGCGATAAGGAAGCGTGGAGCAAGTCTTCTGCCGAACTGGATGAAGTATGGCGTAAGATCATCAAGAGCCAGGCCCTGAGCCTCAAACTCGCCGGCAAAACACAGCCTGAAATTGAAAAGACGTTGACGGAACGGTATGACCGCTTCATCAAATCCATCACGCAGTTTACAACCGAAGACGTGTTCAGCATGTATATGAACACCATTACCGAGGCATACGACCCGCATACCAATTATATGTCACCCCGTGCGGCCGATCTGTTTAAGCAGAGCATGAGCTTATCGCTCGAAGGTATCGGTGCCCGTCTGCAAACCGAAAACGACTATACAAAGATTGCCGAAGTAATTCCTGGCGGTCCCGCTGAAAAGAGCGGCCTGCTGCATGCCAACGACCGTATCATTGCCGTTGGTCAGGGCGATACAGGCGAGCTTGTCGATGTAATCGGTTGGCGGATAGACGAGGTTGTAAAACTCATCAAAGGCCCGAAAGGCACAAAAGTAAGACTCCAGTTCCTGCCTGCCGAAACCGGTGTGAATGGCCCTACAAAGACCATCTCGCTCGTACGCGATAAGATCAAACTCGAAGACCTTCAGGCCAAAAAGAGCGTGATCAATTACCAGAAGAACGGACGAAACATGAAGCTCGGCGTGATTACACTCCCCAGCTTTTATATGGACTTCGACGAATACCAGAAGGGTAACCCGAACTATAACAGCACCACACGCGATGTGAAGAAACTTATCCAGGAACTGAAAGCCGAAAAGGTGGACGGCCTTGCACTAGATCTCCGCGATAACGGCGGGGGATCGCTGGCCGAAGCAATCGATCTTACCGGTCTCTTTATAAAAGAAGGCCCGGTGGTACAGGTTAAGAACTCAGCCAACCGCATCGAGGTGGGTATGGACGACGATCCGGCGGTAGTATACAACGGCCCGCTGGTGGTTTTAACCAACCGCTTCAGCGCATCGGCTTCCGAAATCTTTGCCGGCGCCATCCAGGATTATCACCGCGGTGTTATCATTGGCGAGTCCACTTACGGCAAGGGTACCGTACAGACTGTAATCGACCTCAAGCGCTTCATTAACGATACTGAACAGGTAGGGGAATTGAAGCTCACCTTCCAGAAGTTTTACCGTGTAACCGGCAGCAGTACCCAGCACAAGGGCGTAACCCCAGACATTCTGTTGCCTACTTCGTTAGATGCTGAGCAGTTTGGTGAAGGCTCAAGCCCCAGCGCGCTGCCCTGGGATGAAATTCGTGGTACACTGTTCCAGAAAACGCCGGTTATTAATGAGCGTATCCTGGCTAACCTGAACAAGACTTATCAGGACCGTAAAAAGACCGACGCCACACTCGGTAAACTTATAACCGAAACCAACGAAACGCGTAAGAACCTCAAGCTGACCAAAATATCGCTGAACGAGGCAACGCGTAAAAAGGAAATGGATACCGCTCAGGAACGCCGTACCGCAGAGGAAAAACTCGCCACCAAGATCATTGGCAAAGAGACCAACGCCTCCAGCGACCTCAAAGAACTTAACAACGACGAGTACCTCCGTGAAGGCTTATTCGTACTCGGCGACCTGGTAACGACCAAAATCGGTTAATACCCGATATATATACTTAAATTTCTCTGAAACGGGATGGCGTAACACCATCCCGTTTTTTTTGTGCTATTTGCACTACCTAAACCCGTTCCCCGCACCCATTTTTGACACGCCCGCCGTAGTTTTATACCAAGGCGGGTTTATCTACCTATAATCTTATCAATCCTGTTTAGATTTTTACTATTTTGAAACGGGGATAGAATACGTCCAATGAGTGAAGAACTACTCAAAGCCATTATACAGCTGTTCGCGATAGTAGCACGCGAACGGATTACCGATGAAGAGCGAGCGAACATCAAAGAGTTTCTCAGCCAGCACCTGAACCGTGAGGCGACCAACTACTACCTGAAGTTGTTCGATGAGTTCTGTGCCACGCACCAGCTCATTGCCCGCCAGGACCTCAGTAGTCTGGACGTTGATACTCAACAGTTTGTAGACGACTGGTCGAACATCATGAAGATCGTGAAGCAGGTAAACCAGGCGCTCACGATGCAGCAAAAGCTCGTATTGATCGTAAAGATCATCGAGTTGGTGTTCTCCGAAAATTCTATATCCGACCGCCAGGAAAATCTCATCTTCTATATCGGCCAGGCTCTGAAAATTCCACAGGGCGATGTCCACGCGCTTCAGAAGTTTGTAGTAGGGCAGGACATTGACGAACTGGCATCCAGACAGGTGCTTATCGTAGACGAAGGGTCCGGCGATTACCCCGGGCCGCGTATTATAGAGCGTGACCTGACGGGCCTTATCGCCATTCTGCGTCTTCCCGATGCAGAAACCTATTTCATAAAATACCTTGGCATCACCACCCTGTACCTCAACAGTATCCTGCTGCGCAGCCGGAAGATCGACGTGTTTCCTACCGGCAGCACCATACGGGGTGATAAAGTGGGCCCGATCTATTATAGCGACATCATCGGCCAGTTCCTTTCGGGCGAACGCCAGTCGAAGATCACCTTTACGGCAGACCACATCTTCTACCATTTCAAGAACGGGCGGGCGGGTATCCAGAACGTGAACATCGCCGAAACGGGTGGCCGTCTCATCGGCCTCATGGGCGCCAGCGGCTCCGGTAAGTCCACCCTGCTCAACGTACTGAACGGTACCGAAAAGCCCTCCAGCGGGCGGGTGCTTATAAACGATATCGATATCTACAAAGATCCGCACAAAGTGCACGGTATAGTAGGCTATGTGCCGCAGGACGACCTGCTGATCGAAGAACTCACGGTATACCAGAACTTATACTACGCCGCCAAACTCTGCTTCGGTCATTATACCGAAAAGCAGCTTATGGAGCTTACCGTGCGGGTGCTGATGAACCTCGGCCTGACGGAGATCCGCGATCTGAAAGTTGGATCACCCATGCAAAAGACCATCAGCGGTGGCCAGCGCAAGCGCGTAAACATCGCGTTGGAATTGCTGCGCGAGCCTACCATACTGTTTGTAGACGAGCCTACGTCCGGCTTATCGTCGCGGGATTCTGAGAATATCATGGACCTTTTGAAGGAACTTGCCCTCCGGGGCAAAATGGTGTTTGTAGTTATCCACCAGCCGTCGTCAGACATCTTCAAAATGTTCGACACACTGATCATTATGGATGTGGGTGGATTCCAGATCTATTATGGCAACCCGATCGAGGCCGTAATCTATTTCCGCGACATTGTAAACGCCGCCAACAAAACCCAGGGCGCCTGCCCGGAATGTGGCAACATCAACCCGGAACAGGTATTCAGTATCATTGAAACAAAGATCGTTAACGAATACGGCCGCCTTACCAACACACGTAAAGTGTCGCCGGGACAGTGGTACCAGTACTTCAAGCAGAAGATCAAAATACCCCGCGTAGAGCACGTGCGGGAAGCACTGCCCGTAGTACAGGAAATACCCAACTGGCTCAAGCAGTTCAAAACCTTCCTTACGCGCGATATACTGGCCAAGCTTGCCAACAAGCAGTACCTGTATATAAACCTGTTCCAGGGGCCGGTACTGGCGTTCTTCATCGCATTTATGGTAAAGTATTACAACATACTTTCCGATACCCCGGAGTATACGTTCTACAACAACCCCAACGTTCCGGTCTACTTCTTTATGAGTGTGGTGGTAGCGTTGTTTTTCGGGCTCACGATGAGTGCCGAAGAGATCTTCCGGGACCGTACCATCCTCAAACGCGAACAGTTTTTACACCTCAGCCGCAGCAGCTACCTCGTATCGAAGGTGGCCGTTATGTTCACCATATCGGCCCTGCAAACGCTGCTGTTTATCATCGTCGGCAACTTCGTGTTGGGCATACCGCTTACCGAAATACGCTACTGGCTCATCCTGTTCAGTTGCTCGTGCTTTGCCAACATGCTCGGGCTGAATATCTCGGCGTCGTTCAACTCGGCCGTTACGATCTATATCCTTATTCCCGTACTCATCATACCCCAGCTGCTGTTAAGCGGTGTGGTAATCAACTTCGACAAATTCAATCCCACCGTAAGCAAACCTGTAGGCATACCGATAATGGGAGAGATCATGGCATCGCGCTGGGCGTTCGAAGCCTGCATGGTTACGCAGTTCAAAGACAACCCGTACGAGAAACAGTTCTACGCCATGGACCAGACCTACGCCAACGCCGAGTACAAGAAAGTGTACTACATTCCCGCGCTGGAGTCCAAACTGGCATACTGCATCAATAACCGGGGCCAGTGGCGCAACCCACGCAACGAGAAGATGGTGAGCACACTTGACCTGCTACACAACGAGATCAAACACGAGCTTTCACTGGTGGGTGACGATAAATTTCCGGATGCCTACCGCCTGACTGTTGGTAAGTTCGACTCGGCCACTTACGTCAAGACTACCCGCTTCCTCAACGTCTTGAAACAGTACTACGGCAAACGTATGGAGCGCTCTATACGCGAGCGCGACAATCTGACGGCAAAGCTTACCGCCTCGCCCGAAAAGATGGACGACTTCAAAGCCATGCGGAGCCGCTACGCCAACAAGGCTGTTACCGACGCAGTGAAGAACGTAGCCACCGCCGACCGCATCATAGAATACGACGGACGACTGGTACAGAAGGTGTTTCCCATATACATGAACGATACCAAGCCCCAGCACGCCCTGGACGTATCGGCAAATCTGTTTCAACCTGCGAAGTATTTCGCAGGAAATATGATCGACACATATATATTCAACACGGCAGTGATCTGGTTCATGACAGCCATACTGTTTATCACGCTGTACTTCGATGCACTGCGCCGCTTTATCCAGCTGCTGGAAGGAAGCCGCAAATACCGCAAGAAAGACCGCGCGATCTGATACACCGAATTTTAAAACCCCTATATACAATACAACACATGAAAACTACAAAGTATCTCTACGGTATCGTGTTTACGCTGGCCCTCGGTGTGATGGCCTGTGGTGGAAAGAAAGCTGACGAGCATGGACACGACCACGAACACGGTGATTCTACCGCTGCCGCTGAAGAAGAATGGAAAGCAATGGACGACTTCCACATGATTATGGCGGAATCGTTCCATCCCTACAAAGACTCGGCAAACCTGGCCCCCGCCAAAGCCAACGCCGCCGCCATGGCCTCCTCAGCAGATGCCTGGGCTAACGCGGCCCTGCCCGAAAAAGTAAACACCGACGAAATGAAGGCTAAACTCCAAACCCTGAAGACCGACACACAGGCCTTTGCAACCTCTGTTGGAACAGCCGACGATAAAACCGTAGCCGCAGACCTCACCAAGCTACACGACGAGTTCCACGCCATACAGGAAGCGTGGTACGGCGGAAAAGGAGCACACCACCATTAATCAGTGCGAGTGCGGAGTGCGGGAGCGGTAATGCCCGAGTGAAGGGGATGGTAAGCGGGATAGAGTGAAGCCGTGAAGTGCGATGAATTTTCTAAAGAATCCCGAAGGGCAAGCCCTTCGGGATTCTTTTTTTAACGTCCTCGCAGTGCACCCGCCATACTTTAGCGACGACGGGCTCCGCACTCACACTAATTCCTTCGCTCTCGCTCTCCACACTCGCGCTGATTCATCTCCCCCGTAGTGGTGTATACTGAGGGTTGGTAATGTTTTAGTGCTGGGAATGTTGTATCTTATTAATACTACCAACCAGATTAAACTTATGAAACGAAAATTGTTGACCGCAGTATTTTGTTTGTTATCGTGTGGCGCGTTTGCGCAAATCAGTGTGGGGGTTAAGGCAGGGCTTAATATGGCTAACGTCAGCGGAGATGATGACGCCGACTATCGGGCGTCATACCTGGCCGGTGCTTACCTCGGCGTGAATCTCGCCGATAAATTCAAGCTTCAGCCGGAGTTGCTATATGTATCTGCCGGATCGAAGGCTTCGTTAACGGATCCTCAAAGTTCAATTAAAGCCGATCGAACATTCAAATTTAGCTACATTTATATCCCGGTCATGTTTATGTATACAATAGCCGGCCCATTGAATGTACAGGCGGGCCCTCAGATCGGTATTCTTACCAAGGCAGAGATGGAAACAAAGTACAGTAGCGGTAGTGTTACTATACCTGATGATACGCAAGACATTAAAGAAGAGCTTAAAGGGGCTGACTTTGGCTTTAATGTTGGGCTGGGTGCTGAATTTGGAAAATTCAACGTAAGCGCGCGTTACAGCATAGGACTCGCAAACATTAGTGATGCGGGAGGCGACGGCAAAAACCAGGGCATACAGGTGGCCTTGGGATATTCGATTTTCAGTATCGGCGATTGATAGTTTTTTTACGCAGTTTAGTTTAAAATCCGGGACGACCTCCCGGATTTTTTTATGCCGCTCTATACAATACTACCATTGGAAGGCGCGGAATGCTGACCGTGGAAAAGTATATCCGTGGTAACGCAGTGACGCCATTTTTATTCTATTTTTGACCAGTGTGCATGCGTTAGGTTTAGCCTCCGAAACGTTAACCGGCCGTTTACCGATTGAGAAACCCTACTGTTATGGAATACCTTAAACGAAGAAACTTTCTAAAGCTATCGGGGCTTTCGTTGCTGCCCGCGGTACTATCATCCCACGGCACTACAGCAGCCAAACTACATGGCAAAAAGACACCCGAACTATCACCGATAAGTTTTGTAGACGACGGGCCGTTTTATGAACCCGCAGCATATATAGCCAAGCTACAGGAGATAAGCCGCACAGCAGCGCCCGGTATGGACAGCTACGGCCACGGCGGTGCAGTAGAGCAACTGGAGAAACGATTTGCAGCCCTTACGGGCAAAGAGGCTGCCATCATGATGCCCACCGGCACACTGGCCAACCAGTTGGCACTGGCGGTACTGAGCGGCGAAAGCACCAAGGTGTTTGTACAGGAGACCAGCCACATCTTTCGCGATGAGGCCGACGCCGCACAGTCGGTGTTTGGCAAACGACTTATACCGCTTGCCAAAGGAGAAGCCTTCTTTACACAAGAGGAACTGCAAGGCGCCATTGAGTATTTTAACAAAGAAGAAGTCTTCAAAAGCGGCATCGGTGCCGTAGCCATCGAAAACCCGGTGCGACGCAACGATGGTAAGGTAGTACCGCTGCGGGAGATCAAAAAAATCTCCGCCTACTGCCGCAGCAACGGCTATAAGCTTCACCTGGACGGCGCACGTCTTTACCTGGCGTCTGCATTCAGCGGTGTGAGCATTCAGGAATACGCCTCGTATTTCGATACGGTATACATCTCGTTGTATAAGTACCTCGGTGCACACGGTGGTGCCGTACTGTGCGGCGACAAAGCCGTGATCGGTAAGATGGAGCACCTCATCAAAGTACACGGCGGCACGGTATACAGCAATTGGTCTAACGCCGCGATGGCGCTACACCATCTGGACGGCCTCGAGGACCGGCTCAAACAAACCGCCGCACGCGCACGCGACCTGTTCCTGCAACTTAACGCGTTGCCCGGCATCGAAATCAAAACACTGGCCGGCGGCAGTAACATCTTTGATCTGAAATTCCGTGAATCGATCGACGCGAAAGCATTTGCCGAGATACTCGCGTCGAAGCATAAGATCCAGCTGAGCAGTCGCAAGATCGATGGCTTTATTAAAGTACGGGTAAACGAATCGCTACTACACCGCGATGTACCGGCCATTGTGAAAGCCTTTCAGGAAACATTGAAGCAGTTCTCGTAAGGAGGAATATCCTGTCGCCTGCACCATACCGCAGGCGACAGGAGTAGACTATTAATCGTCTACGTCTACAATGGCGGCTTCGGGCGCTACGCGTTTTACAGCGTCAATGCCGTTGTCGCGTGCGGAAGCACTGCTGTAGCTCTCGCTCGAACCTACCACTTCGCCGTTACCGGCTTTCAAATTAAAGCTAAAGCTTTTACCATCTTTATCTTTGCGTTCATACCGGCCGTCGTTGGGGGCATTGGTTTTTACACTATTCACACCGTTGGTACAGCCCTGTTTTGACTTGTATCCTTCACTCCGAAGAATAGGTTCGCCGTTCCCGGCTTTAAGTCGGAAATAGTACTCGCTGTTCTTTTTACTTTGAAAGATTTCGAACTTTCCATTTGCCATAAGCAGTAGAGTTTTGAGTTTATGATAATGCAAAAAAAGTCCCCTGTCAGAAACCCGCCAGAATCGTTTCCCGGAGCATTGATTTTGTTTCCGGGCAGGCAGGTGAGTGTGTCACCTAATTTGCTATAGTTTCGGGAGAGATAAAAGGGGGTAGAGGGAAATACGTAGATGTACTTAGGGGAAAAATCAGGGTAAGCCCGCCGTCGCTTAAAGCTAAGGCGGGTGCAATGCGGCGCCCGCCGTCGCTAAAGCTATCCCTCCTTCGCTGAGGCAGCTATGGCGCGCGAAGGGCGGGTGCAATGGGAGAGCGATAAATACCTATAAAACAAAAGTGATTCCGAAAGCCTGCGGGCTTAGGGAATCACTTTATTTTTTAGACGGGCTGGGTGTTACTCGATCGTTACGCGGATGCCTTGTGAGTGGCTGCTGAACTCTGGCGCGTACATCGATTGAATGGTAGTTACTCCGTTAGAGAAGTTACCTTTTTGCGATACGCGAAGGTCGTATTCAAACACGTAGGTTCCTTTGGGAAGGTAGCCCATAAAGAAGTTCGTGGCCATGTCGCGGGTGCTTTCGTAGTAATACAGACCGTCCTGGTAGCGGTGGCGCGAGAGGGTAGTGGTCGGTTCGAAAGCGGCGGCACGCATATCTTTAAGATGCACATATTCCATCGTGCGGTCGGTACGGAGTTCGATGCGCACCTTTACCAGATCACCTACGTGAAGCGGGGTGCTGGCGGTAATCGGGGTGATCACGGGACCTCGGTCGGTTTGCACTTCCCTGAACAATTCCTTCTTAAGCTTCAGCGGCGTTTCGGCCGGGGTGATCTTGTCGAGTTGTTCGAAGTACTGCCAGTACATAGCACCCCACGCCACGCCGTCGTCTGACTTAGAGACATGGATGTTGCCCATGGTAGGTTTGATCTCGCCGGCCTGCCATGCGGTCTTGAAGTAGCCGGTGCCGGCTTCAACTTTGGCGTCGTCGCGTTTGGTAGGATCTATCTTTTCGTTGCCTACGGTTATGTCTACCAGAGTGGTGCTTGCCAGCAGATCGCTGCCGCGCCGTAACAGGGCGTAACACGCTTCAGATGTGGCTTTGGTGGTCTTCCAGTCCTGCGTCTGCTTCTGCTTCAACAACCATACTTTAAGGTCTTCCACGGCCTTCTTATCGGCCGCTACCTCGTCGTAGACTTCGACCATCAGCGACTGCGTTTCAATCGGCGCCTGGTACCAGAAGTATCCGCGCTCGTTCTTCCAGTACATGCCCATTTCTTCAGAATGTAGTGCGCGCTCGGAGAACGAGCGGATCATGTCGGCGGTAACGCTCTTCTCACCAAACCGGTGCAGTGCGAGACATACCATGCCCTGCGTGTACAGGCTGTTGCTGGCCGTCCAGTACTTTTTAGCTTGTCCTAAATAGTAGTCGAAGGCCTCTTTCGTATTGTCGGGTATGGCAAGGTCTTTAAAGTAGCTGCGGCTGTAGAGGTACTGCAATTGGAGGTGCCCAATGTTGTTGTCTTCAAACTTGGCTTCTTTACGTTTAACACGGGCCTTGAGGCGCTGGTAGTCGTCGAGCAGTTGGGCATCGAGGTACGATACGCCTTTGGTTACCATGGTCCATGTTTTATTGTCGGAGCGGATGCTCTTCACCCCCAGTATATCGAGGTGGCCCATGCCGGTAATGATGTGTTGTGTCATGTAGCGGTCTTCGGGGAACCCGGGGAACCACGTAAAGCCACCACCGGGCGTCTGTGCTTTCGCCACCTTGTCTAGAGCACGTTCCTGTTCGTTCGCCATGCGGTTAAGGTCGAACAACAAACCTACAGCGCGCTTGCGCTGGCTTTCGTTCTGGGCCTGAAGTACCCATGGTGTTTCTTCAAGAATAGCCGACTTGAGTTCCTGATTCTTTTCAAGATTGGAGAGCAATGCTTCGGGCTGAATGTTCTTCCAGGTATCGAACACCTGCTTAATACGCGGACTGCTGTTGGCTACGTTGGTCGCGATGCTGTTGGCATAGTATCGGCTAAAGGTTTGCTCCACACACTCGTACGGATATTCCATGAGGTAGGGCAGGGCCTGCACGGCATACCATGCGGGGTTCGAGGTAAACTCTAACGTAAGCCGCTGGCTGCGTAACGTAGTGGAATTATTGTCTACCAGCTTATCGAGGCGGAAGGTTTTCGATTGTTTACCGCGTATCGGCAGCGGCAGTGTTTCGGTTACAAGCATACGGTTGGTTACGACCGGCAGCGTCATCTCTTCGCCGTCAGACACATTGCCGGCGCGGGCTGTAACGCGGTAGGTAAGCGCCTGCATACCTTCGGGAATCTCTACCGGCCACTCCAGGTTTGTACTCTGACGTGGCTGCGTGGTAAAGCTTTGCACCTTGGCTTTGCCTTTCAGTATGTCGACAGGCTTCTGTGTTAACGCGTCGAAGAACTCCAGCTGCGCCTGGCCGTTCAGCACGTTGTCGACCATGCTTGTTATTTTTACCGAAAAGACCATCTTATCGTTCTCGCGGAAGAAGCGCGGTTGATTGGGCACGACCATCAGGTCTTTCTGCGTTACGAGCTGGTTGGTTACCGTACCCGATTTGAGGTCCTGTGTATGGGCAAAGCCCAACATTTTCCAGCGTGTAAGCGCTTCGGGTATGGTGAAGCTTATCACAATTTCACCTTGCTCGTTGGTAAGAAGGTGCGGGAAGAAGAACGCGGTTTCGTTGAAATTGGTACGGGCTTTTACGCCGGTTACTTCTTTTGTTTCCTCGGCTTTGGCAGGAGCATCGGGCTTCGCGTTTTTCGCTTCTTCCAATGCGCCCGTGCTGGCTACTTCTGCTTCAGCAGCCACCATAGCCGGAGCGGGAGCTGCCATGTCTGCCAGTTCCTCCTTCATCGCCTCGTGTTGTGCCCCCTTCTTGGCCATGCTACGTCTGGGCGCACCGGGAGCATTCTTCATTAACTCTCTCTCCTGATACCGGTAAAAGTATCCAAAGTGATATTCGAACCAGTTCAGCTGGTCATACGATGGGCCGTCAACATAGACCGAGTGCTGGTCGTCGTTCCAGTGTGTGATATACTGGTTCAGGCCGCGCACCTCAAAACCTTTGGTGCTTTCCCAGCCCATGCGGGCATAGAGGGTTTGGAAGAACGAAGCATACCAACTGTTGGCGCGGAAGGCATCCAGCGACTGATCGTATAGTGTGGCCACCATTTCGGCAGCAAGCTTGTCGGCTGCTTTGCCTTTGATACGAATACGCCACTCTTCCTGCTGCCCGGGCTGAAGCTTATCGCGGAAGCTTTCAAAGCTCACGTCGAGCGTCTTGTTGCTGTAAGGCACGGTAATCGTTACCGTTTTTTGATACAGACGGTTGTTTGCTACAAAGGTAAAGTGCATCGCTACATTACCCCGATCTTCTTCGCGTATCGGCAGTGTAATACGGCGCTGTTCCTGCTTCAGCGTGATCCATTCTTTCGAGATAATCGTGCCGTCGCGTTCCACCTCGTAGAATACAGTGATCTTTTTATCGGCGGTACCCAGCACTACCGATGCTGTTTCGCCCGGCTCCGCCGTTGTACGTTCAAGCTCGATGTATTGCGTTACCGGGGTCGGCAATGATTTCGACGATGGCGCATACACGGTGAAGTAGCTCACCTCTTTTACGGGCTGGCCATCTTTATCGGTAGCGGTTATTTCGAGCACATACTCGCCGGGTGTCCATTTCTCCAGGCCGGGAATGCGGAAGGTTTTCTTCTCGGCAGTATTGAAGTTCAGGGTAAAGGCTTCTGTGCCGCGCGCCCACCTGAACTTGTTGTTTTCATCGTCATACAGATCGTACGGGAAGCTCTTGTAGTATTCCTCGCGGGTGTAGAGGTGGCGGTCGGGTTGTTCCCAACGGCGCTCGCGGAAGGTGCGGTCGGGCATTTTCAACGCGTAGATG
>Ga0065165_1002343_pt1 | contig 16486 bp, 10 predicted proteins | sample AraplaMF_Cvi_mMF_FD_63813 | JGI IMG/M metagenome (GOLD analysis project Ga0065165, IMG submission 63813) | Arabidopsis root microbial communities from the University of North Carolina, USA - plate scrape MF_Cvi_mMF (version 2) (version 3) | ecosystem: Host-associated > Plants > Roots >...
GCTGGCCGCTCGCCACCGTCAGCCGGAACGCCAGCGTGCCGGTGCCCGAGCCGCCGACGTAGTTGGCATAGACGGTGCCGCCGGTGTCCAGCGTGACGGCCAGGCGCGGCGTGCCGCTGCCGGTGTCGACCAGCACCGCTTCGCTGAACTGCACGTCGAAGCCGAGCGTCTGGCCGGCCACGTAGGTGCCGTCGGCCGGGGCGCTGACGGCGGTCACCACCGGCGCGATGCGGTCGACGGTGTAGGCCGCGCCGGCCAGTCCGCCGGCCAGCGCGTTGCCGGCGACGTCGGCGATGCCGGTGCCGCTGCCGTTCAGGTCCAGCCGCAGGCTGCCGGCACCGGCGATGCCGCCGACCTGCACGGTGTACGTGTGCGCATCGACCTGGGTGACGCCGGTCACCTGGCCGGCCGCGCTGCCGGTGGCGACGAGCGAGAAGTCCGCCGCATCGAGCCCGGACACGTCTTCCGAGAACGTGACGGTGAAGGCGACGCTGGCAGCCGCGGTCGGGTTCGCATCGACGCGCACGACGCCGGTCGCCGCCGGCGCGGTGGTGTCGACGCGCACCGCCGCGGTCGACGGCAGCGTGCCCAGCGCGAGCGCGAGGTCGTTGCCGGCCGCGTCGCGCAGCGTGCCGCCATGCGCCTGCAGCGCACCGACCGCGATGCCGTCGGCATCGGTGTCGCCGGCTTGCACGGTGTACGAGAAGGTCAGCGCCGTGGTACCCGAGCCGCTCGCGTAGTCGGCATAGGCGGTGCTGCCGCCGATGTCGATCGCGAGCCGCGGCACGCCGCCGGCGCTGTTGACGATCACCGCCTCGCTGGCGGTCACGGTGAAGTTCAGCACGTCGCCCGCGTTGTAGGCGCCGGCGGCCGGCACCGAGACGCTCGCGACGGTCGGCACGACGGCGTCGACTTGCACGCCGGCCGTCGACGCGACGCCGTTCAGCGCGGTGGCGGCGCTGTTGCCGACCGCATCGCGCAGCGTGCCGCCGTTCAGGTCGAGCGCGCTGCCAAGCGTGATGCCGTTGCCGTCGAGCTGGCCGCTCGCGACGGTCAGGCGGAACACCAGCGTGCCGCTGCCCGAGCCGCTCAGGTAGCTCGCGTAGACGGTGCCGCCGGTGTCCAGCGCGACCGCGAGGCGCGGCGTGCCGCCGCTGGTGTCGACGGTGACGGCTTCGCTGAGCTGCACGCTGAAGTCGAGGTTCTGCCCGGCCGCGTAGGTGCCGTTGGCCGGCACCGCCACCGAAGTGACCGTGGGGGCGATGCCGTCGATCACCAGCGCGCTCTGGCCGCCGAGCGACTGGGCGCCGCCGATCGCCGGCAGCGTCAGCACCGCGTCGTCGCTGCTCGCGCTGCGGAGGGTCGCGCCGTTCAGCGCCAGCGCCGCGGTCGATGCGGCGTCGAGGTCGGCCGAGCTGTCGCCCGCCTGCACGGTGTACGAGAAGGTCAGCGTGTTGCTGCCCGAGCCGGCGACGTAGGTCGCGTTGCGGTCGACGCTGCCGGTTTCGAGCAGCAGCGTCGGCGTGCCGCCCGTGGTGTCGACGTTGACCGCCATGTCGAAGCCGATCGTCACCAGCACCGTGTCGCCGACGCGGTAGCCGCCGTCCGGCGAGCCGGATTGCACCGTCGTGACGACCGGGTTGATCGGGCTGACGGTGATCGCGACGGTGTCGGTGTCGGTCTGCGCGCCGCCGCTGCCGGCGGCGCCCTGGTCGTTGCTGGTGATCTGCAGCGAGGCCGGACCGTTGTAGCCGCCGGTCGGCGAGAAGACCAGGCCGGCCAGCGCGGCGTTGACGTCGGCGGCCGTGCCGCTGAAGGTCATCGTGGCGTCGCCGGTGCCGGAGCCGACGCTGAACGACAGCCCGCTGGTGCCCGACAGCGTCAGCAGCCCGTGGCTCGCGGCCAGCGTCACCTGCAGCGGGCTGCCGCCGAGGTCGGCGTCGCCGACCGTCAGCAGGTTGCCGTTGCCGGACGAGAACACCAGGGCCTGGTCCTGCCGCGTCGCCTGCGCCGCCGGCACGCCGTTGACCGGCGCGTCGTTGACGGCGGTGATGGCCAGCGTCACGGTGGTCGACGCGGACTCGCTGGTCGCGGTACCGCTGTTGCCCGGGTCGATGCCGGCGTTGCCGCCGTCGTCGATCGCGATCGACAGCGTCACGTTCGACGCGGCGTTCGCGGCGGTCGTGAAGCTGGCATTGCCGGCCGCGAGGAAGGCGTTCAGGTCGGCCAGCGTGCCGCCCAGCACCAGCGTGCCGCTGCCGCTGCCGGACACGGTGACGCCGCCGCCCGAGGTCGCGCTCAGCGTGCCCGAGCCGACCGACAGCGTCGCGCTGAGCGCGCCGCTGCCGGCGTCGACATCGGAGAAGCCGATGCCGGTCAGCGCGGTCGTCACGTCCTCGGTCACCGCGATGCTGCCGGGCGCGGCGATCGCCGGCGCGTCGTTGACGGCGGTGATGTGCAGCGTGGCCGACTGGCTGGCCGTCTTCGCGCCGCCGCTGCCGGTGTTGCCGCCGTCGTCGATCGCTGCGGTGACGGTCACGTCGGCGGTGGCGTTCGAGGCCGGCGTGTACACGACGTTGCTGCCGGCGATGAAGGTGTTGATGTTGGCGATCGAGCCGGTCAGCGTGCGCGCGGTGGCGGTGCCGCCGACCGTGACGCCACCGCCGCTGGTCGCGGTGAGCGCGCCCGAGCCGACCGACAGCGTCACGCTGACGCTCGCGCTGCCGGCGTCGGCATCGCTGAAGCTGATGCCGGTGAGCGCGGCAGGGGTGTCTTCGTTGGCGCTGAAGCTCGCCGGCAGCGTGACCCGCGGCGTGTCGTTGACGCTCGCCACCGTGACGGTGCGCGTGGCCGCGATGCTGTCCAGCGACCCGTCGTTGACGACGATGCTGACGGTGCGCGTCGCGGTGTTCGGCGTGTCGGAGCCGTTGGTGTAGGTCACGCTGTGCAGCGCGGCCTGCCATTGCGCGAGCGTCGCGCTGGCGCCCGACGAGGTCAGCGTCAGCACGCCGGTGCCGCTGTTGTAGCTGGCGGCGATGTTGCCCATCGTGCTGCCGTCGTTGGTGAACGCGAGCACGTCCTGGCCGGACTGGAAGTTGCCGGTGAGGCCGACGGTGGCGCTGGCGAGGCTCGGCGAATCGGAGTCGGCCAGCGTCAGGCCGCCGTCGACCGCGACCGGGGTCGACGTGGCGTTGTCGGCCTCGCTGAAGGCCGCGCTGCCGCCGCTGGCGGCGACGGTCGGCGCGTCGTTGACGGCCGTCACGACGATGCTCGCGGTGTCGGCGGCCGACGAGAACGCGCTGCTGCCGCCGGCACTGCTCGCATCGACCTTGCTGCCCTGCTGGCCGGCGCTGGCGCCGGTCTGGTCCCAGGCCTGGTAGCTGAGGCTGCCGGTGGTGCCGGTGACGCCGTCGGGCACGAAGCGCACGCGGTCGGTCGAGCGCAGCAGCAGCGCGCTGCCGGTGGACACGCTGCCGATGCCGGTCCAGCTGCTGCCGCCGTTCAGGCTGTACTGCCAGGTGCCGCTGCCCGACACCAGGCCGCTGACGGCGATGCCCGAGACGGCGCCGCTGTCGGCGTCGGCGATGCTGCTGCCGACGATGCTCGCGACCGTCTGGCCGGCGTTGTTGACGTCGCCGTCGGTCAGGCCGGTCAGTGTCGGCGACGCTGGCGTCAGCACCGGTGCGTCGTTGACCGACGTGACGACCAGGGTGGCTTGCGCCACGCTGCCGCCGGAGAACGCGGTGGTGGTGCCGTTGGTGCTGGTGTCGGCGGTGTTGCGGGTGCTGTTGGTCGACGCGCTGCCGCTGGTCTGGTCCCAGGCGCGGAAGCTGACGCTGGCGGTCTCGCCGTTCGCGCCGTCGGGCACGTAGCGCAGCCGGGTGCTGCTGCCGAGCAGCAGGCTGGCGCCGGCCGAGACCGTGCCGACGCCGTTCCAGGTGACGCCGTCGGTCGAGTACTGCCAGCTGCCGTTGCCGGTGCGCGCGGTGATCGCGATGCCGGATGCCGGGCTCGCGTCGACGTCGCCGTAGGTCAGGCCGGCCAGCAGCGTCGACACCAGCGTGCCGGCGGTGGTGGTGTCCTCGTCGGTGCCGGTCAGCACGTACGGGCCGCCGGACAGCGTCGGCGCATCGTTGACGGCCGTCACGCCGACGGTGGCCGCCACCGACAGCGCGGTCGTGTCGACGCCGCCGTTCGCAGTGCCGCCGCTGTCCGTGAGGCTGGTCAGCGTGACGACGCGGTTGGTGGTGGTCGGCGCTTCGCTGCTGTTGCGGTAGGTCATGCCGTCGACCAGCGTCTGCGCCGCGGCGGTGCTCAGCCCGCCGGCCTTCGTCAGCGTGACGGTGGCGGTGCCGCCGCTGACGGCGACGCTGTAGCCGACCGCATTGGTCGCGGTGGTGCCGCTGTTGCCGTTGGTGAGCGCGAAGCTGCTGCCGTCGGCACCGACGATCTCGTTGGCACCATCGCTGACGTTGCTGACGGTGAACGTGATCGCGGTGATCGTCTGGCCGGCTTCGATGGTGCCGATGCCGATGCCGCTGAACAGGTCGACCGCGCCGCCGTTCTCGGTGTAGGTCGGGGTGCCGCCGGTGGCGCTCAGCGTCGGCGCGTCGTTGACGCCGGTCACGCTGACGGCGACGTCGGCATTGCTGCTGGTGCCGCCGTCGCCGTCGTTGACGGTGATGCGCACGGTGCGGGCCGCGGCCGACGGGTCGGTGCCGTTGCCGTTGGCGTAGGTCAGGTTGCGCACCAGCGCCTGCACCGCCGCCGGCGTCGCGCTGGCGTTCAGCGTGATCACCAGGTCGTTGGTGCCGGTGCCGCCGGTGGCGGTGCCGATGGTGACGCCGCCGTAGCTGATGGTGCTGCCCGACACGCCGATCTGGCCGGCGCTCGAGCCTTCGTTGCGCACGCCCAGCACGTCTTCGCCGCTGACGCGGTTGGTGACGATGGAGGCCGTCACGTTGCCGCCGTTGAAATCGGCCGAATCGCTGTCCGTCACCGTGGCGTCGCTGCCGCTGTCGAGCAGGGCCGCCGCGGCGCCTTCGACGTAGCCGACGCTGTCGCCACCGAGGTTGGCCACCACCGGCGCGGCGTTCGGGACGTAGTTGGTGATCGTCGTGCCGCCGCTGGTGGTGTTGATGTCGCCCTTGCCGACGCCGGCTGCGCCGTTGCTGCTGCCCGGTTTCGTCGCGAAGCCGATGCCGCCGGCGGTGCCGGCGTTGGCAGTGGCCAGCGAGGTATTGGTGCCGGCGTCGATGCGCACCGTGCCGCCGGCGTTCCAGATGCCCGCGACGCCGGAGCCGGCATCGCCGCCGTTGCCGGGGTTGATGCCGCCGACCGCCGAGCCGCCGCCGCCGCCGCCGCCCGCGCCGATGTTGCCGGTGATCGAGCTGCGCAAGATCGTCACCGTGCCGGTGTTGTAGATCGCGGCGGCCGCGTTGCCGCCGCGTCCGCCGGCGAAGTCGTAGCCCCCGCCGCCGCCGCCGCCGCCGATGGCGATCGAGCCGTTGTTGGCGGTGCCCCCGCTGCCCGCGCTGGTGTAGCCGCCGCCATAGTTGGCGCCTGCGCCGCCGGTGGTGCTGCCGCCGATGCCGCGCAGGGCACCGAAGCCGCTGCCCGTGCCGCCGGTGCCGGCCGTGCCGGCGCCACCGGCGGCGCCGTTGTTGCTGCCGCCGGCGCCGCCCGGCGTGCTGCCGAAGCCGCCGCCGCCGCCGCCCGCGCCGCCGCCGCCGCCGGCGCCGCCCCCGCCGCCGCCGCCCCCGGCCGCCTTGTTGGACGAGATCGTGCTGTCGGTGATGGTCAGCGTGCCGGCGTTGCGGATGCCCGCACCCAGCGCATCGCCGCCGGCCAGCCCGGCAGCGTTGCCCGGCGTGTTGCCGCCGGCGCCGGTCAGGAAGCCGTTGGTGATCGTCAGGTGGTCGATCGCCACCGTGCCGGCGGTCACGTTGAGCACCTGCCCGAGGTTGTTGCCGCTGAGCGTGAAGTTGCCGCCGACGATGCTCATCGTCTGCCCGTCGGTCACGTTGATCGTGATCGTGTCGGCGGCGCTCGCGAACGTGATGTTGCCGGTGAACGTGATGGTGTCGGCGACGCCGTCGGTGTTGCCGGTCGCGATCGCGGCCTTCAGCTGTGCCACCGTGCTGACGCTGGCGGTGACCAGCAGCTCGTCGTAGGACGCGAGCTTGCCGGCGTCCAGCGCTTGGCTTGCGGCGATGCTGCCGGTGGCGATCTCCAGTTCCCAGTCTCCGCCGCGCGTGGTGGTGCCGGTGCCGTCGGTCGACGCGGCCACGTCGGCGCCGGTCGCATCGGCCAGCTTCGCGAGGAAGGCGGCGCCCTCGGTGCCGGCGCCGACGTCGCAGCCGTACAGCAGGATGTCGCCGTCGGCCTTCAGCGCCTGGCCGATGGCCTGCAGCTGCGCGGCGTAGTGGTCGACGTTGCCGTTGAACAGCGGCCCGCTGCCCAGCAGCAGCAGGCCGTCGTCGCCGTGCGAGACGATGTGCACCGCGTCGATGTCGTGGCGCGAGGCGAGCGCGTCGGCGATCTGCTGCACGCCGTCGGTGTGCGTGTCCAGCAGCACCACCTCGACGCCGGACGCGACCGCGTCGACGATCTTCTGGTAGTCGGGCACGCGGGTGTCGACGAACACGATCTCGTGGCGCGGCTCGGCCGGCGCAGGCGTCGATGCCACGGCGGCCCGCGGCGCGCCGACGTCGTCGCGCGCATGCGCCGTGTCGACGACCGGGTGCGCGGCCTCGGCATGCGCCGGCTCGGCGATCGCGGCGGCGGTGCCGCCGACCGCGGCGTCGAACATGATGCGCGGCTCGAGCGCGATCATCATCGGCGCCGCCGCGTGCCGGGCGGGCCTCGTCGTGGCGGCCGTGGCGGTGGGACTGCGCTTGAACCAGTTCTTCATGGTCGTCTCCCGGGGCCGTCAGGCGCCCTTGATCCTGATGACATTCGCGGCGCTGCCGCTGCCGTCCTGCCAGAACGACAGCGCGGCGTACTTCTCGAACAGATCGGGCGGCAGCACGGTGCGGCGCTCCTGCAGGCCCACCTTCGGCCGCACCTTGTGCAGGCCGGCCAGCCCGAGCGCCTGGTCGAATTCCGGCGCGTCGTAGGCGACCTGCTGGAAGTCGTGCGCGAACCATCGCTCGCCGATGAACTCGTAGACCAGCCGCATCACCTTGTCGGGCGACTGCGCGAGCAGCTCGTAGTCGATCACCAGCAGCGACGCCGCGTGCTCGCCGTAGTACGCCTCCTTCAGCGCCGACCACGCAAAGCCGACCAGCCGGTTGCGCTGCGCCAGCGTGTCGACGCGGCTGTAGACGCTGTTGCGCTCGGTCTCGTCGCCGAACAGCTTGGTGTTCTCGAACGGGTCGGCGCGCACCAGCCGCTCGAGGCTGTCCATCACCCAGGCGACGTTGCGCACGCAGGCGATCACCCGGGTGTCGGGGAACAGGTCGAGCAGCGCCGGCAGCTTCGCGCACCACAGGCGGTTGGTGTCGAACACCACCGGGTGCGGCGAGGGTTCGTCGTAGTAGGCGTGAAAGAGCCCGCGCAGCAGCCGGCGGCGCTGCTCCTTCGTGATCACCGGGCCGAACTCGCTGCCGGCGCCGAACTGGTTCAGCAGCGTCGAGAACAGCGTGCCGACCGGGCTCGTCATGCCGGCGCGAAAGCGCGGGTTCTGCTGCAGCAGCGCGGCCAGCAGCGTCGAGCCCGAGCGAGGCAGGCCGGAGATGAAGTGAAAGCGCGGCCCGGGCCCGCGATCACGCAAGTCGTCGTTGTGCAAGGACTCTCCCTGAAGGGCCGCCTGCCGACTGCGTCGGCGGTGGCCGTCGTCGAGCACACTATGGGTCAGGTCGGGTGAACCCCGTACTGATGCCAACCCGCAGATGCGCACAAATGCCGTGGAAGGAATCGCGATGCCGCCCACTTTCTCGCCGAGCCTCTTGCCATCCGACAGCGCGCCGAAGCTTGCGCAACTGCGCGAGCGCCGTTTCGGCCAGCGCCCGGCCACGGTGTGGATGACCGGGCTGAGCGGCGCCGGCAAGTCGACGCTCGCGGCCGCGCTCGAACACGCGCTGCTGCTGGCCGGTCGGCCGGTGCTGGTGCTCGACGGCGACGTCGTGCGCGAAGGCCTGAACCGCGGGCTGGGCTTCTCGAGCGCCGACCGCGATGAGAACGTCCGCCGCGTCGCCGAGGTCGCACGGCTCGCCAACGAGGCCGGGCTGCTGGTGCTGGCCGCGCTGATCTCGCCGCTGGCTGCGCAGCGCGCGCTGGCGCGCGGCATCGTCGGCGCCGAACGCTTCGTCGAGGTGCACCTCAGCACCACGCTGGCGGTGTGTGCCGGGCGCGATCCGAAGGGGCTGTACGCGAAGGCAATGGCCGGCGGGCTGGCCGACTTCACCGGCATCGGGGCGGCCTACGAGCCGCCGCAGCAGCCCGACCTGCGCATCGATGCCGGCAGCGCCAGCCCCGCGGCGGCGGCATCGTCGGTGCTGGGCCTGCTGCATGCGCGCGGCTTCCTGCTCGATCACGGCCGCGACGGGTAGATGCCTTCCATCGCGATGATGAAGGTGACGCCCAGGTAGGGGTTGCGCGTCGGCAGCAGCTGGCTGCCGCCGGTCAGCCCGGTCTGCACGCCGGCCATCGGCACCGGGCCCGACATCACGGTCGACCAGATGCTCGCCGAGCCCGGGCCGGCGCCCGAGGCGCCGAGCACCGCGTTGTCGGCGGTCGGCGCCGTCACCGGCGCGGTCGCGGTGCCGGCCACGCTGACGGTCGTGACGTGGGTGTGCGCCGGCAGGTTCTGCGTCGTGATGAACACCGATTCGGTGCCGGACTTCTCGCCGACCTCGATCGGCGCCAGGCCGCCGCCGTTGCCGACGCCGACCGGGCTGCGGCCCTGCAGGTCAGGCAGGTTGAAGGTGGTGGTGCCGTTGCCGCCGTAGTTCACGCCGAGCAGCGAGAACACCACCTGGTTCTGGGCGATCGGGACCGTCTGGCCCAGGCACTGCGCCCAGCCCTGCGGCGCGTAGTTGAAACCGACCATCCTGATCTCTCCGACGAAAGGCTCGCTCATGTCGTGATGCTCCTCGGTTGGACAGTGGGGCGAATGCAATCAGGCGGACGACTGTCCGGCATCGGCCTGGATGCGGTAATGGAAGACGGCCTCGAGCACCCCGCTGCCGTCGGCCAGCGGGGCGAGTGGCGTCAGCAGCAGGTCCCAGGCGTCGCCGTGCGACTCGACGCGGTACAGCGCCTGCAGCGCCCGCACGCCCGGCGGCAGCGCGAAGCGGGCCGCATAGCAGCAGTGCTGCGTGTTCACCGGCACGCCCGGCAGCGCGGCATGCAGCCGCGCCGGGCAGCGTTCGCCGGACGGGCCGACGAGCCAGAACGGCTCGGCCGCGCCGGCCTGCAGGCGTGCGAGGCTGGGGACGCTCATCCGACAGCCTCCGCGGCCGACGGCCGCGACTGCGGCGGGCGGCGCATCTTCAGGTGGACGCCGTTGTCGGCGGTGACCTCGAAGCCGAAGCGGGCGTACAGGCGGCGCGCCGGGTTGTCGGGCTCCACATGCAGGCCCACCGGCCGGTCGGCCGCGTCGGCATGGCCGCACAGCGTCGCGAGCAGCCCGCTGCCGAGCCCTCGGCCGCGCCATGCGGGCAGCAGGCTGATGTCGATCAGCGTCGACGCGTGGGCGGCGTCCTGCCACAGCAGCCGCCCGATCGCCTCGTGCCCGTGCGACAGCAGCAGGAACTCCGCATCGGCGTAGTGCTCGGCGTAGTAGCGCTGCTGGTAGCCGAACTGGGTGTCGAGGAACGCGCGCTGCCGCTCCGGCGGCCAGCCGGTGCAGGCGAGTTCCTGCGCGCGGGTGGATGCATACAACGCCTGCAGGAAGGCCTCGTCGGCCGGGCCGATGCGGCGCGCGTGCACCGGTCGGCCAGGTGCGAACACCTGCAGGAGTGCCATGCCTCGTCCTTTCCTCGCCTGATGGTTCTTGTGCTTTGGAAGCGAATGTAGGAACTTCGCCGCGGCTTGAACAGGGGGCGACCCTTGCGCCGCATCGTTTTTCAGGATCCTTCAGGCCGCGCTGCGCGGTGGCGGCCCCGCCGGTAACATTCGCGCCGCATGGACGTCCCCCACGAGAGCGCCGAGCCCGGCGACGCACCCCCGTCGACGCTGCCGGAAACGCCGCTGACGCGTTTCCTGCGCGCGGTGCTGTGGGGTGCCGCGATCCTGCCGCTGGCGGGCTTCATCGCCGCGAGCTGGTGGGCCTGGCGGCATGCCGACGACGGCGTGCGCGACACGCTGGTGCGCACCAGCGATGTCGCGGCGCGGCACGCGTTGCGGGTGTTCGAATCGTCGCGGCTGATCGGCGAGAAGTCACTGGCGTTCCTCGGCATTCCTGACGACCAGGTGCGGGCCAACGAGGCCGCGCTGCGCGTGCGCCTGCAGGACACCAGCATCGGCATTCCCGGCGTGCGCTCGATCTCGGTGTGGGATGCGCAGGGGCACCACCTGGTCGGCACCGGCTTCCCGGTCGGCTCGGGCGATGTCTCGATCGCCGATCGCAACTACTTCCAGCAGATGAAGGCCACGCAGGCGCCGCTGGTGATCGGCGACATCGTGCTCGGCCGCGCCTCCGGCATGCCGGCGCTGAGCATCGCGGTGCGCCGCACGATGCCCGACGGCAGCTTCGGCGGCGCGGTCGTGATCGCGTTGCAGCCGGCGGTGTTCGAGGAGTTCTACCGCTCGATCTCGCTCGAGGAGGCGGGCGTCAGCACCTTCAACCTGTTCAAGGCCGACGGCACGCTGCTGACACGCTGGCCGGTGCTGCCGGACGGGCGCGCGCGCCTGCCCGACGACAGCCCGGTGCTCGCGGCGGTGCGGCGCGGCGAGCACTCGGGCGTGCTGAGTTTCCGCTCCGCCTTCGACGGCATGCTGCGCACGGTGAGCTTCCAGCAGGTGCACGACCTGCCGGTCTACGTCAGCAGCTCGCTGCGCAACGACGCGGTGCTGGCCGACTGGAAACGCTTCGTGATGCTGCTCGCGGCGATTACGCTGCCGGTGACGATCGGCCTGGTGTCGGTGGCCTGGCTGGCGCTGCGCAAGACGCAGCTCGAACAGCGCATGGCGATCGAGTTCAATGCCGAGGCGCGCAAGCGGGCGCTGGCCGAGAAGGCGCTGCTGCAATCGCAGAAGCTGGAGGCGCTGGCCCAGCTGACCGGCGGCGTCGCGCACGACTTCAACAACCTGCTGGCGATCGTCAACAGCAACCTGCACGTCGTGAAGAAGCTGCGGCCCGACGTGGCCGAGATGAAGCAGATCGGCGCGATCTCGCGCGCGGTCGGCTCGGGCGCGCGGCTGACGCGCCAGCTGCTGTCGTTCTCGCGGCGCCAGGCGCTGAAGCCGGAGCGGGTCGACCTCGCGACCTGGCTGCCGGCGGTCGCGGAGCTGCTGAAGGCGACGCTGGGCAGCAGCGTCGCGCTGTCGCTCGAGGTGGCGCCGGAGGTTCCGCCGATCCGCGTCGACGTCGGCGAGCTGGAGCTTGCGCTGATCAACCTCGCCTCGAATGCGCGCGACGCGATGCCGGGCGGTGGCCGGCTGACGATCGAGGCGAGCCGGGAGCCGGCGGGCGACGGCGAGCCGGAGCGCGTGCTGATCCGGGCCACCGACACCGGCAGCGGCATCGACCCGACGCTGCTCGGCAAGGTGCTCGAACCCTTCTTCACGACCAAGCCGGCCAGCAAGGGCAGCGGCCTCGGGCTGAGCCAGGTGCAGGGCTTCTGCGTGCAGGCGGGCGGCAGCGTCGAGGTGCGCTCGGAGCCGGGGCAGGGCACGTCGATCCTGATGCGGCTGCCGGCGCGGCCCGGTGTCCCGTCCGACACGGTGCCGGCGTCGCTGGCCGAGCCGGCGGCCGTCAGCGGGCGGGTGCTGCTGGTCGACGACAACGCCGAGGTGGTCGATGCCACCGCCGAAATGCTGCAGGCCTGCGGACTGCAGGTGCACAGCGTGCGCTCGGCCGGCGCGGCGCTCGATGCGCTGGCCGGCGCGTCGCAGATGCCCGACCTGGTGTTCTCCGATGTCTCGATGCCCGGCGAGATGGACGGCATCCAGCTCGCCCACGAGATCCGCCGGCGCTGGCCCGAGTTGCCGGTCGTGCTGCTGACGGGCTACGCGACGCGCGTGCACGATGCGACCGAAGCGGGCTTTCGCGTGCTCGGCAAGCCGGTCGGTGCGCAGGCGCTGCTCGACGAGTTCATGCGCGCGACGCGCGGCCGCTGAGCGCCGCGCGTCGCACGGCGTCAATGGCGCCGCGCGCCGTCCTCTTCGGCTTCGCCTTCTTCGGTGTCGTCGGCGTCGTCGGTGATCGCCTCGACATCGTCGGAGGCGAACGGCCGGCCGGCCGCATTGGTGTCCCACATCGGATTCGCCACCAGCTGGTCGGGCAGGATGTCGGCCGCGTCGTCGCGGCCGTCGCCGGTGGCCGAGCCGCGCTCGCCGGTGCCGCTTGCATCGCTGTCGCTGTCGCGGTTCACAGGCAGCGCGCCGAGTTCGCCGGGGTTGTCGGCGTCGGTGGGCATCGTGCGTTCGCCTTGCACGTCGCTGCCGCTGTCCGAACTGTCGCTCGGACCGAGCGCGTCCACGTCGCGCCCGATGGCACGGGGGGCGGCGCGTTCGCCGCCGAGGATGCTGCTGTTCGACATCGAAGGGTCCTTTCGAAGCGGTGGCGCGGGGTGCGCCACCCATGGGTCCAGACTAGGCCGCACACCGCGTGGCGTCTGTAGGGCATGGCGTGGCGGGCCGTAGGACGGGGTCGTGCCTTCGAGCGGGAAAACCCTTCGCGGTCCCCGGCAGCGCGCTCCTAGAATCGTTGTGCACCCGCACAATGACCCATCACGCGACCCCACCGGGTCCCACAAGGAGTTTGCCGAATGGCCCCGACTCGCCGCCCTTCCGCCAAGACGGAAGGCGCCTCTCCCGACGCTGCCGACGAGTCCGCCAAGGCCGGCAGCAAAGGGGCCGGCACCACGACGCGCGTGCTGAAGAAGTACCCGAACCGCCGCCTCTACGACACGCAGAACAGCAGCTACATCACGCTGGCCGACGTGAAGGCGATGGTGCTGGCCGCGCAGGATTTCGTCGTGCGCGACGCGAAGACCTCCGAAGACCTGACGCGCAGCATCCTGCTGCAGATCATCCTCGAGGAAGAGACCGGCGGCGTGCCGATGTTCTCGTCGCAGATGCTGGCGCAGATCATCCGTTTCTACGGCCACTCGATGCAGGGGATGATGGGGACCTACCTCGAGAAGAACCTGCAGGCCTTCGCCGACATGCAGGCCCGCGTGGCCGAGCAGTCGAAGGGCCTGAACCCCGAGCTGTGGACGCAGTTCCTGAACGGCCAGGCGCCGGGCATGCAGGGGGTGATGGGCAACTACCTGGAGCAGTCGCGCCACATGTTCGAACAGATGGCCAAGCAGGCCGAAGCGCTGTTCCCGGGCATGCCGGGCTTCGTGCCGCCCAAGCGCTGAGGGCTGGATGGAGCGGTACGCCGGCGGCTGCGTGTGCGGCAGCGTTCGATTCGTCGCGACAGGGCGACCGTGGCGTGTGGGCCTGTGCCACTGCCTCGATTGCCGCAAGCACCACGGTGCGTTGTTCTTCGCCGCCGCGATCTTTCCGCGGGAGGCGGTGACGATCGAAGGCGACACCGGCGAGTACGCGGGGCGCTGCTTCTGTCCGCGCTGCGGCTCGTCGGTGTTCGCGCGCAGCGGCGACGAGATCGAAGTGAACCTCGGGTCGCTCGATGCGCCGGACCAGCTGACGCCAACCTACGAATGCTGGACGGTGCGCCGCGAGGCATGGTTGCCGCCATTTCCGCTGGCGAGGCGGTACGAGCACGACCGGGAGGGCGGCGGGCGCTTCGAGGGGTAGTTGGGCGATGAAAGCGTGACGACGTTCCCGGATTGGCATCCGGGCTGCCGGCCCGAGCCCGGGGCTTCTGCGGATCTGGGAAAATCCGCCGATGACACAAGACACCCTGGCGCCAGCCACCCCTTCGGCCGCTGCATCCCCCAAGATCGGCTTCGTCTCCCTCGGCTGCCCGAAGGCGCTGACCGATTCCGAGCTGATCCTCACGCAACTGCGCGCCGAGGGCTACGACACCTCCAAGACCTTCGCCGGCGCCGACCTGGTGATCGTCAACACCTGCGGCTTCATCGACGACGCCGTCAAGGAAAGCCTGGACACCATCGGCGAGGCGCTGGCCGAGAACGGCAAGGTCATCGTGACCGGCTGCCTGGGTGCCAAGGCCGGCGACGGCGGCGGCAACCTGGTGCGCCAGATGCACCCGAGCGTGCTGGCCGTCACCGGCCCGCATGCCACGAACGAGGTGATGGACGCGGTGCACCTGCACGTGCCGAAGCCGCACGACCCGTTCATCGACCTGGTGCCGGCGCAAGGCATCAAGCTGACGCCGCGCCACTACGCCTACCTGAAGATCAGCGAAGGATGCAACCACCGCTGCAGCTTCTGCATCATCCCGAGCATGCGCGGCGACCTGGTCTCGCGCCCGGTCGGCGACGTGCTCGGCGAGGCGCAGCGGCTGTTCGAATCCGGCGTCAAGGAGCTGCTGGTGATCAGCCAGGACACCAGCGCCTACGGCGTCGACGTCAAGTACCGCACCGGTTTCTGGGACGGCAAGCCGGTGCGCACCCGCATGCTCGACCTGTGCGAGAAACTCGGTGAACTGGCCGAACGCCACGGCGCCTGGGTGCGGCTGCATTACGTCTACCCGTATCCGCATGTCGACGAGGTGCTGCCGCTGATGGCCCAGGGCCGCGTGCTGCCCTACCTCGACGTGCCGTTCCAGCATTCGCACCCCGACGTGCTGAAGCGCATGAAGCGCCCGGCCAACGGCGAGAAGAACCTCGACCGCCTGCAGCGCTGGCGCGAGATCTGCCCCGAGCTGGTGGTGCGCAGCACCTTCATCGCCGGCTTCCCCGGTGAGACCGAGGCCGAGTTCGAGCACCTGCTCGACTTCATGCGAGAGGCGCGCATCGACCGCGCCGGCTGCTTCGCCTACTCGCCGGTCGAGGGCGCGACGGCCAATGCGCTGCCCGACGCGGTGCCGGCCGAGCTGCGCGAAGAGCGCCGCGCCCGCTTCATGGCGGTGGCCGAGGAGGTGTCGGCGGTCAAGCTGCGCGAGCGCGTCGGCGCGACGATGCAGGTGCTGGTCGATTCGGCGCCGGCGCTCGGCCGCAAGGGCGGCGTCGGCCGCAGCTACGCCGATGCGCCCGAGATCGACGGCGTCGTGAAGCTGCTGCCGCCGGAGAAGGCGTCGAAGACGCTGAAGGTCGGCGAGTTCACGAAGGCGCGCATCGTCGGCACGCAGGGCCATGACCTCGTCGCGCAACCCATCTGAGATGGCAGGCGACGACAGCAAGCTCGATCAACGCACCGCGCTGATCCACCACCCGTACACGCCGCCGGCCGGCTTCGGCGCGGTGGCGCCCGGCGTCCACAAGGCGTCGACGGTGATCTTCCCGAGCACCGCCGCGCTGCATGCACGCACCTGGCGCGAGAAGACCGGCTACACCTACGGCCTGCACGGCACGCCGACCAGCTTCACGCTGGAAGAGCGCATCGCGACGCTCGAAGGCGGGCTGAAGACGCTGCTGGTGCCGAGCGGCCTCGCGGCGATCACGCTGGTCGACATGGCCTTGCTGAAGACCGGCGACGAGCTGCTGATCCCCGACAACGCCTACGGCCCGAGCAAGGAGCTCGCCCGCAACGAGCTGGCGCGCTGGGGCATCGCGCACCGCTTCTACGATGCGATGGACCCGGCCTCGCTGCAGGCCGCGATCGGCCCGGCGACGAAACTGGTGTGGCTGGAGGCCGCCGGCTCGGTGACGATGGAGTTCCCCGACCTGCCGGCGCTGATCGGGATCGCGCGAGACGCCGGCGTGCCTTGCGCGCTCGACAACACCTGGGGCGCCGGGCTGGCCTTCGATCCGTTCGCGCTCGGCGTCGACATCTCGATCCAGGCGCTGACCAAGTACCCGTCCGGCGGGGCCGACGTGCTGATGGGCTCGGTCACCACGCGCGACGAGGCGCTGCACCTGAAGCTGAAGTTCACGCACATGCGCATGGGCTGGGGCGTCGGCGCGAACGACGTGGAGTTCGTGCTGCGCGCGCTGCCGTCGCTCGCGCTGCGCTACGACGCGCAGGACCAGGCGAGCCGCACGCTCGCGCGCTGGTGGGCGGCGCGGCCCGAGGTGGCGCAGGTGCTGCACCCGGCGCTGCCGGCGTCGCCGGGGCACGCGGCCTGGCAGGCGCTGTGCACGCGGGCGGCGGGGCTGTTCTCGGTGGTGTTCGACGCGCGGTATTCGATCGCGCAGGTCGAGGCGGTGGTCGATGCGCTGCGGCTGCACAAGATCGGCTACTCGTGGGCCGGGCCGGTCAGCCTGGTGGTGCCGTACGACCTGGC
>Ga0065165_1002346_pt1 | contig 16454 bp, 15 predicted proteins | sample AraplaMF_Cvi_mMF_FD_63813 | JGI IMG/M metagenome (GOLD analysis project Ga0065165, IMG submission 63813) | Arabidopsis root microbial communities from the University of North Carolina, USA - plate scrape MF_Cvi_mMF (version 2) (version 3) | ecosystem: Host-associated > Plants > Roots >...
TCACGGCAGTATTTCAATGCCGCGGACAGCAGCGTGCCGGTGGACGAACCGCCGAGCACGCCTTCCTTCGCCAGCAGTTCGCGCGCGGCGAGGAAGCTTTCCTTGTCGCTGATCGCGTAGGCCTTCTTCACCCGGCTGAAGTCGCTGATGCTGGGCAGGAAATCCTCGCCGATGCCTTCGACCATCCAGCTGCCGGACTTGGTCGAGAGAATGCCTTCGTTGATGTACTGCGCGAGGATGGAACCGACCGGATCGGCCAGCACGATTTCCGTATCCGGCGACACTTCGGCGAAATAGCGCGACAGGCCGCTCATGGTGCCGGAAGAACCGCAGCCGACCACGATGGCGTCCACGCGGCCGTCCATCTGCTCGTAGATTTCCGGGCCGGTGGTGGCGATGTGCGCGGCGGGGTTGTCGGGATTGCCGAACTGGTTGATGAAGTAGGCGCCGGGCGTTTCGCGCGCGATGCGCTCGGCCATGTCCTGGTAGTACTCGGGGTGGCCCTTGGCCACGTCCGAACGGGTGAGCACCACTTCGGCGCCCATCGCCTTGAGGTTGAAGATCTTCTCGCGGCTCATCTTGTCGGGCACCACCAGCACCAGGCGATAACCCTTCTGCTGCGCCACCAGCGCAAGGCCAAGGCCGGTGTTGCCGGCGGTGCCTTCGACCAGGGTGGCGCCCGGCTTGATCTTGCCGGCGCGCTCGGCGCCTTCGATCATCGACAGGCCGATGCGGTCCTTGATGGAGCCACCGGGATTGGCGCTTTCGAGCTTGAGGAAGAGCTCACAGGGGCCGGCATCCAGTCGCTGCGCGCGCACCATCGGGGTGCGGCCGATCAGTTCGAGGACACTCTGGTGGACCGTCATGGAAGCTCCTGCGTTCGGTTCGCGGGCGGCCCGGTTCGGACTGCCTCAGGCCGGCGATGATAACCGAGCCGCCCTGCGTTCCCCTGACCGCGCGCGCAAACGAAGCGGCCCCGGCAGCCGTTCCCTCGCAAGGGTGGCTCCGGGGCCGCGTGTCTTGAGTTTGAAACCGCAGGCTAGTTGACGATGCGGTGCTTGTGCGCTCGTTCATCCCACATGCGCTGCAACCGTTCCTTGGCGTGGAGCTTTTCTTTCTTCATGCCCGTAAGGGTCATGTCGTCGATGGGAAGAACGCCGATCTCGGCGTCGTGCACCTTGCTGTCGAGCTCCTTGTGGTGCTGGTACAGCCGACGGAATTCGGCGTCGGCTTTCATCAAGGCTTCGACATCGTCACGCTGCTGGTTTTCGAACATGATCCGACCTCCTCGCGAAGAACCGCGGGCACGGGATCGGTGCGCCCGCTAACGGTGGCAAACCATGCGCATGCCGATGGCCCGCGCCGGCTTGCCGGTACGCAGGTGATCGGGTGATCGAGGGATAGGCGCATGATTCAGGTCAGTGACCCATGGTGCATGAGTGCCCCATGGGTATTCGACCCTACTCCCGCATCCGGGGGCATGCAAGCGCGTTTCGGCGAAGCGCATCACAGTGCGATTCGCACGGAGAAAGGCCGCCGCGGCAGGCTTTTTTTCGCGTTAAACGATGCTTTCAACGATGCTTTCGATGGAAACGAAAACGCCCGACGGAATGATCCGCCGGGCGCTTCGTTCGTGCATGACAACAGCGATATTTACTTGCCCGAATCGCCCTGCATCTGCGAGCGCATCGCCTTCGCCGCCTGGGTGGCCAGGTCGGCCTGGCGCTTGGCGGCGTTGGCCACCTTGGCCTGGGCCGCGGCGAGCTTCTTGGCCTGGTCGGCCTGGGCCTGGGCCTGCACGGCCTGGGCCTGGGCGGCGGCGCCTTCCTGCTGCAGGCGGGCGGCTTCTTCCTGGGCCATCTGGTACTGCATGCGCTGGCGGTCGAGTTCGCGGCGGGCGGCCTCGACCTCGCGGCGGGTGCCGTCGAGCTGGATCTGGTCGTGCTCGCGGTCGAGCTGGTTGACCTTGATCTGGGCTTCCTGCAGCTGGGCGGTGGCCTTGGCCAGGTCGACGCGGCGCTCGGCCACGTACAGCGCATGGGCGCGGTCGCGCGAGCGGGCCTGGGCCAGCCGGCCGATGGCGTCGCGGGCACGGGCCTGCTCGGCCTGGGCGTAGCCGCTCAAGGCGGGGTCGCGGGCGAGCTGGTCGAGGCTGCCGTTGAGGCGGGCCACGTCCATGTCGTCCTTGGCGTGGGCCGAACCCACGGCCGCGGCGGCGAGGACGAGCGCCGACAAGGTGATGCGCAGGGGCTTCATGGGTGGCCTCCCTGGTCGTTGGTCTGCGGTTGCGGCTGCGGCAGGGTCTGGAAGCCGCCGTCCTGCGGCAGCGGCTGCAGCACGGACGAGGACGGGGCCGGCATGTCCTGCGTCTGTTCCTGCGCCGGCAGGCCCTGCTGCTGTTCCTGGAACTGGCGCTGTTGCTGCTGGGCCGCCTGCTGGGCGGCTTCCTCCTGCGCGTTCAGGTTCTGCTCGATCTGCTCGCGCAGCTCGCGGTTGCCCTGGGTCTTGCGCTGGATCTGGGCGCGGGCGGCGCCCAGCCGTGCCTTGGCGCGGGCGAGTTCGGCGTCGGCCTGGGCTTCTTCGGCCAGGGCCGCGGCGTCCTCGTACTTGCGGCTGGCCATGGCGGCCTGGGCCTGCTGGAACTTGTTTTGCGCGAAATCCAGGTCGACCGGGGCGTAATCGGCCGCACCGGCGTCGCGGGCGTACTGCAATTGCATCTGCGCCTGGTTCATGGAGCCGTCGGGCGGCGGCACGCTGGCGCAGCCGCCGAGCGAGCCCAGCACCACGGCCAGGATCAGGCTGGAAAACACCGTGCGGACGCCATTCTGGCGGCTATCCGGCGCGGAAAAGATGTGGACCATCACTCATTCCTCTAAGAGTGTCGCAGCGTATTGTGGGCGGGCATAATCGTTGTTTGCAACGCGTGAGCGTCATTTCAGGGGACACGAGTGGACATTGGTTACTTCCTCAAGCTCATGGTGGACAAGGGCGCGTCGGACATGTTCCTGACGACCGGCGCCCCCGTGAACATCAAGGTGGAGGGCAAGCTGTACCCGCTGGGCAATACCGGACTCCCCGGCGGCATGGTGAAGAAAATCGCCTATTCGCTCATGGACGAGGGCCAGGTGCCCCAGTTCGAGCGCGACCTCGAGCTCAACATGGCGCTGGCGGTGAAGGAAGCCGGCCGTTTCCGCATCAACGTGTTCAAGCAGCGCGGCGAAGTGGGCATGGTGATCCGCGCGATCAAGAGCGAGATCCCGAGCATCGACCAGCTGCAGCTCCCGGGTATTTTCCGCGACCTGATCCTGGAACCGCGCGGCCTGATCCTGGTGGTCGGCGCCACGGGCTCGGGCAAGTCCACCACCCTGGCGGCGATGCTCGACCACCGCAACCAGAACACCTCCGGGCACATCCTCACCATCGAGGACCCGATCGAATACCTGCACCGCCACAAGAAGTCGATCGTGAACCAGCGCGAAGTCGGCCTGGACACGCACAGCTATCACGAGGCGCTGAAGAACGCGATGCGCGAGGCGCCGGACGTGATCATGATCGGCGAGATCCGCGACACCGACACCATGGAAGCGGCCATCTCGTTCTCCGAAACCGGCCACCTCTGCCTGGCCACCCTGCACTCCAACAACGCCGACCAGACGCTGGAGCGCATCCTCAACTTCTTCCCGGAATCGGCGCACAAGAACGTGCTGATGAACCTCGCCCTGAACCTGCGCGCGGTGATCAGCCAGCGCCTGGTGATCGGCAAGGACGGCCGCCGCCTGCCGGCCACCGAAGTGCTGCTCAACACCCCGTTCATCCGCGACATGATCCGCCGCGGCCAGATCCACGAGGTGAAGGAAGCGATGGACCGCAGCCTGCAGGAAGGCATGCAGACCTTCGACCAGTCGCTGTACCGCCTGTACAAGGAAGGCCGCATCGAGCTGGACGAGGCGCTGGCCAAGGCCGACTCGCGCGACGGCCTGGCGCTGAAGATCCGCCTGTCCGAAGGCGGCGGCTCCGAGAGCGCGGAGCTGGTGGGCAACGACCCCTACGGGCTCGGCTTCTAAGCCCTTCCGCGGAACACCGCCATCACCCCGGCACACGCCGGGGTGATGCGTTTCAGGGTTCGGATCAATCGACCGCCGGCGCGTCCGGCTGAGCTTCCGGCGCGGCACGCTGGAACGCCTCCAGCGCCTGGCAGGCCTCCACGATGCGCCGGATGGTCGGGAACGCCTCCATCGGCAGCTTCCAGCGCACCGCGTTGTAGTGCTGCGGCACCAGGCAAGCGTCGGCCAGGCCGGGCTGGTCGCCGTGGCAGAAGCGCCCGGTCGCAGGGCTGTCCGCCAGCATCGCTTCCAGCGCGCGGAAACCCTCGCCGATCCAATGCCGCGACCAGCTGCCGCGCATCGATTCCTCCACATGCATCTCGCTGCCCAGGTACTGCAGCACGCGCAGGTTGCCCAGCGGGTGCACGTCGCAGGCCAGCAATTGCGCCAGCGAGCGCACGCGGGCGCGGCCGGCGGCATCGGCGGGCAGCAGCGGCGGCGCGGGATGCGTTTCGTCGAGGTATTCCATGATCGCCATGGATTGGGTCAGCACCTGCGCGCCGTCCACCAGGCAGGGCACCAGTTCCTGCGGGTTGAGCGCGCGGTAGGCCTGCTGGTGCTGCTCGCCGCCGTCGCGCACCAGGTGCACGGGGCGGTTGTCGTAGGCCAGCCCCTTCAGGTTCAGCGCGATGCGCACGCGGTAGGCGGCGCTGGAGCGCCAATAGCCGTACAGCACCCGGTCCGAGCTCATGGATTGGCGTCCTTCCGCTGTCTCAAGGCGGGCCAGGATAACCGCACCGCGGTTTGCATCGTCACCGGACGGGCGGGACAATACGGGGTTCGCGCTCGCCAGGGCGCCCTCTTTCCCACCTTCCAACCAGGAGTTGCGCCGTGTCGTCCTTCCTCCGCATGAGCGATCTTGATCTGCGCAGCAAGCGCGTGCTGATCCGCGAAGACCTGAACGTGCCGATCGAGGACGGGCGGATCACCTCCACCCAGCGCCTGGACGCCTCCCTGCCCACCATCAAGGCCGCCCGCGACGCCGGCGCCCGCGTCATGGTGATGTCGCACCTGGGCCGCCCGAAGGAAGGCCAGTTCGACGCCGAGTCCTCGCTGGCGCCGGTGGCCAAGTGGCTGGGCGACAAGCTGGGCACGCCGGTGCGGCTGGTGTCCGACTACCTCGGCGGCGTCGACGTCGCCGACGGCGAGGTAGTGGTGCTGGAGAACTGCCGCATGAACGTCGGCGAAGGCAAGGACGACGAAGCCCTGTCGAAGAAGTACGCAGCGCTGTGCGACATCTTCGTGATGGACGCGTTCGGCACCGCGCACCGCGCACAGGCTTCCACCCATGGCGTGATCAAGTACGCCCCCGTCGCCGCCGCCGGCCCGCTGCTGTCGGCCGAGCTGGACGCGCTGGGCAAGGCGCTGGAGCACCCGGCGCAGCCGCTGCTGGCGATCGTGGCCGGCTCCAAGGTCTCCACCAAGCTCACCCTGCTGGAGAACCTGATCGGCAAGGTCGACCAGCTGATCGTCGGCGGCGGCATCGCCAACACCTTTATCGCCGCCGCCGGCTACGGCGTCGGCAACTCGCTGTACGAAGCGGACCTGCTCGACGCCGCCAAGAAGGTGATCGCCGACGCCAAGCGCCGCGGTGCCGAGGTGCCGATGCCGGTGGACGTGGTGGTGGCGCCGGAGTTCTCCGCGCATGCGCCGGCCACCGTCAAGCCGGTGGACCAGGTGAAGGACGGCGAGATGATCCTCGACATCGGCCCGCAGACCGCCAAGAACTACGCCGCGCTGATCGCCAAGGCCGGCACGGTGGTGTGGAACGGCCCGGTCGGCGTGTTCGAGTTCGACGCCTTCGGCAAGGGCACCGAAACGCTGGCGCGCGCGGTTGCCGCGTCCGACGCGTTCTCCATCGCCGGCGGCGGCGACACACTGGCCGCGGTCGAAAAGTACGACATCGAAAAAGATGTCTCGTACATCTCGACCGGCGGCGGCGCGTTCCTGGAGTTCCTGGAAGGCAAGGAACTGCCGGCCGTGGCCGCGCTCAAGGCGCGCGCAGCCAAGTGAGTTCGCCGCGCATGCTTTGCCTGTTCGACCTGGACGGCACCCTGATCGATTCGGAACTGGGCATCGTCAGCTGCGTGCGGCACGCCTTCGAGCAACTGGGCGTGCCGGCGCCGGCGGAACTGCGCCACTGGATCGGCCCGCCGCTGCGGCACAGCTTCGCGCCGCTGCTGGACCACGACCCGGCCCTGGTGGAAGCGGCGGTGGAGCATTACCACCAGCGCTTCCATGCCATCGGCTGGCGCGAGCACACGGTGTATCCGGGCATCGAGGCGATGATCCAGCGGCTGCGCGATGCCGGCCACGAGCTGGCCATCGTCACCAGCAAGCCGGAGCGGCATGCGGCGCCGATCGTGCAGGCGTTTCCGTTTGCCGACGCGTTCGTCCGCCTGTACGGCCCCGATCCGAACAGTGCGCACAGCGAGAAGGCCTCGATGATTGCCGCGGCGCTGGCGGATTTCGGTGCGGACCCCGAGCAGACCGTGATGATCGGCGACCGCCATTTCGATATCGACGGCGCGGTGGCCAACCGTGTGCGCGGCATCGGCGTGCTGTGGGGCTTCGGCAGCCAGGAAGAACTGGAACAGGCCGGCGCGCACGTACTGGTGAATGAGCCGTCGCAACTGGGCGACCTGCTGGCGGCGTGACGCTGCCGCGGCGGACATAAAAAAACGCCGCGGCATGCGGCGTTTTTTAATCGCTCACCGGGAAGGCCGCGGCCTTCCCGGTGCATCGATGGCTCAGCGGATCGTGCGCTTCACCGCGTCCACCACGTGCGACACGGTGAACCCGAAGTGCTCGAACAGCTGGCCCGCCGGCGCCGACGCGCCGAAGGTGGTCATGCCCACCACTTCGCCGTCCAGGCCCACGTACTTGCGCCAGAAGTCGGCGGTCGCCGCTTCCACCGCCACGCGCGCACGGCACCAGCCCGGCAGCACGCCTTCGCGGTATTCCAGCGGCTGCCCGTCGAACAGCTCGGTGCAGGGCATCGACACCACGCGCACCGCGATGTCCTGCTGCGCCAGCGTGCGCGCCGCTTCCATCGCCAGCTCCACTTCCGAGCCGGTGGCGATCAGGATCGCCTTGAACTTCGTGTCCTGCGGGTCGGACAGCACGTAGCCGCCGCGCGCGATCTCGGCCACCTGCTGCGCGCTGCGCTGCTGGTGCTTGAGGTTCTGGCGCGAGAACACCAGGCACGACGGCGCGCCCTTGCGCTCGATCGCCAGCTTCCACGACACCGCCGATTCCACCGCGTCGCAGGGACGCCACAGCTGGTTGTTCGGGATGTAGCGCAGGCTGGCCAGGTGCTCCACCGGCTGGTGGGTCGGGCCGTCTTCGCCCAGGCCGATCGAGTCGTGGGTGTAGACGTGGATGGCGTGCGCCGGGATCAGCGCGCTCATGCGCACGGCGTTGCGCGCGTAGTCGGAGAACACCAGGAAGGTGGCGTCGTAGGGAATGAAGCCGCCATGCAGGGCCAGGCCGTTGGCGATGGCGGTCATGCCGAACTCGCGCACGCCGTAGTACACGTAGTTGCCCTTGCCGTCGGCGCTGTTGCCGTTGCCGGCATCCAGGCTGCCCTTCCACTTGGTGAGGTTGGAGCCGGCCAGGTCCGCGGAGCCGCCGATCAGTTCCGGCAGCAGCGGGCCGAACGCATCGAGCGCCATCTGCGACGCCTTGCGGCTGGCCACTTCCGGACCTTCCGCCTGCAGCTTGGCGACATAGGCGGCGGACTTCTCCGCCCAGTCGGCCGGCAGCTCGCCGTCGAGGCGGCGCTTGAACTCGGCGGCCAGTTCCGGATGCGCGGCGGCGTAGGCGTCGAACGCGGCGTTCCACACCTTCTCGCGCTCAGCGCCGGCGGCCTTGTGGTCCCAGCCGGCGTAGATGTCGGCGGGGATCTCGAACGGCGCGTAGTGCCAGCCGAGCTGCTCGCGCGCGGCGGCGATTTCGTCCTTGCCCAGCGGCGCGCCGTGGCTTTCTTCCTTGCCCTGCTTGTGCGGGGCGCCGAAGCCGATGATGGTCTTGGCGCAGATCAGGGTGGGCTTGTCGGACTGCGCCACGGCCTGCTCGATCGCGCGCTTGATGTCGTCGGCGTTGTGGCCGTCGATGTGGCGGATCACGTTCCAGCCGTAGGCCTCGAAGCGCTTGGGCGTGTCGTCGGTGAACCAGCCGTGCACTTCGCCGTCGATGGAAATGCCGTTGTCGTCGTACACCGCCACCAGCTTGCCCAGGCCCCAGGTGCCGGCGAGCGAGGCCACTTCATGCGAGATGCCTTCCATCAGGCAGCCGTCGCCGAGGAAGACGAAGGTGCGGTGATCGACGATCTCGTGGCCCGGACGGTTGAAGTGCGCAGCCAGCACCTTCTCGGCCAGCGCGAAGCCCACCGCATTGGCCAGGCCCTGGCCCAGCGGGCCGGTGGTGGTTTCCACGCCCGGGGTTTCGCTGGCTTCCGGATGGCCGGCGGTCTTCGAATGCAGCTGGCGGAAGCGCTTGAGCTCGGCCATCGGCAGGTCGTAGCCGGTGAGGTGCAGCAGGGCGTACTGCAGCATCGAACCGTGGCCGTTGGACAGCACGAAGCGGTCGCGGTTGAACCACTTCGGGTTGGCCGGGTTATGGCGCAGGAAGTCGTTCCACAAGACCTCGGCCAGGTCGGCCATGCCCATGGGCATGCCCGGGTGGCCGGACTTGGCGGCCTCCACGGCGTCCATGGCGAGGGCGCGGACGGCGTTGGCGAGTTCGCGGCGGGTGGTCATCGGGGGGTCTCCGGAGGGAAGGCGGCGGCGAAAAACGGTGATTGTCGCCGATCCATGCAGGGCTGTCGCCCGCTTCACCCCGTTCCAACGGTCTTAACTCGGCCTTAATTTATGCGGTCGCAATACGGAAACCCTTCAGTCCCGGCCCGCTCTAATCCGGGGCATGGCTGGCAAGGCCATGTGCGGTCGCAGGCGTCCCCCTTCCCCCTGTCGGCGATCGCTCCCTAAGAAAGGAAGAAGAGGAGTATTCCCATGAAAAAGTCCCTACTTGCCCTCGCTTTCACCAGCGCCAGCATCATCGGCGTCCCTGTCCTGGCTCAGGACAGCACCAGCACCACCTCGGCCGCCCCGGCGGGCGGCAACTACCTGCCCAGCCAGCCGGTCGGCAGCGGCAACTGGTTCATCGGCGCCAACGTCGGCCGCACCAATGGCGGCGATAACGGCGGCTTCGGCAGCGGCAACGGCAGCGGCTTCAATTTCTTCAAGGGCGAAAAAGGCCGCCGCACCGGTTACGGCGTGCTCGGCGGCTACCGCTGGAAGGCCGGCCAGGACTTAGGCCTGGGCCTCGAGGCCGGCTACGCGGACCTCGGCAACTACCGGGTGAAGAACGTCTTCAATTCGCAGGACGTCAACCAGCGCAGCACCACCAACGCCCTGCGCGGCTGGCTGCTGGGCGTGAACGGCCGCATCAACCTGCTGCCGCAGTGGTACATCAGCGCCCACGGCGGCTATTTCCGCGCCAATGACAACGGCAACAACTACAACAACAGCATCGGCCAGGACCTGGGCCTGACCAGCGGCGGCCGTCCGGGCCGCGGCAGCTGGTACGGCGGCGTCGGCACCGGCTGGGACATCACCGAGCAGGTCAGCCTGGGCGTGAACTACGACTACTTCCACGCTAACGCCGGCAAGATCAAGAATACGGCCACCGGCGAGGTCACCCAGGGCCTGAAACGCTCCACCGGCATCGTGTCGCTGAGCGGCGAATACCGCTTCTGATATCTGGGATCACCGCAAGCCGGGTTGAAAACGGGCGCCTCTGGCGCCCGTTTTCTTTTGTCATCAATAAGTTAAATGTGCCCGAACTCAGCCATAAATCTTAACTTTGCCTTAATACTGAACTCATCGGTATTGAATCTTTTTGGGGCGATTCCCATCTAAGCCTTGTGAAGCCGAGACCCCTCGGCCACGCGGTGCCCGGCCCTTCCCCCAACGGCCGCCACCGTTCTTCCATAACAGGAGACTCTCCATGAAGAAGACGCTGCTCGCCCTCGCTTTCGCCACCGCCGGCCTGATGGCCGTTCCCGCCTTCGCGCAGAACGCGCCGTCCGACAACGGCGGCTGGTTCATCAACGGCAATGTGGGCCGCACTTCGATCAACAAGGGCCCGTACGACGACCACGACACCGGCTACGCCCTCAACGGCGGCTACCGCTGGTCGCTGGCCCCTAACTTCGCGCTGGGCGCCGAGGTCGGCTACAACGACCTGGGCAACATCCACCCGAAGAACCTGTTCAACAGCAACCCGGTAGTGGACAAGGGCAAGACCCAGCTGCATGGCTGGACCGCCGGTGTGAACGGCCGCTTTAACATCGACCAGAACTGGTATGTCGGCGCGCGCGCCGGCGTGTACAGCTGGAAGGGCCACGGCCTGAGCAATGACGTGAACCCGGTCCGCAAGAGCCTGGACGACACCAGCTGGTACGCCGGCGCGGGCTTTGGCTACAACTTCAGCAACAACATGAGCGTCGGCCTGAACTACGACTACTTCGACGCCAAGAAGAACAAGGTGGACCTGAGCACCGACATGGTGTCGGTGAGCGCGGAATACCGCTTCTGAGTAAGGCAAGTCGCACGTCTTCGGACTGGCGAGCGTAACAGCGGGAGGGCGCCGGAAGGCGCCCTCTTCGCTTGTCGGAACCATGAAAAAAGGCGCCCTCGGGCGCCTTTTTTCTTTATCGCATTGGACCGGAAACTCAGCCGTTCCACTGGCCCAGCGCGGCCAGGCCGTTGTCCCTGGCGCGGGCAAGCACGGTCTTCTGCGCTTCGCCGTAGTTGGCCTTCATGTCCTTGGCCCACAGCTTGAGCGCGGCCTGCTGCATGGCGCGGCCGTAGGAGAACGACAGCGGCCACGGATGCGGCCCCATGCGGTTCATGGCGTTGAGGTGCGCGGTGGACTGCTCGTCGGTCTGGCCGCCGGACAGGAACACGATGCCCGGCAGCGTCGCCGGCACGGTGGTCTTCAGCACGCGCACGGTGGCGTCGGCGACTTCCTCGACCTCGGCCTGCTCTTCGGCGTCCTTGCCCGGAATGACCATGCTGACCTTCAGGATGGTGCCTTCCAGCAGCACGTTCTGCTCGTACAGCGCGTTGAACAGGCTGCGCAGCACGGCTTCGTGCACTTCGTAGCTGACTTCGATGCTGTGGTCGCCGTCCATGATCACTTCCGGCTCGACCATCGGCACCAGGCCCGCCTCCTGGCACAGCGCGGCGTAGCGCGCCAGCGCGTGGCAGTTGGCTTCGATCGCGGTGGAACTGGGGTTGTCCTCGGTGATGTTGATCACCGCGCGCCACTTGCAGAACTGCGCGCCGAGCCTGGCGTATTCCTGCAGGCGCTCGCGCAGGCCGTCCAGGCCCTCGGTCACCACGTCGCCCGGGAAGCCGGCCAGCGGCACCGGACCCTTGTCCACCTTGATGCCGGGGATGATGCCGTTCTTCTTCATCACCTCGGTGAAGGGCACGCCGTCCTTGGTGGACTGGCGCAGGGTTTCGTCATAGAGGATGGCGCCGGAGATGTGCTCGCTCAGGCCCGGAGTGGTGAGCAGCAGCTCGCGGTAGGCGCGGCGGTTCTCTTCGTTGTTCTCGATGCCGACCGCTTCGAAACGCTTCTTGATGGTGTTGGTCGACTCGTCGATGGCGATGATGCCCTTGCCGGGCGCGACCATCGCCAGGGCGATGCTTTCAAGATCTTCGATGCTCATGACGACTCCGTGGAACGCGGGGACGGCCCTTGGCCGCGTTGGTAATGGAGACCATCCCGTCGCCGGGCGGCCAAGCCTAAAGGGCGCGAGTATAGCCGGATCGGCGCACGGGAACGCCCCGCCTCCGGTGGAGACGGGGCGTTTGGGGGCTTCGCAGCGCGGCGAAAACCGCTTTTAGGCCTGGTCGTAGCCGGGCAGTCGGCAGGCGTCGGTGACTTTCTTGGCCGCGGCCTTGTCCTCGGGCAGGTTGAAGCCCACCACGTAGTAGATCGACACAGGTTCCTTCTTGCTGCCGTTGTTGAGCGAGGGGCCGTATTCGAAACGCTTGACCACGCTGAGCGCGGCCGAACCGAGATCGCTCTTGGGTTCCACCTTCTTGATCGCCGCTTCCTGCGGCTTGCCGTCGGTGCCGATCTCGTAGGTCACGGCCACGCAGCCGGGCTTGTCCAGGTTCTGTCCGCTGTTGGGCACGTCGGCCTGCACCGAACCGAAATTCAGCAGGATCCAATACGTGGAAAGCTGCTCGGGGCCGACCCTGCGCGCCTGCGACTGGGCCAGCGCCGGCATGGCGGCGGCCAGTGCCAGCGCCGTCGCGGCAGCCAGCGACAGGGAACGAAGCATCGTGTTCATGGAGCCGACTCCTTGGGGACGTGGGTGTGGCTGGCAGTGTAGCCCTGGCGCCGCGCGGCGGTGCAGCCGCGCCCTGCGTCAGAGATCCTGCAGGCTCTCCACCACGCCGTCGGCGCCGACCGACAGCAGCTTCAGCGTATTGGTGCCGCCGCCACGGCCGATATGGTCGCCATGGGTCATCACCACGCGGTCGCCTTCGGCCAGCTTGCCCTGGCTGAAGAGCAGGCGCACCGCTTCGCGCGCCGAGGCCGCGGTGGTCTGCGAGCTGGCGTGGGTGAATTCCACCGGCTGCACGTCGCGCAGCATCAGCATGCGGCGGCGCGCGTCGGCGAACGGCGACAGCGCATAGATCGGCACCGCGCTGCGATAGCGCGACAGCCACTGCGCGGTGGCGCCGGATTCGGTCAGCGCCACCAGCGCGCGCACGCCGACCTGGCTGGCCAGCAGCATCGCGGCCAGCGCGATGGCCTGGTCGGTGCGGTCCAGGCGATGGCCGGCGGTGGCGAGATCTTCCTTCGGCTCGAACTGGCGCTCGGCGCCCAGGCAGATGCGGCGCAGCGCGGCCACGGCTTTATCCGGATGCGCACCGGCGGCAGATTCTTCCGACAGCATCACCGCGTCGGTGCCGTCGATCACCGCATTGGCCACGTCCAGCACTTCGGCGCGGGTCGGAATGGGCGAGCGCACCATCGACTGCAGCATCTGCGTGGCGGTGATCACCGCGCGATTGCGCTGCACGGATTCGCGGATGATCTTCTTCTGCAGGCCCGGCAGCTCGGCATCGCCGATCTCCACGCCCAGGTCGCCGCGCGCCACCATCACCACGTCGGACGCGTCGATGATTTCGCCCAGCACGGGAATGGCATCCGCGCGCTCGATCTTGGCCACCAGCGAGGCCTTGCCACCGGCTTCTTCCAGCAGGCGGCGCGCCAGTTCCATGTCGGCGGCGGAACGCACGAAGGACACGGCGAGAAAGTCCGCGCCGATTTCGGCAGCGAGCTTGATGTCCGCCTTGTCCTTGTCCGACAGCGCGGACACCGACAGGCCGCCGCCCTGGCGATTCAGACCCTTGCGGTCGGACAGGCGCCCGGCCACCAGCACGCGGCAGCGCACTTCGGCGCCGACCACGCTTTCCACCGTCAAAGCCACCAGGCCGTCGTCGAGCAGCAGCACGTCGCCGGCGCTCACGTCCCTGGGCAGGTCGTGGTAGCTGACGCCCACGCGGCTGTTGTCGCCGGCCGGCGCGCCGGGGCTGCAATCGAGCACGAACTCGTCGCCCACCTTCAGCTCGATCGGGCCATTGGCGAATTTCTCGATGCGGATCTTCGGGCCCTGCAGGTCGGCCAGCACGCCGACTTCGCGGCCCAGCTTCTCGGCCGCCACGCGGACCGCATTGGCGCGGGCGCGATGGTCGTCGGGCTGTCCGTGGGACAGGTTGAGGCGGACGACGTTGACGCCCTCCGCGAGGATTTTCTCGAGCATCCCGGGCACGTCGGTGGCGGGGCCGAGGGTGGCGACGATCTTGGTGCGGCGCAGCGGAGTTTCGTTGGTCATCGTTCGAGGCTAGCAGAACTGCCTCGTTGCGCCAGAGGGTCGACGGGCCAGTTTCGGAGGGCTGCAGGGCGCCCTGCCCGGAGCACCCTTGGCGTGGTCTACCACTGTCTAAAGTGGTATCACGAGCCGGAGACCACATGAGTCCTCAGCCATACAACTGGTATGCCATATGGACGTCCAGATGGCCTCCGGGTGGAATGCGCCGAAGCGTACCGCGAACCTGTTCGCGAGGACGTCCGAACGCCCCATCCGGGCACCCTTTGCAAGCCCTCAAACCGCCGCAACGCGATGCGGAAATCGATTCTGCATCGCAACAAAAAAGACCGGTCAGCGCGCCAGCGCGCGGTTCAACACCTCGGCCAGCCGCACGCCGGCCACACGCAACTGGCGCTCCGCCAGCGGCAGCTCGGCGGCCACGTAGGCGTCGTCGATCTTGTGCCCGTCGGGATAGATGTCGCGGCTGGCCGCGCAGGATTGCTCGGCCCACTGCGCATAGACGTTGTCCTGCGGCGCGATCGCCGCCGGCATGGCCTCCGCCGGGCGCGCGTCCAGTTCCTGCGCATACGCCCGCCAGTCCTTGCCGTGGGTGCCGAGCAGGCCGGAATCCCACACGCTGTGCAGGTTGGTGCCCTTGCCCTGGAACTGCACCTGGTAGGCATTGCCGCCCTTGTCGTCGCGGTTGCCGGCATGCAGCGGCTGGTGCACGTCGCCGACGAAATGCACCACGAACTTCAGTGCTTCCAGGCGCGCGGCATCCGGCTGCGTGCGGTCGGCCAGCACCGCCACGTAGCGATCGAGGCCGCCGACCACGCACTGCCCGTTCGCGCAATCGCGCGGCGGCACGTAGACACAGTCGTCCGCGCGGAAGTTGATGTAGTGCAGCTTGCTGGTGGCCTTGGCCAGGTCGGCGCGCGTGTCGTCGCCGCGCAGTTCGTCGGCCCAGCTGGCGATATCGGCCAGCGACCTGGTGTTTTCCGGCGCCAGCAGGCGCTCGACTTCGGCCTCGGCGGCCGGGCTCAGGCGCCGCTGCGCCAGCTCGGCCACGATGGCGTGGCCCTGGCGCCCCCAGGCGTGGACGGCGGGTGCAACGGCGAGCGCGGCCAGGAGGCCGGCGAGGAAGCGTCGGGAAGTCTGCATGTCGTTCAATTTGAGTTGATGGGAATCGATGGGCGCGCAGGCCGGAGCGGACCGCGCAAATAATTCAATTTGAGTTGAAGAAATCGCCCGGACCGTGCGCGATGGCGCGGCGAGCGGCAAGGAACCCGCCGCGCAACGCGCCTCAGCCCGTCGCGGCCTTGTGCAGCAAGGTGCCCGCGGCATCGCGCACGCTCACGTCGACGGCGATGCCCTGCCGCACGCTCTCGGTCACCGTGCAGAAGTCCTCGAACTGCGCGAGCGCGCGGTCGACGTGGGCCAGGTCCGCCTCGGCCTGGCCCAGGTCCAGGTCCACCGCGATGCGCGCCACGCGCCAGCGCCCATGCTCGTTGCGCGCCAGCGTGGCGCGGGCCTTGGCGGCGAGCTGGCCCGGCTCGTTCTTGTACTTGCGCAGGGCGAACAGCAGGCTGGCGGCCAGGCAGTTGGCCACCGACACGGCCAGCATGCGGGTGGGATTGGGGCCGGCGCCCTGGCCCAGCGGCGGCAGCTCGTCGGTGAGCAGGTCCGGTGCGGAGGTGTCGTCGAAACGCACGCGGAATTCGTAGCCGGACATCTGTTCCAGGCTGATCTCGATGGTCTGCTGTTCGTCGCTCATGGCCTGGCCCCCGGGTGCTTCGACATCTTGGATAAGGCTCGCGAGCCTACCCCACATGCACGCCCTATGAACCGTGCCGGATGAGATGGCCCCGCTTTCCAGCTAACATTAGGGTTCTTTGGCGGCCGGGTCCGGCCGCCGCTGCCCCGCCATCATCTCCGGAGGACGCTGTCCCATGGCCATCAAGGTCGCCATCAACGGTTACGGTCGCATCGGCCGCAATGTACTGCGCGCGCTGTACGAGTCCGGTCGCACCGAGGAGTTCCAGATCGTCGCGATCAACGACCTCGGCGACGCCGAGACCAACGCCCACCTGACCCAGTACGACACGGCGCACGGCCGTTTCCCGGGCACCGTGTCGGTGGACGGCGGCGACCTGATCGTCAACGGCGACCGCATCAAGGTCTGCGCCGAGCGCGACCCGTCCAAGCTGCCGTGGGGCGACCTGGGTGTCGACGTGGTGCTGGAATGCACCGGCCTGTTCACCTCCAAGGCCAAGGCTGGCGCGCACATCGCCGCCGGCGCCAAGAAGGTGATCATCTCCGCCCCGGGCGAGAAGGACGTGGACGGCACCTTCGTGTTCGGCGTCAACGACGACACGCTCACCGCCGCGCACCAGGTCATCTCCAACGCCTCGTGCACCACCAACTGCCTGGCGCCGCTGGCCAAGGTGCTG
>Ga0065165_1002347_pt1 | contig 16450 bp, 13 predicted proteins | sample AraplaMF_Cvi_mMF_FD_63813 | JGI IMG/M metagenome (GOLD analysis project Ga0065165, IMG submission 63813) | Arabidopsis root microbial communities from the University of North Carolina, USA - plate scrape MF_Cvi_mMF (version 2) (version 3) | ecosystem: Host-associated > Plants > Roots >...
TCGGCCAACATTGCTGCCGCTCGCTACGGTTTTGCGAGGCCCCTGGATATAATGATCCTCGACATTTTAGCATAGCCCCCTTGCTCAAAAACTGTCAGGGAAACAACAGGGCGGTGCCCCAGGCGACCAATCCGAGCCCGGTTGCGCAGGCCAGCAGGTGCCCGCCAGGCAGCAGTTTTTCGGCCAGGATCAGGGCGATCAGGCCGCAGATCACGGGCAGGTTGAAGACGCCGGCGGGCAGCACCAGCGCCATCAGCAGCCAGCAGCAGCCGGTGCAGTAGCGCGCATCGGTGACACCCATCCGGAACGCGCCCCAGACGCCGCGCCGCCAATGGGTCAGGACGAAGGCCAGCGGCGTGCGGCAGTTGTCCAGGCAGACGTGCTTGGCCGGCGTCCACTGGTAGACCCCGGCGGCCACCAGCGCCAGCGCGCCGGCGACCGGCTGCGTGACCGCCATGCTTTCGTCGAGCGCGCCGGCGTCGTGCAGGAGCCAGTCGGCCAGGGTGCCGGCCAGCGCGCAGCAGCACCAGACGAACAGGTAGCCCAGAATGAAGCCGAGGATGCCGGGGTAGATCCAGCGCTCGCGCCGCAGCCGCTTGACGCGCGCATACAGCAGCACCGAGGGCGCCGCCGCCGGCAGCATCATCGCCGCGATCACCACGACCCAGAGCGCGAACAGCATTCCCAGGTCGGTGACGTGATAGGGCGAGGCTGCCGTCTTGCCGGCCACGCCGGTGCCGAGCGGCGCCATGCGGCCGACGTGGTACAGCAGATAGGCCCAGCACAGGGCCGCGAGCAATCCCAGCACGGTGAGCACGACGGTGCGCTCGAAGCCGCTGCGCCCGATCCCGCCCGCGCTGCTCATGTGGCCGGGCTCCGGGTGCTAGTCCTCCCGCTTGCGATCCTTCGGTGGCTCATGACGATCCTCGGTGATTGATGGGGCCAGCGGCGGTTGGACCATCGCACCCTGCGGGCGTTCGCAGCCGCCCTCAGCCGGAATTGTGGAATCGATCTACAATCGTCCGATGAACAAAGCTGCAATCGACACTTCCGTTGCGCCGGTCCCACGTCCGGCCTTGATCGGCGGCCTGGCCATTGCCATTGGTGGCGCCATCTTGTTTTCCACGAAGGCCGTAGTCGCCAAACTGCTGTATCGATACCACATCGATGCAGTGACCTTGATCGCCTTCAGAATGCTGTTCTCACTTCCGGTGTTTGCCGGCGTGGCGATCTGGAAGATGCGGACCCAGCCGCCACTCTCCTGGCGCGACCGCTGGCGCCTGATCGGCCTCGGCCTGGTCGGCTACTATCTGTCCAGCTACCTCGACTTCCTCGGCCTGCAATACATCTCGGTGGGGCTGGAGCGCCTGATCCTGTTCCTGACCCCGACCTTCGTCCTGCTGATTACCTCGCTGGTCCTGAAACGCCGCATCGGCGCTGCGCAATGGCTGGCGCTGGGCCTGTCCTATTGCGGCATCGTACTGGTGTTCGTGCACGACCTGACGGGCGGCGGCAATATCGTGGCCGGCTCCCTGCTGGTACTGGGCTCGGCGATGGCGTATGCGATCTATCTGCTGGGGACCGGCGAGATGGTCCGGCGCATCGGCTCGCTGCGGCTGGTGGCCTACGCGATGTGCGTGTCGAGCGTGGCCTGCATCGCCCAGTTTTTCGTGCTGCGCCCGGCCGGCATGCTGGTCCAGCCCTGGCAGGTCTACGGCCTCTCGCTCGTGAACGGGATATTCTGTACCATCTTCCCGGTCTTCATGACCATGGTCGCGGTGCAGCGCATCGGCGCCGCCAGCGCCTCGCAGGCCGGCATGATCGGCCCGGTGTCCACGCTGTTCCTCGGCTGGGCGCTGCTGGGGGAGCCGATCACGGCCGTGCAGCTGGCCGGCACCGCCCTGGTGCTGGCGGGGATTTATATGCTGTCGCTCAAAAAATAACCATTGAAAGAGAACACGATGAAACCACGCATTGCCCTGATCGCCCACGACAAGAAAAAAGACGACATGATCGCGCTGGCTGCCGAGTACCGTGACTTCCTGGCGCGCTGCACGCTCACCGCCACCGGCACCACCGGCGGCCGCCTGATCAACGAACTGGGCCTCGACGTCGAGCGCATGCATTCGGGGCCGCTGGGCGGCGACCTGCAGATCGGCGCCCACCTCGTCAACGGCGAGATCGACTGCGTGATCTTCCTGCGCGACCCGATGACGCCGCAGCCGCACGAGCCCGATATCAACGCCCTGGTGCGCGCCTGCGACGTCCACAACATCCCGTGCGCGACCAATGTGGCGATCGCGCGCCTGGTGCTGTCCCGACTGATGGAACTGTCCTGAACTGTCCTGAAAAAAGGAGAACGACAATGGCAAAAGCGATCCGATATGCGCGCACCGGCGGTCCGGAGGTGCTGGAATACGTCGACGTCGAAGTGGGCGAACCCGGTCCCGGTGAAGCGCGCGTGCGCAACCATGCGATCGGCCTGAATTTCATCGACGTCTATTTCCGCAACGGCCTGTATCCGGCGCCGCTGCCGGGTGGCCTGGGACACGAGGCGGCCGGCGTGGTCGAGGCGGTCGGCCCCGGCGTGGACCACGTCAGGCCGGGCGACCGCGTGGCCTATGCAGCGCGTCCGAACGGCGCCTACAGCGAGCTGCGCGTGATGCCGGCCGATATCCTGGTCAAGCTGCCGGACCAGATCGATTTCGAGACCGGGGCGGCGATGATGCTGCAGGGCCTGACCGTGCAATACCTGTTCCGCCAGACCTACCCCTTGAAGGCCGGCGATACCATCCTGTTCCACGCGGCGGCCGGCGGTGTCGGCCTGATCGCCTGCCAGTGGGCGCGTGCGATGGGCGTGAACCTGATCGGCACGGTGGGGTCAAACGAAAAAGCGGAGCTTGCCCGGCAGCACGGCGCGGCCCATGTCATCAACTACAACACCGAGGATGTGGTGCAGCGCGTGCTCGAGATCACGAAGGGCGCCAAGGTGCCGGTGGGCTACGATTCGGTGGGCAAGGACACCTTCACGCGCTCGCTCGACTGCCTGGCGCCGCGTGGCTTGATGGTCAGTTTCGGCAACTCGTCCGGCGCGGTGCCGCCGTTCGCGCTGAGCGAACTGGCCTCGCGCGGCTCGCTGTACATCACGCGGCCAACGCTGCAGACTTATGCGGCCAAGCGCGAAGACCTGGAGGCGATGGCGGCCGACCTGTTCGAGATGGTCGCCAGCGGCAAGGTCAAGATCGAGATTCACCAGCGCTTCCCGCTGGCGGACGCGGCCCAGGCCCACATCGCGCTGGAATCGCGGCGCACGACCGGTAAAACGATTCTTCTGCCATGACCGCCATGAGAGAGTTCAGCGACGATAACGATCCGTCCGGCGACCAGGCGCCGACCGAGCAGGACAGCCCGCGCTTCGGACGCCTGCTGATGGTGCTGGCCTTGGCGATTTTGCTGATTATTGCGATTACGTTTTTGTCGGAGGCGTATCTGGCTTAGCCACCGTCATTCCGGGCAAAAAAAACGGGACGCCTGCCTCCCGGCAGCGCGTCCCGTCTTCATTCAAACAAAGCAATCAACCCTTCCGCGGCTCCTGCTTCAACTCGATCACCCGCGCTCCGCCATTCGGCCCCGGAAAACCTTCAAACGCGCTCTGCACCAGCGCCGGCATCACCGCCGGGGTCGACATGTTCTTGCTCACGTTCCGCACGGTCACGTCGAACAGGCGCTTGTTGTCCATCGCCGAGCTGATCGCCACCTGCAGCTGGCGGTGGTAGCGGTGTTCCTCTTCGACGTCGTAGCGCGGCACCGGGCCCCAGAACGGGTCGTAGAAGGGGCTGTACCAGCCGCCCCAGTAGCGGCGGTGGAAGCCGGCGTAGCCGAAGCGGGCCGAGTAGGGGTAGAAGGGCGCCATCGACGGGTAGACCACCTGGGTCGGCACGTCGACGGTGACGAAGCGCACCGCCACTTTCAAGGCCGGCGATTGCGGCGCTTCATGGAAGCCGAGGCGCTCCAGCTGGCCGCGCACCAGGTTCTGGTAGTTTTGCAGCTCGAGCGTATTGTCCTGTGGCGGCGGGGTCTCGAAGGCGTAGCTCTTGTCGGCGATCTGGGCCGGCCACTGGTGGAAGGTGGTGACGTCGCTGCGGATCGTGGTCGCGCAGCCGCCCAGCAGCAGGCTCAGCGTTGCCACTGCCGCGATCATTGTGCGTTTCATGAAAAGCTCCATCTGGCTATGGTTTCTTCAATCGGATTTCTTCAGGGGACCAGTCTACGCCCGATGTTCAATTATCGCAGATACATTTACCAGTGGTTACGGCCTATACAGTGCGATACATGGGATTCGATGCGGGAATCGAAGCGCGCCGCCGCTGTAGCCGACGCTGTTGGTAAAATAAGTACTTCATTCCATCATCGATTGCGGACCCCCATACCATGCGCACCGATACACCCCAGACCATCTACCGGAAGGACTACACCGCTCCCGCCTACCAGGTCGAGACCGTGGAACTCGGTTTCGATCTCGATCCCGCCCGCACCATCGTCGCCAACCGGATGACGATGCAGCGCAATCCGGACAGCATCCGGCGCGACATCGAGCTGTACGGCGAGGACATCGAACTGGTGGCGATCCGCCTGAACGGCAAGACCCTGGACGAGGGCGCCTACGCGATCGAAGGCACGGTGCTGCGCATTCCTGACGCGCCGGACAATGTGACCCTGGAAATCGAGACCATTTGCGTTCCTGAGAGCAATACTACGCTCAGCGGCCTGTATGTTTCCAACGGGAATTTCTACACCCAGTGCGAAGCTGAGGGCTTCCGCCGCATCACTTACTTCCCGGACCGTCCGGACGTGATGGCCAAGTACACCGTGATGCTGCGTGCCGACAAGGACAAGTATCCTGTGCTGCTGTCGAACGGCAACCTGCTGGAAGAAGGCGACTTGCCCGACGGCCGCCACTACGCCAAGTGGGAAGACCCGTTCAAGAAGCCGTCCTACCTGTTCGCCCTGGTGGCCGCGCGCCTGGTCTGCCAGGAGGAAAAGTTTCCGCTGGCGGATGGCCGCACGGCCCTGCTGCAGGTATGGGTGGAAGAGGGCAACCTCGACAAGACCGATTACGCGATGCAGTCGCTCAAGCGCAGTATCCGCTGGGATGAGGAACGCTGGGACCTCGAGCTCGACCTCGACCGCTTCATGATCGTCGCCGTCGGCGACTTCAACATGGGCGCGATGGAGAACAAGGGCCTGAACATCTTCAACACCAAGTTCGTGCTGGCCAATCCGCGCGTCGCCACCGACGTCGACTTCCAGGGCATCGAAGCCGTGGTCGGCCACGAATACTTCCACAACTGGACCGGCAACCGCGTCACCTGCCGCGACTGGTTCCAGCTGTCGTTGAAGGAAGGCCTGACCGTGTTCCGCGACCAGGAATTCTCGGCCGACATGATCGGCACCGACACCGGCCGCGCGGTCACCCGCATCGACCAGGTGCGCACCCTGCGCCAGGCCCAGTTCCCGGAAGACGCGGGCCCGATGGCCCATCCGGTGCGTCCCGACTCCTTTGTCGAGATCAATAACTTCTACACCGTCACGGTGTACGAGAAGGGCGCCGAAGTCGTGCGCATGTACCAGACCCTGCTGGGCCGCGACGGCTTCCGCAAGGGCATGGACCTGTACTTCGACCGCCACGACGGCCAGGCCGTCACTTGCGACGACTTCCGCATGGCGATGGCCGATGCCAGCGGCCGCGACCTGAGCCAGTTCGAGCGCTGGTACAGCCAGGCCGGCACGCCCATCGTGCAGGCCGAGACCCGCTACGACGAAGCCGCCCGCACCTACGAGCTGCGCCTGATCCAGTCCTGCCCGGCGACCCCGGGCCAGCCTGAAAAGCTGCCCTTCCACATCCCGGTGGCCGTCGGCCTGCTGGGCAAGGACGGGCGCGATTTGCCGCTGACGCTCAGTGGCCAGGACCTCGGACAGCAGAAGGGCACCACCGCCATACTGGAGTTGACCGAGGCCGATCAGACCTTCGTCTTCACCGACGTGCCGGAGCAGCCGACGCCCTCGATCCTGCGCGACTTCTCGGCCCCGGTGATCCTGAAGCACGGCTACAGCGATGCGGAACTGGTCCACCTGTTCAACCACGACAGCGACCCGGTCAACCGCTGGGAAGCCGGCCAGCGCCTGGCGATGGGCCGCCTGCTGAAACTCACCGGCATGGCCGGAGCCAACGGCGGTGCCGATGCGCTCGACCTGGACGACGTCTTCATCGAAGCGATGCGCAAGATGCTGGCCGACGAAAGCCTCGACCCGGCCTTCCGCGAACAGGCCCTGCTGCTGCCCTCGGAGACCATGATCGCCGACCAGCTGGAGATGGTGAACCCGCTGGCGATCCACACCGCGCGCCAGTTCATGCGCGCCGACATCGGCGCCCGCCTGCGCGAGGAGCTGCTGGCCCAGTACCAGGCCAACCAGACCCCGGGCGAGTACAGCCCGGACGCCGCCTCGATCGGCATGCGCGCGCTGAAGAACCTGGCCCTGTCCTACCTGTGCGCGGCGCCGGACGCGGAATCGCTGGCCCTGGCCGAGCGCCAGTTCGACGAAGCCACCAACATGACCGACCGCGTTGCCGCCCTGAGCGCCCTGGTACACGCTAGAGCCCCCATCGCGCAGGACGTGCTGCAGCGCTTCTACGACGAATTCCAGGGCGAGGCCCTGGTGGTCGACAAGTGGTTCATGATGCAGGCCACCGCGCCGACCACCGACCTGGCCACCGTGCGCGCGCTGATGAAGCACCCGGCCTTCACGCTGCGCAACCCGAACCGCGCGCGCAGCCTGGTGGCCGCCTTCTGCACCGGCAACCCGGTACAGTTCCACGCCCCGGACGGCAGCGGCTACGCCTTCTGGGCCGAGCAGGTGATCGCGCTCGACGCGCTCAACCCGCAGGTCGCCAGCCGCCTGTCGCGCGCCATGGACCGCTGGCGCCGCTATGCGCCGGCCCTGCAGGAGCACATGAAGAAGGCGCTGCAGCAGGTGGCCGGCCAGACCAAACTGTCGAACGACGTGCGCGAAGTGGTGTCCAAAGCACTCGCTAATTAATTACAAACCAAAGGAAGTCCATGAAACGTGTCAGCCTGACCCAATACCTCGTTGAGGAGCAGCGTCTCCACAACAACATCCCGGCATCGCTGCGCCTCCTGATCGAGGTGGTGGCGCGCGCCTGCAAGACCATCAGCCACTCGGTCGGCAAGGGCGCCCTCGGCGATATCCTGGGCAGCGCCAACACCGAGAATATCCAGGGCGAGGTGCAGAAGAAGCTCGACGTGATCTCGAACGAGATCCTGCTCGAGGCCAACGAGTGGGGTGGCCACCTGGCGGCGATGGCGTCGGAAGAGATGGAATCGATCCACCCGATCCCGAACCGCTACCCGATGGGCGAATACATGCTGCTGTTCGATCCGCTCGACGGCTCCTCGAACATCGACGTCAACGTCTCGATCGGCACCATCTTCTCGGTGCTGAAGGCGCCGGAAGGCATGACCTCGCCGACCGAAGCCGACTTCATGCAGCCTGGCGCCAAACAGGTGGCGGCCGGCTACGCCGTCTACGGTCCGCAGACCATGCTGGTGCTGACCACCGGCGACGGCGTCAACTGCTTCACCCTGGACCGCGAGATGGGTTCCTGGGTGCTGACCCAGAAGGACATGCAGATCCCGGAAGAGACCAAGGAATTCGCGATCAACATGTCGAACCAGCGCCACTGGCATCCGCCGGTGCAGCGCTACGTCTCCGAAATGCTGGCCGGTAAAACGGGCCCGCGCGGCAAGGATTTCAACATGCGCTGGATCGCCTCGATGGTGGCCGACGTGCACCGCATCCTGAACCGCGGCGGCATCTTCATGTACCCGGCCGACCTGCGCGATCCGTCCCAGCCGGGCAAGCTGCGCCTGATGTATGAGGCGAACCCGATGGCTTTCATCGTCGAACAGGCCGGCGGCGCCGCCACCGACGGCCGCCAGCGCATCCTCGACATCCCGCCGACCAAGCTGCACCAGCGCGTGCCGGTGTTCCTGGGCTCGAAGAGTGAAGTTGAACGGGTGACGAGCTACCACCAGGAGTGAATGACTGACAAACTCGCAAAATAGCCGAGTCATACTAGCCAGTTGACGAAGTTGTTTGTTAGAATACGGCTCCCGCCGCTGTAGCTCAGTCGGTAGAGCAGCGCATTCGTAATGCGAAGGTCACCAGTTCGATTCCGGTCAGCGGCACCAGGATTCAAGATTCAACAAGAAGGGTTGCATGGTCAAACATGCGACCCTTTTTTGTTTTCTCGGCTACCTTTCCATCTTCCTACAGCTCTGTTAGTCAACGCACAGTCCCCTTCGACCAAAAGTTATATTTTTTGTATTGCGACGCCGCGCAACCGGTGTCGAACCGGCATCGCGGCTTTTACCTAGCGGAACGCGAAATGGATCATCCCTACGCGCGGAACTCCTGAAAGTGTTCAGGGTCAATGTGTTGATGGTCGAGCATCGGTCCAATACGCGTCGGATAAACTTACGAGGAATACATCATGGATAATCAGAAGTCGAGCGAAGCAAAAGGTAGCAACTCGGGTAGCAATTCGGGCAGCAACTCGGGCAGCAACGCTGGTAACCAGGGCAGCTCCAGCAATTCGGGCAGCCTGAACAAGAGCAACCAGCTGAACCAGGGCAAGGACCAAAGCACTTCGACCGGCTCCAGCACCGGCGGCGCCACCGCGTCGAGCACCGGCGCTGTCGGCGGCACCAGCAATGCCGGCTCGTCCTCGTCGACCTCGTCGCAGGGCGTGGGCTCGATGGGGGCGATGAGCGCTTCCGGCTCGACCGCCAGCGGCACCAACAGCGCCACCGGTGGCACCAGCGGCGGCTCGTCGGGCGCCAACAAGGGCTCCAGCATGGGCGGTTCGTCGGGCAGCAGCCAGAGCATGGGCGCAGGCGCATCGACCGGTTCGGGTACCGGCGGCGACATGAAGGACATGGCCAACAAGGCCCAGGGCATGGTGGACCAGAAGGCCCAGGATCTGCACGGCAAGATCGACCAGGCCGCCGACGCCGCCAAGCCGATGGTCGACAAGGCCGTCAACAGCGTGCAGCCGGTCGTCGACCGCCTGGCATCGAGCGCCCACGCCGGCGTCGACAAGCTGCAGGGCATGCTGAGCGGTACCGGCGCCAGCCTGGGCCAGCGCAAGGAACAGCTGACCGACGCCTACGGCCAGTACCTGGACCAGGGCCGCGAGTATGTGCGTAACAATCCGGAAAAGGCGATTGCCATCGCCGCCGGCGTCGGCTTCCTGCTGGCCAAGCTGCTGGGCGGGCGCAGCCGCGATTACTGATCCATCGATCGGTAGCGACACAAAAGCCGGCTTCATGCCGGCTTTTTTTATTCTCCATGTCGTTGCGAAAATCTCACGGATTCTCACGCAAAAGTTGCAATTAGGGAACTCTTCATTTACTGTTCACCCCATGCGGCACTTGCCGCGTCCGCCGCCCTGATCCCCGCCGGCCACGATCGCATCCTTTCGCCCGATTCCATACGCGCCATGCCGGCGTATGGCCACGCACATCCATTTTTAGCCTGCTATGAGTCTCCTGAATCTGAATATCGCAAACCGGCTGCGGCTGGGTTTTGGCCTGCTGCTCACCTTGATCGTCGTGATTGCCTGCGTCGGCGCGGATGCTTTGGACAAACTTCACAATGGCACCACCGACCTTGCCGACGGCGTCTGGCCACGCGCGCGCCAGGCCAACGTCGCACTCGATAACGTACGCGGCAGCATGGCCAGGGTTGGCCAGCTGGTGGCTGTCGACGATCCTGCGATTCGCGCCAGCGCCCACGAGCGGCTGAGCGCCAACATCGCGGCAATCGACAAGGCACTGCAGGACCTCGAGCCGCTCCTGGTGACCCCTACCGGTAAAGCCATGCTGGCCGACGCTAAAGAGCGCCGCAAGGAATACGTGGCCCTCGTCGACCAGGTGCAGGCCCTGGTCAAGGAAGGCAAAGCGGACGAAGCGCGGGCTCTCGCCTTCGGCAAGACCTACGATGCCCTGCAGGCCTTTGCCGATTCACTGCGCAAGCAGGTCGAGTTCCAGGGTGTGCGCTTTGAAAAGATGTCCGATGACGCCGATGCTACTTTTGCGACTGCCTTGCGCATCATCGGCGGCGTCGCCGCGCTGGCCCTGTTGTTATCGATCGGTGCCGCCGTCGTGATCACCCGTTCGATCGTGCGGCCGCTGAACCGCGCGGTCGAGGTGGCGCGCACCGTGGCTGCCGGCGATCTCACCAGCCGCATCGCGGTGACCGGCAATGACGAAGCGTCGCAGATGATGCAGGCCTTGAAAGACATGAACGCGTCGCTGTCCAAGCTGGTATCGGAAGTGCGTACCGGCAGCATCGAGATCGCCGGTGCAGCCAGCGAGATCGCAAGCGGCAACCTGGAATTGTCCTCGCGTACCGAGCAGCAAGCCGGTTCGCTGGAAGAGACGGCGTCGTCGATGGAAGAGATGACCTCGACCGTGCGCCAGAACGCCGAGAACGCGCTGCAGGCGAACCAGCTGGCCGCGAGTGCATCCGAGGTGGCGCGCAAGGGCGGCCAGGTGGTGGCGCGCGTGGTCGATACCATGGGCGACATCGATGCGGCATCGCGCAAGATCGTCGAGATCATCGCCGTCATCGACGGCATCGCCTTCCAGACCAATATCCTGGCCCTGAACGCCGCGGTCGAAGCTGCGCGCGCCGGCGAACAAGGACGAGGTTTTGCGGTGGTGGCGAGCGAGGTGCGTAGCCTTGCCCAGCGCTCGGCCTCCGCCGCCAAGGAGATCAAGCAGCTGATCGACGACTCGGTGGACAAGGTGAGTTTGGGTTCGCAGCTGGTGGGCGAAGCCGGCGCCACGATGGGCGAGGTGGTCGACAGCGTACAGCGCGTCACCGACATCATGGGCGAGATCAGCAGCGCCAGCCGCGAGCAGGAAGGCGGCATCACCCAGATCAACCATGCGATCACCGAGATGGATTCGGTCACCCAGCAGAACGCGGCCCTGGTTGAGGAAGCGGCCGGCGCGGCGGGCAGCCTGCAGGAGCAGGCGGACCGGCTGGCGCAGATGGTGGCGGTGTTCAAGGTGGAAGCGGCTGCGGCCGAGCCGCGCAGGGCACAGGCTGGCTCGGTGCAGCGCCTGCCGGCGCTTGCCTGACGTAGCAGCTTATTTGATCGCGCTTTCCTCCGTGCGCACCTCATGGCGCGGATGCTTGCGGAATTTTCGCGCGATCCGCCCGAACAAGTGCTCGGCATCGTCCACATACGTGAACACCGCCGGCACCACCAGCAAACTCAATAAGGTCGAGGTAATCAGGCCGCCGATCACCGCCACCGCCATCGGCGAGCGGAAGCTCGGGTCGCCGGACAGGCCGAGGGCCAGCGGCAGCATGCCGGCGCCCATCGCGATGGTGGTCATGACGATCGGGCGCGAGCGCTTGTGGCAGGCGTCCACCAGGGCGTCGAAGCGGCTCATGCCGGCCTTGCGCGCCAGGATCGCGTAATCCACCAGCAGGATCGAGTTCTTGGTCACGATCCCCATCAGCATGATCAGGCCGATCATGGTCGGCATCGACAGCGCGTCGCGCGTCAGCAGCAGCGCGACGAAGGCGCCGCCGATCGACAGCGGCAGCGCCGCCAGGATCGTCACCGGCTGCAGGAAGTCGGTGAACAGCAGCACCAGCACGCCGTAGATGCACAGCACGCCGATCAGCATGGCGATGCCGAAGCTGGCGAACAGGTTCTGCATCTCCTGGGCGTCGCCGAGTTCCGCGATCGCTACCTTCGCCGGCAGGTTGCGCAAGGCGGGCAGGGCGCGCGCCTCGGTATTCACTTCGCCCAGCGAGCGGCCGTTCAGCTCCACTTCCAAGGTCACGTTGCGGCTGCGGTTCAGGCGGTCGATCTGGGCCGGGCCGCTCTCCATCGTGATCGTGGCCACATTCGCCAGCAGCACCGGGCCGTTCTTGCCCGGCACCGTCAGGCGCCCGATGGCGTCGAGGTCGGCGCGCACCGCATCCGGCAGCTTCACGCGGATCGGCACCTGGCGCTCGGACACGTTCATCTTCGCCAGCACCTGGTCGTAATCGCCGGCGGTGGCCACGCGCACGGTCTCGCCGATGCTGGCGGCGGTCACGCCCAGGTCGGCGGCGCGCGCGAAGTCGGGACGCACGATGATCTCGGGCCGCACCAGGGACGCACTGGAGCTGACGTTGCCGATGCCGTGCAGGGTGCGCAGCTGGCGCTCTGCCTCGCGCGCGGCGGCGGTGAGGGCGACCGGATCTTCGCTGCGCAGCACCAGCTGCATCTTGATGCCGGTTTCCGGCGGGCCCACCGTGAAGCGCGCGCCGGGGATGTCGGCCAGCTTCGCTCGCAAGGCGGATTCGATCTCGGCCAGCGATTCCTTGCGGTCGTCGCGGTGCGCGGTGCTCAGGGTCAGCACGGCGCGGCGCGCTTCGGCGGCGGCGCCGGGCGCGAAGGCGTCGCCGCTGGAGCCGCCGCCGATCGAGCTGAACACGGTCTTGATGTGCGGGACCTGCAGGGCCGCCAGGCGCACGCGCTCGGCCACCGCGCGGGTTTCAAGCAAGGTCGAGCCGGGCGGCAGCTCGACGTTGATCTGGGTCTGCCCGCGGTCGCCGGCCGGGACGAAGCCGGTCGGCAGCAGCGGCACCAGCGAGATCGAGCCGACGAAGAACACGGCCGCCGCCAGCATCGTCAGGCCGCGGTGGCGCAGGCACCACTGCATGGTGCGCATGTAGCGCCGCATGATGGGGCCGTCCTTCTCCTCGCCGTGCTTCGCCGGTTTCAGGAAGTAGGCCGCCATCATCGGCGTCAGCAGGCGCGCCACCAGCAGCGAGGCCAGGATCGCCAGCACCGCGGTCCAGCCGAACTGCTTGAAGAACTTGCCGGGAATGCCGCTCATGAAGGCGGTCGGCAGGAACACGGCCACCAGCGAGAACGTCGTCGCGATCACCGCCATGCCGATTTCGTCGGCCGCTTCGAGCGCGGCCTGCATCGGGCTTTTCCCCATCCGCAGGTGGCGCGAGATGTTTTCGATCTCGACGATCGCATCGTCCACCAATACGCCCACCACCAGCGCCAGCGACAGCAGGGTCACCATGTTCAGCGTGTAGCCGAACAGGTACTGGCCGAGGAAGGCCGGGATCACCGACAGCGGCAGGGCGGCCGCGGCGACGATGGTGGCGCGCCAGTCGCGCAGGAACCACAGTACCACCAGCACCGCCAGGATCGCGCCCTCCCACAGCATCTCCATCGAGGCGTCGAAGTTTTCCTCGACCGGTTCGGCGTTGTCGATCACTTCGCGCAGCACCACGTTGGCGTGCCTGGCCTGCAGCTCGCGCACGGCCGCGCGCACGCCCTTGGCGACGTCCATCTCGCCGGCGCCGCGGGTGCGGAAGATCTCGAAGCCGACTACGGGGCGGCCATCCTGCTCGGCGATGGCGCGCGGCTCGGCCACCGTGTCCGAGACCGTCGCCACTTCATCCAGCCGTACGTGGCGGCCGTCCGGCAGCGGGATCTCCATGCGCGACAGCTCCTGCGCCGTCTGCACGGTGGCCAGGGTGCGCACCGACTGCTCGGCGCCGCTGACGTCGCCGCGTCCGCCCGGTTCCTCGCGCTGCACATTGCGCAGCTGGCGCGAGACGTCCAGCGCGGACACGCGCAGCGCCGCCATCCGAGCATCGTCGAGCTCGACCCGCACTTCGCGGTACACCCCGCCGACGCGCTTGACCGCGCCCACGCCGGGCACGCTGAGCAGGCGTTTCGATACCGTGTTGTCGACGAACCAGCTGAGGTCGGGCGCATCCAGCGCCGGCTTGCCGTTGGCCTGCGCCGCCTCGGCGGTGAAGGTCAGCACCACGCGGCCGGCGGTGGTGGTCTTGGTCACGCTGGGGTCGCGCATCTCGGCCGGCAGGTCGGCGCGCACGCGCGACACCGCGTCGCGCACGTCGTTGACGGCGTCCGACAGGTCCTTCTCGAGGATGAATTCGACGGTGATGGTGGCGACGCCGTCCAGCACCCGCGTGTAGATGTTCTTGACGCCCTGCAGGGTGGCGACCGAGTCCTCGATCTTGCGCGCGACCTCGGTTTCCAGCTGGGCGGGCGCGGCGCCGTCGAGAACCGCGCTGACGGTCACGATGGGCAGCTCGATGTCCGGGAAGTCCTGCACCTTGTTGGCCTTGAAGGCGAGGATGCCGGCCAGCGTGAGCAGGGCGAACAGCATGATCGCCGGGATCGGATTGCGGATCGAGAGGGCGGAAAAATTCATCGGTTTTCCTTCAGCGCGCCTGCATGGCAAGCTGCGCCACGTTGCGCACCAAGTCGCCATCGTTCAGGAAGCCGGCGCCGCTGATCACCACCAGCGCATCGGCCGGCAGTCCCGCCGTCACCTCGACGCGGTCGCCGAGCCGGCGCCCGGTCGTGACCTTGACCTGGCTGACGCGGTTGTCCGCGCCGTTCCCCTGATTGAGGCGGAAGACGTAGGCGAAGCCGTCGCGCACGACGATGGCCTGGTTCGGCACGGTCAGCGCGCTCGATTCGCCCAGTTCGAATGCGCCGCCGGCGAACATCCCCGCCTTCAAGGGCGCATCCGGCGAGAGACTGGGCGGCAGGTCGACGTAGACCAGCGCGATGCGGGTCTGCGGATCGACGGTCGGCGCCACCGTGCGCACCGTGCCCGTGACCGTGGCGCCGCTGGCGGCCTTGACCTGGGCCTTCAGGCCCGGCTTCATGCGCGGCAGTTCGGCCGCCGTGACCTCGGCGCGCCACTCCAGTCGGCCCTGGCGGATCATGCGGAACAGTTCCGTGCCCACGCCCGCGACCGCGCCCACGGTGGCGCTGCGCGCGGAGACGATGCCGCTGTCCGGCGCCACCACCTGGGTGTACTTCAGGCGCAGCTGCTGCTGCGACAGCGTGGCGCGCGCCGCCGCTACGCGCGCGCTGGCGGTGCGCTCGGCCGTGATGTAACGCGTGACTTCCTGCTCGCTCATGGCGCCCGAGCTTTGCAGGGCGCGGGCGCGCTGGGCGTCCGACTGGGCCGCCGCCGCATTCGCCTCGGCTTCCTGCAGCGCGGCCCGGGCCTGGGCCAGGTCCGCGTTGACGACGTCGGCGTCGAACACGGCCAGCACCTGGCCCTTCCTGACGACGTCGCCGACGTTAACGCGCACCTCGCGCAGGCGCAGGCCATTCGACTCGCTGCCGATCACGGCTTCCTGCCAGGCGGCGACGTTGCCGTTGGCGTTCAGGCGCAGCGGCAGGCGCGCGGTGGCCGGGCGTGCCGTGGTCACCGTCAGGGCGGGGCGCGGCGGGGCGGCTTTCTTGTCGTCGGCGTGGCTGCTGGCGGCAAAGGCGCCGGCCAGCAGCACGGCCGGGAGCAGGACGGCGTAGAGGGGGCGGATATGCATCGGTTGCTCAGAGAAGGTGGATGCCGAAGCGTTTCAGGAACAGGGCGAACAGGCCGAAGCTGGCGAAGGTGATCAGTACGCCGGCACCCAGTGCCGGCCAGAAGCCGAAGCGTGCCAGCAGCCATGGAAACGCGGCGAACATCGGCAGCGTCGGCAGCACGTACCAGAGCGTGTACCAGGCATGGTTGGCGATTTTCTGGGAAGGCTGCTTTTCCAGGTGCAGCCAGACCAGCGTCAGGATGGTCACCAGCGGCAGCGCGGCCACCAGCCCGCCCAGGCGGTCGCTGCGCGCCGCGGCTTCCGATACCAGCACGACCAGCAGCGCGGTGACGAAGTATTTGGTAAGGATCCAGATCATGGGCAAAGAGTGTAGCAAAGGACAAGATTCAGCCCCGTCCCGTATGTACGGAAACACAGCCGTTACAAATACTTACTTTTGCAAAGAGGACTCTCTACCTACACTGTGCAATGAGGTTTCATGTTCGCTAAATAACTGGAGCGCCCATCCATGACCCGCCGTGCCCCGTTCGTCTTTCTGGCCGCCGCCCTGCTCGTGGCGCCGGCCCTCCATGCAGCGCCCCTGACGTCCGACCAGCAGGCGGTGCACGTGCTGAACCGCCTGGCCTTCGGCCCGCGTCCGGGCGATGTCGAGCGGGTCCAGCGCATGGGCGTGCAGGCCTGGATCGATGAGCAGCTGCATCCGGAGGCGATCCCGCTGCCGCCCGAGCTGACGGCGCGCCTGGATGCGCTGGAGACCACCCGGCGCAGCGCCGGCGGCGCCCTGCGCGAGTACCTGGAGCTGCGCCGCGACGTGCGCAACGAGGAAGAGGGCGCGAAGCAGCGCCGCCGCATCGAGCAGGGACGGCGCCACGCAGGTAATCCACCGCAGCTCACGCAAGCGGCGCGCGACGAGCGTCGAGTCATGAAGTCTTCCGGTACGGATCACGCAGTCGACTCCGTC
>Ga0065165_1002350_pt1 | contig 16418 bp, 13 predicted proteins | sample AraplaMF_Cvi_mMF_FD_63813 | JGI IMG/M metagenome (GOLD analysis project Ga0065165, IMG submission 63813) | Arabidopsis root microbial communities from the University of North Carolina, USA - plate scrape MF_Cvi_mMF (version 2) (version 3) | ecosystem: Host-associated > Plants > Roots >...
CCTCCTGGCCCCGGTCGGCTACTTCGTGGTCGGCCTGGACGGCCGCATCCTGCAGGCGAATGTCGCCGGCGCCCAGCTGCTGGGGGTGCCGCGTGGCGCGGTCGGCGGCCACCGCTTCCGCGATTTCGTGCGGCGCGCCTGGCGCGAAGCCTTCGACGTCTTTTTCGAATCCGCCATCAATAGCCGCGCGCCGCGCCGCGAGCGTATCGAGATGACTTGCGCCGACCACGGCGCGCCCGGTCCGGTGGTGCTGCTGGCCAGCGCCGACGGCAGCGGCCAGGCCTGCCGCATCGTGGTCGAACCCGGCGAAGGCAAGCTGGCCGCGCTCGAGCGCTCCGAGGAACGCTTCCGCCGGATCGTCCACTGCGCCGACGAAGGCATCTGGGAGATCGACGCGCTCGGCTTCATCACCTTCGTCAATCCGAAGATGGCCGCGCTGCTGGGCTGCGAACTCGAAGACCTGCTCGAGCAGCCGCTGGTGCGCTTCATGGACGAGGAGGGCAGGGCCCGCTTCGAAGCCCACGACGTGCGCCGCCAGCACGGGCGCGGCGAGCGCGCCGAACTGAAATTCATCCGCTGCGACGGTACCGAGCTGTGGACCAGCGCCGCCACCACGCCGATCTTCAACGTCGCCGGCAACTACCTCGGCGCGCTGGCCCTGGTGACCGACATCACCCGCCAGCGCGCCTCGGCCGAGCGGATCTGGCACCAGGCGAATTTCGACGAGCTGACCGGCCTGCCCAACCGCCACATGTTCCGCGACCGCCTGGCCCAGGAAATGCGCAAGGCCGAGCGCGGCGCCACCTTCGTGGCCCTGCTGTTCATCGACCTCGACCACTTCAAGGAAGTCAACGACCGGCTCGGCCACGCGGTGGGCGACGCCCTACTGGCCGAGGCGGCGCGCCGCGTGAAGGCATGCGTGCGCGCCACCGACACGCTGGCGCGCCTGGGCGGCGACGAATTCACCGTGATCCTGGCCGGGCTGGAGCGGGTCGGCAGCGTCGACCGCATCGCCCAGGCCATCATCGATGCCCTGAGCCGACCCTTCGAGCTGGCGGGCGAGAGGGCCCAGGTCTCGGCCTCGGTCGGCATCGCCCTTTTTCCGGCCGATGCGCGCGAGCTGCCCGACCTGCTGCAGCATGCCGACCAGGCCATGTACGCCTCCAAGAACGCCGGCCGCAACCGCTACAGCTACTTCACCCAGGACCTGCAGGAGGCGGCGCTGGCGCGCCAGGCGATCGCCTGCGAGCTGCGCGCGGCCATCGAGGAGCAGCAGTTCGAGATCCTGTACCAGCCGATCATCTCGCTGCGTACCGGCGCCGTGCACAAGGCCGAGGCCCTGCTGCGCTGGCGCCATCCGACCCGCGGCCTGCTGGCGCCGGCCCAGTTCATCCCGTTTGCCGAAACCAGCGGCATGATCGTCGAGATCGGCGACTGGGTATTCCGCGAAGCCGCGCGCCAGGTGCAGCGCTGGCAGCGCAGCATCGCTCCCGACTTCCAGGTGAGCGTGAACAAGTCGCCGGTGCAGTTCCGGCGCGACGCCGGCCAGTACCAGGGCTGGCTGGATTACCTGCGCGAGCTGGAGCTGCCGCCGCAGAGCATCGTGGTGGAGATCAGCGAAGGCGCGCTGGCCGGCGGCGCCGACGCGCTACTGGGACGGCTGGCGCAATACCGCATGCTGGGCCTGCAGGTGGCGTTGGACCACTTCGGCACCGGCTATGCATCGATGGCTTACCTGAAGCGCTACGACATCGACTTCGTGAAAATCGATCCTTCGCTGGCGCAGACGCTGGACGGAGAGGGCGGCGAGCTGGCGCTGTACGAGGCGATCGTCGCGATGGCGCACAAGCTGGGGCTGAAGGTGGTGGCGGAAGGGGTGGAGACGGCGGCGCAGCGTACGCTGTTGCGCGATGCCGGCTGCGATTATGCGCAGGGGTATATGTTCGGACACCCGATGACGGCGCACGATCTCGAAACGCTGGCGAACCAGATATTGTGCCAAGGCGGGCCCGGAGAGCCCACCCTGCGAGGAATGTAGGTGGGGTCATGAGGCTGGGGGCCTCATGACGTGCCCACCACGCCCGATTACATGTTCGGGTAATTCGGCCCGCCGCCGCCCTCCGGCGTGACCCACACGATGTTCTGGGTCGGGTCCTTGATGTCGCAGGTCTTGCAGTGCACGCAGTTCTGCGCGTTGATCTGCAGGCGGTCCTTGCCTTCGTCCGTTTTCACGAACTCGTACACACCCGCCGGGCAGTAGCGCTGTTCAGGACCGGCGTACTTGTCCAGGTTGATCTCGACCGGCACGGCCGGGTTCTTCAAGGTCAGGTGCACCGGCTGGTCTTCGGCGTGGTTGGTGTTCGAGATGAACACCGAGGACAGGCGGTCGAAGGTCAGCTTGCCGTCCGGCTTCGGATAGACGATGGGCTTGAACTCGGAGGCCGGGCGCAGGCATTCGTGGTCGGCGTGCTGGTGATGCAGGGTCCACGGCGCCTTGCCCTTGAACAGCAGCTGGTCGATGCCGGTCATGATGGTGCCCAGGTACAGGCCCTTGCTCATCCACGGCTTGAAGTTGCGCGCCACGTGCAGTTCCTCGTGCAGCCAGGACTGTTCGAAGGCGGCCGGGTAGCTGTTCAACTCGTCGTGCTGGCGGCCCTCGCCCAGTGCGGCAAAGGCGGCGTCAGCGGCCAGCATGCCGGTCTTGATCGCGGCGTGGCTGCCCTTGATGCGGCTGACGTTCAGGAAGCCGGCATCGCAGCCGATCAGGGCGCCGCCCGGGAACACGGTCTTCGGCAGCGACTGCAGGCCGCCGGCGGTGATCGCACGCGCGCCGTAGGAGATGCGCTTGCCGCCTTCGAAGAAGTGACGGATCGCCGGGTGGGTCTTGTAGCGCTGGAATTCCTCGTACGGCGACAGGTAGGGGTTCTGGTAGGCCAGGCCCACCACGAAGCCGACCGCGACCTGGTTGTTCTCCAGGTGGTAGAGGAAGGAGCCGCCGTAGGTATCGGACGGCAGCGGCCAGCCGGCGGTGTGGATCACCAGGCCCGGCTGGTGCTTGGCCGGGTCGATCTCCCACAATTCCTTGATGCCGATGCCATAGGTCTGCGGGTCCTTGCCCTTGTTCAGGTCGTACTTGGCGATCAGCTGCTTGCCGAGGTGGCCGCGCGAGCCTTCCGCGAACATCGTGTACTTGGCGTGCAGTTCCATGCCCAGCTGGAAATCAGGACCGGGTTCGCCGTCGCGCTTGACGCCCATATTGCCGGTGGCAACGCCCTTGACCGAGCCGTCCTCGTTGTACAGGATCTCGGCGGCCGGGAAGCCAGGGAAGATCTCGACGCCCAGCGCTTCGGCCTGCTGGCCCAGCCAGCGCACCACGTTACCCAGCGAGGTCACGTAGTTGCCGTGGTTGGTCAGGGCCTTCGGCACCATGAACGACGGCGTGGCGTAGGATTTGGTTTCGGTCAGGAACAGCACGCGGTCTTCGGTGACGGCGGTGTTCAAGGGTGCGCCCAGTTCCTTCCAGTTCGGGAAGAGTTCGTTCAGCGCACGCGGATCCATCACTGCGCCCGACAGGATGTGCGCGCCCAGCTCGCCGCCTTTTTCGAGCACGCACACCGAGACCTCGCGGCCCTGTTCCGACGCCAGCTGCTTCAGGCGGATCGCCGCCGACAGGCCGGCAGGGCCGCCGCCGACGATGACGACGTCGTATTCCATCGCTTCGCGCGGACCGTATTGTTCGATGAGGTTGTTGGGCTGAGTCATGTCTTATGGATGTTAGAAAAATTTAAGCACGAGTGTGCACTTTTTTGCTCAGGAATGCAACGCAGCGCGCTATTGTAGGGCAGATATTAGATGCGGCAATCTAATCGAGGCTAAATTGGTGAAGTATGTAATCATTATGTCGTCGCAACAGAATATAGTTCGGTCGGGTTCGGCGAATTCAGGAATGGGAGCGGAACGTGGGAATTGAAGTCAACTTCGAAGGCAAGATCGCCATGGTGACCGGCGCGTCCAGCGGACTGGGCGCGCGCTTTGCGAAGGCCCTGGCCGGGGCCGGAGCGCAAGTGGTGCTGGCCTCGCGCCGCGTCGAGCGCCTCAAGGAATTGCGCGCCGAGATCGAGGCGGACGGCGGCGCCGCCCACGTGGTGGCCCTCGACGTCACCGACCTCGCCAGCATCAAGTCGGCGATCGCCCATGCCGAGACCGAGGCCGGCCCGATCGACATCCTGGTCAACAACTCCGGCGTGTCGACCACGCAGCGCCTGCTGGACGTGACGGAGGAAGACTACAACTACATCATGGACACCAACCTGCGCGGCGCCTTCTTCATGGCCCAGCAGTGCGCCAAGCGCATGATCCAGCGGGCCAAGGGCGACCCGAAGAAGCAGCACCGCATCGTCAACATCGCCTCGGTGGCGGGCCTGCGCGTGCTGCCGCAGATCGGCGTCTATTGCATGAGCAAGGCCGGCGTGGTGCAGATGACCAAGGCGATGGCGGTCGAGTGGGGCCGCTACGGCATCAACGTCAACGCCATCTGTCCGGGCTACATCGCCACCGAGATGAACGAGGATTACTTCGACTCCGAACAGGGCAAGAAGCTGATCGAAATGCTGCCGCGCCGCCGTATCGGCAAGCCGGAAGACCTCGACGGCCTGCTCCTGCTGCTGGCGGCCGAGGAAGCCCACTTCATCAACGGCACCATCATCACCGCCGACGACGGCATGACCGCGCAATGAGCGGGCGCACCCCGCTCGTTCTCATCCACGGGCTGCTGGGTTCCAGCAGCTACTTCGATCCACAATCGCTGCTGCCGGGGCTCGACATCCATGCGCCGGATCTGATCGGCTACGGCGCGAAGCGCAGCATCGATGAGGGCATTACCCTGCAGGCGCAGGCCGGCGAGATCGCGCGCGTGCTGCGCGAGGAAGTCGGCGAGCCGGCCTGGCTGCTCGGCCACAGCGTCGGCGGCGCGGTCATGATGCTGGCGGCGGAGCAGGCGCCGGAACTGGTGCGGGGACTGATCAGCGTCGAGGGTAATTTCACGCTGAAGGATGCGTTCTGGTGTTCGCGCATCGCGGCCATGCCGGAGGCCGACTGGGCGGCGGAATACGGCGCCATGGAAGACCATCCGGCCCGCTGGCTCGAACGCAGCGGCGTCGAAGCCAGCGATCTGCGGATTGCCTGGGCGCGCGACATCCTCGCCAACCAGCCTTATACGAGTATCCAGGCGATGGCGTGCTCGGTGGTCGAAACGACCGGTGCGCCAGGCTACCTCGAGGGCGTGCGGCGCGTGCTCGGGACTGGCGTGCCGCTCTACCTGCTGGGTGGCGAACTGTCGGCCGCCGGCTGGGATATCCCGGAATGGGTGCTGGCGCTGGCCTGCAGGAGCCTGGTGCAGCCCAAGGCCGGGCACATGATGATGCTCGAGGATCCGGCAGCCTTCTGTGGCCTGGTTGACGGCATCGTGCGCAGGCATGTGGGCGGGCAAATCGGCGGCTGAGGCACTACAATGCCTGCTTTTTCAAAGAAGCAGGCAACAATGAACGACGCAACGAGCAAGCGCAAACTGATGCACACCATGCGCCAGGCAATCCGCTGGGGCGACATGGACGTGCTCGGTCACGTCAACAACACCATTTATTTCCGCTACATGGAAACCGGCCGCATCGCCTTCCTGGAAGACCTGAACGGCAAATTCGATGCGAAGGGCGAGGGCCCGGTGATCGTCACCGCCTACTGCACCTTCGTCAAGCAGCTGAAGTATCCGGGCGAGATCGAGGTCCGTACCTATGCCGGCGCGCCGGGCCGCTCGAGCTTCGAAGTGACCCACGAAATCAGCCTGGTGGACGAGGACGGCAAGGCCGAGCTAGTCTATGCCCATGGCGGCGGCAAGGTCGTGTGGATCGATTTCCAGGCCGAGAAGTCGGTGGCGCTGCCGGAGCGGATCAGGAGCCAGTTGCCGGCGGCCTAACGGCGCCTTCGCGTGGGCACCCTGTGCTCACGCCGCCTCAGCGCGCCACGCCCACCAGCTTGTGCACCAGCTCGGACGAGGTCGACGCCGAAAACTTCTTCATCAGCTTGGCCCGGTGCATCTCCACCGTGCGCGGCGACAGATCGGTCTCGCGCGCGATCACCTTGCTGGTCTTGCCCTCGACCAGCAGGGCCGCAATCTCGCGTTCACGCGGGGTGAGCGCGGCCGTCACCGGGCGCTTTTCGCTCACATCCTCGAAGGTCCAGACGCCGGCGCCCAGCGGTTCTTTCGCATCGAGCGAGCGGCCCGTCACGTGGCACCAGAACAGTTCGCCGTTGGCGCGGCGCATGATGCGCTCGTCGGAATAGCGCCCTTTGGCGTTCATGATGGGGACGATGCGGTCGCCGGTGCGCAGGAACTCGTCCTCGGTGGGGTAGAGCACCTCGAAGGACTTGCCGTTCAGGTGGGCGCAGTCGTAGCCGAACATGTCCGCCAGCGCATGGTTGCAGGCCTGGATGATCCGGTTGACCGAGATGCACATGCCCACAGGCGCATGCTGGAAAATCATCTCGTAGTCGATGGCGTATGATGCGCTGGCCTGTGTCATTGTCTGACGCAAATCGAAAGTCTCCAAGGTGAATACCTGCCGGTATTTCTACGGTATTGTGCTTTGCAAGGCGCTATTTTATTCTCGAATTCTACTCTGCTGTTCAGAACTCATTATTAAAGGGACGGGTATGAATAAAGTTTATCCAGATGCGCGGTCCGCACTCGAAGGCGTCGTCCAGGACGGCCAGACCATTGCCGTGGGCGGTTTCGGCCTGTGCGGCATCCCGGAGGCGCTGATCCTGGCGCTGCGCGATTCCGGCGTCAAGAGCCTGACGGCCATCTCGAACAATGCCGGCGTCGACGACTTCGGTCTCGGCCAGCTGCTCACCACGCGCCAGATCAAGAAGATGATCGCCTCCTACGTCGGCGAAAACAAGGAGTTTGCGCGCCAGTACCTGGCCGGCGAGCTCGAGCTGGAATTCACGCCGCAGGGCACGCTGGCCGAAAAGCTGCGCGCGGGCGGCGCCGGCATCCCGGCCTTCTTCACCAAGACCGGCTATGGCACCATCGTCGCCGAGGGCAAGGAAACCCGCGAATTCGACGGCGAAATGTACGTGATGGAACGCGCGCTGAATCCGGACGTCGCGCTGGTCAAGGCCTGGAAGGCCGACCGCGCCGGCAACCTGGTGTTCCGCAAGACCGCGCGCAACTTCAACCCGAACGTCGCCACTGCCGGCAAGGTCTGCATCGTCGAAGTGGAACAACTGGTCGAGATCGGCGAGATCGATCCGGATCAGGTGCACCTGCCGAGCATCTTCGTGCACCGCATCGTTCATAACCCGACGCCGGAAAAGCGCATCGAACAGCGCACCGTGCGCCCAGCCTAAGACCAGGAGACAGACGACATGGCATGGACTCGTGATGAAATGGCCGCGCGCGCGGCGAAGGAACTGCAGGACGGCTTCTACGTGAACCTGGGCATCGGCTTGCCGACCCTGGTGGCGAACTATGTCCCGCAGGGCATCGAAGTGTTCCTGCAGTCCGAAAACGGCCTGCTCGGCATCGGCCCGTTCCCGACGGACGACGCGGTGGACGCTGACCTGATCAACGCCGGCAAGCAGACCGTGACCGCGCTGCCGGGCGCCGCCTACTTCAGCTCGGCCGATTCCTTCGGCATGATCCGCGGCGGCAAGATCAACCTGGCGATCCTCGGCGCGATGCAGGTGTCGGAACAGGGCGACCTGGCCAACTGGATGATCCCGGGCAAGATGGTGAAGGGCATGGGCGGCGCGATGGACCTGGTGGCCGGCGTCAAGCGCGTGGTGGTGCTGATGGAGCACGTCGCCACCGCCAAGGATGGCTCGACCAGCCACAAGATCCTCAAGAAGTGCGACCTGCCGCTGACCGGCGTGGGCGTGGTCGACCGCATCATCACCGACCTGGGCGTCATCGACGTCACCGAAACCGGCCTCAAGCTGGTGGAGCTGGCGCCGGGTGTCACCAAAGAGGACGTGGTGGCAGCGACGACCGCCGAGCTGGACGTGTCGGCGGTCTAAGCATTCTTTCAAATCGAAAAGCCGCGGCCCTTGCGCCGCGGTTTTTTATTCCAGCGTCCAGACGTACTGGACCTTGGTCCACGTCTTCACGACTTCGCCATTTTGCATGGCCGGGCCGAACCGGCATTTCAGCAGGGCGCCGCGGGCGGCCTCGTCCATGCTGGTGTAGCCGCTCGAGCGGGTGATCGCCGAGTCGATCACGGCGCCGTTCGTATCGACCAGGAAGTCGACGGTGACCGTTCCCTGGTGGCCGGCGGCCAGGTCAGCGTGCGGATATTCCGGCTTGCGGCAGGTGTTGAAATCGGCGATGGCCGAGCGCGTGATTCCGGCGGCCGGGCTGGGGACGTTCCGGCCGGCCGGCGCATGCGCACTGGCCGCACACACCACCGCCAGGCCCAGCACCGGCACCGCGGCTTTCCAGTTGAGCGCTTGCACATCCGGCCGCAGCAGGCGGCGGATACGCGCCATCAGGTCGCCGCCGTTCGCCGCCTGGGCCAGATGGTGGCTGGAGAACTGCAGCTTTTCCAGTTCCGACAGCGCCAGCGCCAGGCGGCGCGGCTCGCCCAGCTGGCGGGCTGCGAAGTCGTCGGCGATCTGTTCGCGCTCGGCGCGGATGCGGTGCGACAGCCACCAGACGGCCGGGTGGTAGAACAGCAGGGTTTCGATCACGTTCTGCACCAGGTTGGCCAGGTAGTCGTGGCGGCGCACATGGCCCAGCTCGTGCGCCAGCAGGGCCTCCAGCAAATGCGGCGGCATGCCCGCGACCAGGCTGGCCGGCACCAGCACCACCGGGCGCCACCAGCCGGCCGTGATCGGACTGGCGAGGCCGTCGACCACACGCAGCCGCACTTCGCGTCCCAGCCCGCAGCGTTCCGCCAGGCGCGAGAGGCGGGCTTGCCAGGCCGGGTCGCAAGCCTGGACGCGGGCTGCGCGGCCGATCCACAGCAGACCGACCGCCATGCGCAGGCCCAGCGCGCCGGCGCAACCGGCCCACAAGGCAACGATCCAGCCCAGGTTCTGGCCGAGCCAGGGCAGCAGTCCGCCGGCATTTGCGCCGCTCGCGGCCCCGCCAGTACCGCCCAGGAACAGGCTGCCGCGGGCGGCGCCGGCACCGGCCTTCAGCAGCAGCGCCAGGTCGATGGCCGGCCAGGCCAGGCATGACAGCAGGCCAAGGCAGGCAACCGCATAGCGCGTCTCGGGCCGCGTGTTGCGCAGGGCAACGAGCAGTATGGCGACGCCGCAGCCGATCAATGCACCCTGCCAGATGAAATGGACCAGTGTCCAGCCGAGCGCAGCGATGAGTGCGGGGCCGCTCATTGCTTGTCCTCGCGCCTGCTGCCATCCTTCTCGTTGTCATCCTTCAGCAGTTGTTCGATCTCCTCGCGTTCCTTTTTCGAGATGCCGCTCTTGAGGGCAGCCAGCACCAGGGCCGTGGCCGAGCCCGAAAAGGCGCGCTGCATCAGGTCCTTCAGCAGATTGGTTTGCAGCGATTCCTGGGCCTGTGCCGGCGCATACACGTGAGACCGCTCGGTCTCGTCGCGGATCAGCAGGCCTTTCGCATGCATGATCTGCATCAGCCGCAGCACCGTCGCATAGGTCACGTCCGGACGGGTCTTGAGGATTTCGTCGTGCACCTGGCGCGCCGTACCGGAGCCCAGCGGCCACAGCACCTGCAAGAGGTCGAGTTCAGCCGGCGTCGGCTTCGAAGGGGTAGGGGATCTGGCCATGATTCGTCCTCGTCAACGTACATTACGCACGCGTAGACTATCCGGTCTAGATTGTCGTGTCTACAAAAATATTTATTGAATTGCTATTGCCGAAATGGCTCATCCAGGCCTAGCATAGACAACATTGTCTACACCTGCATTGCCTACCCTGTCGAGCTGCCGATGACGCTGAAAAACCTGCGCCTTGCCTGGCGCCTGCTGACCCGCGAACCCGTGTATTCGGCCGTTGCCGTGCTCGGCCTGGCGGTGGCGCTGGCCGCCTGCTTCCTGCTGTTCGGGCTGGTCCGCTACGCCTGGACCTACAACGGCGCCATCGCCGGCGCCGAGGGCATCTACGTCGTCAAAGAGCGTCGCAACGTGTTTCCGCGGCCCGACTGGGGCGAGAGCGGGCCGCCGCCGCTGGCGGCAAAAGTCGTGGCGTCCGGCCTGGCGAGCGCGGCGACCGGCGCCCGCGGCGCGAGCATGAAGGCGCGCGTCGGCGACCGCTTCGTGGACATCAAACTGGCAGTGGCCGAGTCCAATTATGTCGCTTTCTTCGGCATTCCCGTCATCGCCGGCGATGCCAGGGCCGCGCTGGCCCGGCCGGATGCGCTGGTGCTCAGCCGCGGCGAGGCCGAGCGGGTCTTCGGCACCGCAGATGCGCTCGGCAAGGTGCTGACCATCGCCGGCGATCCCTTCGTCGTGCGCGCCGTGCTGGTGGACCTGCCGCAGAACACCAGTCCGGAATTCGGCATCCTGGTCGGCAAGGGCGTGCACAGCTGGGATCCGCCGCCGAAAACGCCCCAGGCCGCCTGGTCCCAGCGGGCGCGGCTCTACCTGCGGCCGGCGCCGGGCGTGGGCCCGGCGCAACTGGAAGCCGCGCTCGAGCGCATGGTCGCCGTCGAGCGCGACGCCAGCCTGCCGCCGGCACTGACCGAGGGGCATCCCAAGCCGCTGACCAGCATTGCGGTGACGCCGCTGTCGAAGGTCTACTTCGACCCGGACCTGCTGGCCGGCCGCGGCGGCGAGCGCTACGGCAGCCCGGCGGCGATTGCCGGCCTGGGCCTGCTGGGCGTGCTGATCCTCGTGCTGGCCGCCACCAATTACGTGAACCTTGCCGCCGTGCGCACGGCGGCGCGCCGCCGCGAAATCGCGGTGCGCAAGACCCTGGGCATCTCGGGCACCGGCCTGGCCGGGCAGTTCGTGGCCGAAGCCCTGCTGGTGGGTGGCGGCGCCACCCTGATCGGCGCCTTGCTGGCCTGGCTGACGCTGCCGCTGTTTTCCGCACTGGTCGGCCGCCCGTTGGCCGGCAGCTACGGACCGGGCGCCTGGGCGCTGATGGCAGCGATCGGCATCGGCACGGGGCTGCTGTCCGCCCTGTATCCGGCCTGGCTGGCGGCGCGGGTGCCGGCCAGTGTCGCCCTTGGCGGGCGCGGCGGCGAAACGCTCGACGGCCTCCGCCTGCGCCGCATCCTGACCGTGGCGCAGTTTGCAGCCGCGATCGGGCTGGTGGCCGCGGGCCTGTCCGTGTGGTGGCAGGCGCACTATGCCAGCCAGGCCGACCCGGGCTTCGATCCGTCGCCGCAGCTGGTGCTGGACCTGCCGGGGCAGTCTGGTTCCGCGGCGGCGCATGCCTTCAGGGCCGAGCTGCGGCGCCTGCCAATGGTCGAGGGCGCGACGAGCATGTCGGAAGCGCTCGGGCGCGACGAGGTCACGATCGTCCTGAACGTGTCGATGCGCGACGGCAGTACGCTGCCGATCGAGGGGAAGAAGGTGGGCGCGAACTTCTTCCAGGTGTTCGGCCTGCGTCCGCTGGCCGGCAAGCTGTTCTCGCGTGAGGGAGAAGAAGGCGTGGTGCTGAACGCGCGGGCCGCGCTCGCGCTCGGTTTCGCGTCGCCGGAGGCCGCGGTTGGCCAGATCGTCGACAGGGACAGGCGCGTGATCGGCATCGCGCCCGACCTGCGTTTCACCACGCTGCGCCAGAAGCCCGGGCCGATCATGTACCTGCAGGGCGAGGACGGCGGCGTGGTGACCGTGCGCGTGCGCGGCCCGCTACCGGACGCGCGCGCCGCCATCGAAGCGCTGTGGGCGCGCCACTTCCCTAACGATGCGCCGGACATCGAAACCGCCGCCTCGGTCTTTGCCCACAACTATGCCGACGACATGCGCCAGGCAAAGCTGCTGGCGCTGGCCAGCCTGGTGGCGACCGCGCTGGCCTGCTTCGGCATCTACGTGCTGTCGAGCTACACGATCCGCCGCCGCGCCCGCGAGTTCGTGCTGCGCAAGCTGCATGGCGCGACGCCGCGCCACATCGGCCTGCTGGTAGCGCGCGAATGGCTGGGCCTGCTCGGCCTGGGCGCGCTGCTTGCGCTGGCGCCGGCCTGGCTATGGACCGAGCGCTACCTGGCCGGCTTCGTGGAACGCGCGCCGATGGGCTGGTGGCCGCTGGCGATCGCCTGCGCCGGCGTCGGCGCGGTTGCCCTGGGCGGCTGCGTGCGCCAGGCGGTGGCGGCGATGCGGATGTCGCCGGCGCTGGCCTTACGCGAGTAAAACTTTTAAAACGATGGAGACCCCATGTCGAAGATGAAGCCTTTCCTGCCTGTCCTGACCGCCTGCCTGCTGGCGGCCGCGGCGCTGGCCTTGCCCACGCGTTCCGCCGTGGCCTCGGGCATTCCCGATTATCCCTTCGTGCACGTGACCGGCGGTAACTTCCGTGTCGAACTTCCAGATATCGCAGCCCTCGACTTCCAGGTCGTCGCGGCGGATGCCGACGCGGCCGCGGCGCGCGCCGTGATCGATGCGCGCATGGCCGAGGTGCGTGCACTGCTGGAAAAGCTGAGCATCGATGCCGACGACATGCAGGTGCGCGAAGTGCGCCAGGCCGTGCGCAAGGAGCGGGCTGCCGACGGCTCGCCAGTGTACGAGCTGAGTTGCGACGTGAAAATCAATCTCCGCAACGTCGCCAACTGGCCAGCGCTGGCGGGCGGCCTGCTGGGCAAGCCCAACCTGGACAGCTTTGCCGCCGACTTCGATCTCAGCACCATGGAGCAGGTCAACGACGAAATGGTGGCTGCGGCCATTGCCGATGCCCGCCATCGTGCCGAAGTGATGGCCGCCGCATCCGGTCGCCGCCTTGGACCGGTCATGGCGGCGACGCCGAATACCCTGACGAAGGTGGGCTCGGCGCTGGGCCTGGAGCGTGACGAGTTCCGCGCGGAGAACAAGGCCAAGCGCCGCGTCGGCAACCAGCGCGCCGGGGACATCGACCGCGAGACCTTCGTGATGGTGCAGTCGATGAAGCTGCGCCAGGGGGTCGACATGATCTTCCGTCTCGAGAACGGCGCCCCGGCGAAGCCGCGCCCGGCAAAGAAACCCTGAACCCACCGGCGCACGCTTGAGCCGGCGCAGGCGCGCGCCGCGACCCAAATCCGCCTTGCCCGGTCCAAGGGATATCACCCTGGACCGAGGCCATGGCGCAGCACGCTGACATCACCGGCAACGAAGACGATCCCGCCCCTGCCCCTGCCCGGGCGCGGGAGCCTTTCGCCGCCGAGCTGTGGGGCGTGACGCGCCATTACCGGGGACGCATCGCCGCCTCGGTGCTGCTGCTGATCGTCGCCAAGATCGCCACGGTGGCGGTGCCGCTGGTGCTCAAGCGCATCATCGACGCCTTTTCCCAGCCCACGCTGCCAGCCCGGCTGCCCTTGTACCTGCTGGCCGGCTACGCGCTGCTGCGCTTCGCCTCGACCCTGTTCAACGAGTGGCGCGACCTGCTGTTCGCCCGCGTGACGCTCAGCACGGTGTCGAAATACGCCCAGAAAACCTTCGCCCACCTGCATGCGCTGGGGCCGGGCTTTCACGCCCGGCGCCAGGTCGGCAGCCTGCTGCCGGACATCGACCGCGGCACCAACGGCATCGCCTTCCTGCTCGGGGTCGGGCTGTTCACCATCGTGCCGACCATGGTCGAAATCGGCCTGGTGCTGGTGGTGATGCTGCGCCGCTACCATCCCGGCTTTTCGGCAATCATCATCGCCACCTTCCTGGTGTATGCCGGCTTCACCCTGATGTTCACGGCCCGGCGCGTGCTCTACCAGCGGCGCGTCAACAAGCTCGACTCGCGCGCCAAGGGGCAGCTGGCGGATAGCCTGATCAACACCGACACCGTCAAATACTTCGGCAACGAGGCCTTCGAGGCGCGCAAGTTCTCCAGCATCATGGCCGGCTGGCTGGAGGCCGGCGTCGGCAACCAGCGCGCCCTGTTCACCCTGCACGTGGGACAGAGCTTCATCATCGCGATCGGCGTCGCCGCGATCATGGTGCTGGCGGGGCAGGCGGTGATGGCGCACCGGATGAGCGTGGGCGACCTGGTGCTGATCAACGCCTATGCGCTGCAGGTCTGCCTGCCGCTGAATGCGCTCGGCTTCGTCTACCGCGAGGCGCGCGATGCCCGCGTCAACGCCGAGCGCCTGTTCGACCTGCTGCGCGAGCGTCCGGAAATGCCGGACCCGCCGGACGCGCCGGCCCTGCACCCGGGTGCCGGCGAGGTCGTGTTCGAGCACGTCAGCTTCCACTACGACCCCGAACGGCCGGTGCTGTTCGACGTCAGCTTCCGCATCCCGCCCGGGACCACGCTGGCGGTGGTGGGGCGCAGCGGCTCAGGCAAGTCGACGCTGGCGCGGCTGCTGCTGCGCCTGTACGACCCGAATGCCGGACGCATCATGATCGACGGCCAGGACATCCGCCACCGCAGTCCGTCCAGCGTGCGGCGCGCGATCGGCGTGGTGCCCCAGGATGCGGCGCTGTTCAACGACACGATCGGCAACAACATCGCCTACGCGCGCATCGACGCGAAGCGGGAAGAGGTGATGGCGGCGGCGCGCGCGGCGCTGCTGCATGACTTGATTTCGGCGCTGCCCGAGGGCTACGACAGCCCGGTCGGCGAACGCGGCGTGATGTTTTCCGGCGGCGAAAGGCAGCGCATCGGCATTGCCCGCGCGATATTGAAGAACCCGCCCATCCTGATCTTCGACGAAGCGACTTCGGCCCTGGATTCGGTGTCCGAGCACGCGATCACCCAGGAACTGGAGCGGCTGGCGCGCAACCGCAGTACCCTGATCATCGCGCACCGGCTGTCGACCATCGTGAATGCCGACGCCATCATCGTCATGGAGAATGGGCGCATCGTCGAGCGCGGCACCCATGCGGAGCTGCTGGAGCAGGAGGGGGCGTATGCGCAGCTGTGGCTGCTGCAGCAGAGGATGGCGCAGGCGCCCTAGGAGGCGCGCCTCTTCAGGCTTCGAGCTTGGCCAGCTTGCCCAGGCAACGCCGCTGGAAATTGTCCAGTCCTTCGGTGACCAGGCTGTCATCCTCCGCCAGCACGCCGGCGTCGATCAGCAGGCGCAGCTTGGCGATGCGGTCGCCCAGGGCCAGCGCCTCGGCCAGGTGGTCGTCTGCCGGTGCGCCGGCGTGGCTGATGGCATCAAGCACTTCCGGTGGGAAGTTCCAGTGGCCGGCGATGGCGGCGGACAGCTGCCGGCTCCCGGCCAGCAGCTGGGCGCCGAAGGCACTCGAGCCCGGAACCTTGCCCTCGCCGCAGACGCGGTCGGCGATCCGGAACGCGACCACCAGGCCGACGTTCTGCATCAGGCCGGCCAAATAGGCTTCGAACACGCCGGTGGAGAGGCCCGGCGCCATCAGGCTGGCGGCCAGGGCGCAGCTGACCGACTGGTTCCAGACCTGGGGCGCGGCCACGCGCGCAAAGCCGCCGGCCTGCATGTTGATGAGGGGGCGGAAGGCGATGCGGGCCAGCAGCATGCGCAAGCCGTTCTGGCCGAGCATCATGATAGCGGCTTCGACGTTCTTGACGGGGGCGATCGGGCGGTAATAGGCGCTGTTGGCTTCGCGGATCACTTCCGCCACCAGCACCACGTCCTGCGCCACCTGTTTCGCGAGATCCTGTACCGAGGCATCCTCGTCGTTCAGGCTGGCCAGCAGTCTGGGAATCGTTTCCGGTACGCGCGGCACCAGGCCGGCGGCCTCGCCCGGTTGCCCGGCCAACTGGCGGAGTTCGTCGAGAATGCGGGTTTCCAGCTCGGCCGGCGCGGTATAGCCGTGCGCCGCCGTGAGCCAGCGGTAATAGGTTGCTTCGATCTCGGCCGCGACGTCGGCGGCCTGGTCGTCTTCAGCGGCCTGCGCCGCGGCGGCGGCAGGCGCGTTGTCAGAAGTACCACGCAGGCGGTTAATCCAATTTTTCATAGCAGCGATTCTATATGCATCGCTCGGGCCGGAACAAGAAAGCTAAAAAAAAGACGCCGGACCAGGCCGGCGTCTGAACGAGGATACCTCAGCCGAAAAAGGCTTATGCGGTCTCGTGCATTGCTTGCGTGCGCAGCGAACCTTCGTCCGTGCTCGGGTTCTTCAGCTCGGCGCGCAGGCGCTCCTGGTCGAGCTCGCCTTCCCACTTCGACACGACGATGGTGGCGACGCCGTTGCCGATGATGTTGGTCAGGGCGCGGCATTCGCTCATGAACTTGTCGATACCCAGGATCAGAGTCATGCCCGCCACTGGGATGGTCGGCACCACGGCCAGGGTCGCCGCCAGGGTGATGAAGCCGGCGCCGGTGATGCCGGAGGCGC
>Ga0065165_1002351_pt1 | contig 16413 bp, 17 predicted proteins | sample AraplaMF_Cvi_mMF_FD_63813 | JGI IMG/M metagenome (GOLD analysis project Ga0065165, IMG submission 63813) | Arabidopsis root microbial communities from the University of North Carolina, USA - plate scrape MF_Cvi_mMF (version 2) (version 3) | ecosystem: Host-associated > Plants > Roots >...
TGGGCGCCCAAGGCTTGCCTTCAGCGCCTCCATGAGATCGATCACCTGCCCGCCGCTTGCGGTGCCTTCCTCGGCGCGCACGGATGTGACAACCTGCTTGCCGGCGATCTTGCGGTCGATCGCTTCGAGAATCCGCTTCTTCTCTTCATCCTCGAACTGGGTCGGCTCGTACGAGTCCACAGCAATCTGCTCGATGAGCTGCAGGGCGAGCTTCAGTTCAGCGGGGGATACGTCGACAGCCGGGATCTTCAAGTCGGCCTGGGAGCGCACCTCGTCCGCGTACAGCAGGTGCTGGAGCACCAACCCGTCTTTCGTGACACGGACCTGTGCGACGTACTGCTTGCCTCGCAGCGCGTATCTCGCCAATGCGCAGCGACCGCTAGCGCGCATCGCTTCGGCGAGCAACGCATACGGCTTCGCGCCGCGCTTGTCAGGTGCAAGGAAGTAGGCTTTGTCGTAGTAGAGCGGGTCGACCGCCTCCAGGGGCACGAACGCGACGATCTCGATCACATGGCTGGCGGTTTCGTCGAGCGCCTTGAGCTCGTCAGCAGTGAAGGTGACGAAGTGGTCGTCCTCGAATTCGTAGCCTTTGATCATCGCGGATCGCTCGACGACCTTGCCAGTCTTCTCAGAGACGTACTGCTGCTTCACGCGAGACCCGCCTGGAGCCAACATCCTGAATCTCACACCCTCTCCGCTTTCCGTTGCGCCGTACAGGTTGACGGGCACATTGACGAGACCGAAGCTGAGGGTCAGTGAGGCGAGGGAACGACCGGCCGGCATGGTCAGCTCCCGGGATGGCAGTGGTGGGCGAAACCGTGGCGGCCGACGGCGGAAAGGCGGGTCTTCTGCTTTGGCATGGCAAGCTCCTTCGGAGGAGCCTACTTTCGGCAATCGTCGACGTGGCCCCTACAGGACAGCGCCCCATCTTTATGCAGGCGTGTGCCTACACGGTCAGCCCTGCCCAGAGGAGCGGTTCTCGGCCAGCATCTTGCAGAAGGTCGTGCCCTGCTCAATTGCGTCGTCAAGGGCGACGTGCGTGTGCGGAAGCGCCGACTTCCAGCGCTGCGGGAAATTCCGCTTCGTCGAACTGCGATACGGAATCCGGAGCATCGACATCGCGAACGTCTTGATGTCTAGGGCGGAGTGACTGAACGGACTCTCGCCGGCGAAGCGGATGAGGTACCAGTAGACGAACATGAAATCAAAGCTAGCTGGGTAGCCGATGAAAACCGGCTTGCCTGGGAGTCCCTTCAACCAGGCTGTGTAGGCCGGCATCGCAACGCTCGGCGCCTGGCAGTCCACGCGTGTGGCATCCCAAGCGGCATGGTTGGCTCGCCAGAATTCCATGGTTGCGGGCGACGGAGTGGCGCCTTCGAGCAACTCAAGGTTCGCAGCGAAGGTACTGAGGAGCCGCCCGTCCACGTCGAAGGCGGCCGAGCCGAAGCTCAACATCGAGTGAGGTCCTGGGATGGGGCCGTCCGCCTCGATGTCCGTGGAGACGTAGATTTCGGTGGTCACGCCGCATTTTGATGCCTGTCGCGCGCCAGCAGGCTGCCCACGTAGGCTCGGCTTCCGGGCAAGACGGCTGCCATTCGATGAGCGAGCGGTGGTACTGCCCCGGGGCGGTTCGCGCCGGCCGATGGGCCAGCGTATTAGACAGATGTCTAATACTTCGCGTGCTCTGAGCCCAATGACAAAGGGCCCGCATCGCTGCGGGCCCCGTCAGTACTGGCTCCTCGACCTGGGCTCGAACCAGGGACCTACGGATTAACAGTCCGATGGCGTTGCAGTACTGACGAAGAATCGAGGGACTCTGGAGGGGCGATCTCAGCTTCGAGCTGATGGCCGCGCTCGGGAAGCTTTTATATCGTTCGTTGCCGCTGGAAAAACTCGACTGCCAATCTGGAGTGCCAAGATGAAGTTCGTGGCGTCCAATCCCGACTGGCCTCAACGAACCCCAGTGCGGGTAGAGTCCGCAGGAAGACTTGGGAACTACGAGGTGAGGCGGCGGCGTCGCTCGTTGCCAGAGCGTGGCCCAACAGGCGTACATCGACTCCTCCCCGCGCATGTAGCGTGCACAGGCACGACATGGAATATTTCTTTTTCGAGCCCCTGGCGAGACCGACTGCGAAAGCGCGATGGCCGGCCTTTGGGGTATATGGGCAAGCAAGAAGACTGGTGAGATAGTCTGCCCTTACAGAAGATGTAGCAGTCCCCATCAACTGACGCGAAGAGCCATCCTGAATACGGCGACTCCGTTCTAACGAAGAGGTCAGCGTGAAACTTTCAATTATATCATGGAATATCCGGCACCTCCGCCTTGAGAAAGCGACTGATGAAACTAATCGAAAACACTTCATCAATGGTTTGGCAGACGGGCACATCGTATTTCTATATGAGAACAAACTAACGAGAAATGAAAACTCTGAACTACGCTCAGCACTAAAAGAAATACTTACGAGTGCGAGAGAAAATCCGCAGCATGTGTACGTGGAGGGAATTCGGATAGAAGTCGGAACAAACGAGCTTGTTCATGTGGTCTACACAGCCGTGCGGCCGACGGGAAAAAAATCCGATTTCGGCCCTGGCAAAGAGATAAGAATTGCCGTAAACCCGAACCATAACTGGGATGCCGAGCTGAGAAGCAGCGGTTGGAAAGCACTGCAAGATTTTCGTTCGGACACCGTAATCTCTAATATATCGTCGGAGAAGTTGGGGCTCGGGCACGGCTACAGAATTCCGGCCGTCGTAGATGTAAGAATCATCAAGCCCGATAGGTCGGAAAGGACCCTCACGATTGCCGGGTGGCACGCCCCAGGTCCATCAATGGCAACGGCACCAACTCTTTTCAACGCATACGCTGAAGTACTGAGGAATGTTGATCTATTTGTTGGCGATTTTAACTATAACCCTGATACAAGGTATTCCCCAGCAGAGTGTGTCGGGGAAGTGCTGTTGCACAAGATATCCGGCTCTACCACTATACGCGATGACGGCTCACCTGTGCAGCACACACAGGGGCCTGATTTAGTCTATAGAAATAAAAAAACAACGACCACACTTGCGGGAAAAGAAGAGAAAAGAGTATTCCACTTCGGCAAAAAAAAGGGCGTGAGAAATAAGCCTTTAAAAGTTTATGTCAATAGGATATGCATCGGCAATGCAGAGATCAGAGAAGGAGACGTAGACCTAGGTGAAGAACTATTCCGTCTATCCGATCATAGGCCCGTCGTAGTTACTTTACGACGTCTATAGCGCATTCTCCGCTCGAGGCGGCGATCAGTTCACTGAACGCTGCTACCTCCGGGCTTTTTTTGCTGGGCGGTCTCAAGTCTGAAGTGCAACACCCGCCCGCATCAATGCGTGGTTGAGAATTGACATTGAGAGTCTGCGTTGCGTGTGGTGGCGATTACCCCGATTGGCGAATCCCAGTTGTACGACGGGAGAGGTGCGAACCGTGGCAACGATGCACCAACGCTGCCAGTCGGCATCATCGTTGAAGCGAAGTTGATAGCGTTGCTGCAAGTGCTTGATTTATAACGGGTGCGGGCGATTGCAAATCCGTGTAGGTCGGTTCGACTCCGGCCCGCGCCTCCAAAGAACTCAGTGAAATCAGCTCGTCTGAACGCCTCGCACTGCGAGGCGTTTCTGCTTCCAGCTGCGAGACATGGCCCATGTCCTGCAGCCGCTGCTGCACTTCGGTACCCGAAGAACATCGGATCACTTGTCTGAAGACCGTTGTCGCTGCCGGGCCCGACAAGTGATGAGCTGCGACTTCTGATCGATGCGCAGGTGGAACACTCACTTGCTGTGCTCCACGCCTTCCATCAGAACGAAGACCAATCCGTCGTACCCGTCGCCGCTGAGCTCAATCTTGCCGGCGCAGCGTGGCCAGCCTGCTTTCGTGCGATCACCGTGAAGCTCGGGCGTGCAGCACGCGGCGAGTCGTTCGCGCTGCGGCGATCTTGCAGCCCCGCTTCCGATGTGGAGCCTATCGAATCTGATCGGCCATTCGCGTCGCGATCCATCTTGAAGTTGGCCACGGCTTGCACCAATTGCTTGGCTTGGATGTTCATGCTCTCTGCGGCGGCGGCGCTTTCTTCGACCAACGCGGCGTTCTGCTGAGTTGCCTGATCCATCTGCGTGACCGCTTCCCCGACCTGCGCAACTCCGGCGCTCTGCTCCGTGCTGGCAGCACTGATTTCGCTCATGATGTCGGTGACGCGCTTGATGGAGCCGACGACCTCCCTCATCGTGACGCCGGCCTGGTCGACCAACGCAGTGCCTTGCTCGACGCGTTCGACGCTGGTGTTGATCAGGCCTTTGATTTCCTTCGCCGCATCGGCCGAACGCCCTGCGAGATTGCGGACCTCGGAGGCGACGACTGCAAATCCGCGCCCCTGTTCACCTGCTCTTGCCGCTTCGACGGCAGCGTTCAGCGCCAGGATGTTCGTTTGAAACGCGATGCCGTCAATGACGCTGATGATGTCCGAGATCTTCTTGCTGCTGTCGTTGATCCCCCGCATCGTCTCGACAACCTGGTCGACCACCTCACCGCCTTGGATCGCGACAGTGGTCGCGCCCTTTGCCAATTGATCCGCTTGGCGGGCGTTGTCCGCGTTCTGCTTGACGGTCGCGCTCAGCTGCTCCATCGATGCGGCGGTCTCTTCCAGGGCGGACGCCTGCTGCTCGGTGCGGCCGGACAGGTCGTTGTTCCCTTGCGAAATCTCCGCGCTCGCGGTCGCGATGCTGTCCGCCGAGGTCCGCACCTGGCTGATCAGCGCAACCAGTTGTCGTTGCATGGCGCCCATTGACGCGAGCACGCTGCCCGCCGGCGCCGATTCCGCGCCGCGCACCGGGCCCAGGTCCCCCGCCGAGACACGCTGCGCCGCATCGCTGAGATCGGCGGGTTCAGCTCCGAGCGACCAGACCAGCCGGCGCGTGATGAACCATCCGAGGACGAAGGCCACGATCGTTGCGAAAGCGCTCAGGGCCAGAACGACTGCGCGTTGCCTGGCAAAGACCTCCGAGGCCATCTCAACCTCTCTTTGGCTCGCCGCGTGACTGTATTCCGCATAGTCCTTTGCGGCTGCCAGCAATGCGGCGAGCAAGGGGCGGCATTCGACGTTCATCTTCTCGATCGCTTCGTCGGACTTGCCGCCGGCGGCCAGTTCCACGATGGCGAGCGCGACAGGACGGTACTGAGACTCGACCTTGTCAAATGCGTCGACGAGCTTGCGTTCCTGGTCGGTCGCATCTGCTGCTTTGCCGACGTTCTCGCGCAGAGACTTGAGGCTGGCCTGCAGGCCGTCATTCGCCGTGATGGCCATCTGCTTCGACGATGCACGGTCGGCATCTGTCTTCACAAGCACCATGTCGCGAACGCCGATCGCGCGTTGGCTGGCGTAGGAACGCACGTCGGCGGCAAGGTTCTCGCGCTCGGACGAACCGTTCTCATGCGCGATGAACCTTTCGTTGGAGCCGCCAAGTCCGTGCAATGCGACGATGCTGACGATGACCACCAATGCGGCGAGGGCACCAAAGGCCAGGATGAGTTGCCTTTTGACAGATAAATTGTTCATGTACTGCTCCAGTTTCACGGATGCTGTTGACTAGTGAATCGCCGGGATCAGGCCCATGTCGAAGCTCGACATGAGCTTGCCGATGTCCAGCAAGATCAACATTCGTTCGCCTTCGCTCTGGGCGATGACGCCGATGCCCACGATGTGGTTCGCATCGATCGAAGAATTGAACTCGGGAGCGGGCCTGATCTGGTCAAGCGTGAGTTCTATGACGTCACTCACGGAGTCGACGACGGCGCCTACCGTTCGGCCGGCGATGCTCAGGATGATCGTGACGGTGACCGGTTCGCAGTTCGCGGCTTCGCCGAACTTCGTCCGCAAGTCGACGACAGGCACGATCACCCCCCGCAGGTTCAACACGCCTTTGATGAACGAGGGTGCACCGGCAATGCGCGTCGGAGTTTCGTACCCGCGAATCTCCTGCACTTGAAGAATGTCGATTCCAAACTCCTCGCCTCCAATGCGAAACGTGAGGCATTCACGCATCAGCGTGTGGCCGATGGCGAGGCTGGAAGGGGAGGGAGCGGACGAAGAAGCGCCAGCGCGTGGATTCATGGGATTCCGATCTGAAGGACTACACGGAGGTCGATGGCCATGCCACCTTCCACACTCAATCTGATCTCGCGCTATTCGCAGGAGCGCACCGATGACTGCGGGCGCAATTGTGGTAAGAAAAGGAAAAACGGATAAGTAAATTAGTCACATTTAATCATTTATGATTAACGCGACAAAAAATATGCGACTTTATGACGAACGCAGTCATTTTTGGCTGCGTAGCCCTGGCGTGACTGCTGGCTCGCTCGGCCCGCGGGTCATCAGCGGGTCGGCTCCCGCATGGCGACGGCAGCGAGAAGACCGTTGAAGGGCGCTGACGTCGACCACCGGCCCTGCCCGGTGCCACCGCGATGGCCTCGGAGGAACAGCGACGCATGGGTCATGGGTCGCGCGCACCTTCAAACCGTCGCGCTCGTCTCCAGCAGATGCCGCATCGCCGTGCGCATCAACGGATCATCGCTCTCGGCCAGCGCACTTGCTTCCAGGTGCCAGATCGGATCGCCGAGCAGGTAGGTGCACAAGGCCTTCAGGTCGGGGCAGCAATCGTCCGGCAGCGTCTGCAGGAAGTGCAGTGCGTCGCGCGGCTCGTTGCGCAGGATCGGGATGAAGGCGCCGATGGCCAGTGCCGATGGCGCGACGTCCGGCAGGTCGCGAAGCTGGAACCACAGCGCTTCGGCGCGGCCGAGTTCCTGGCGCACGATCGCGTCGATCATCTCCTGGACCAGCTGCGCAATATCGTCTTTGGTGTGCGGGCTCATGACGGGCTTTCGGGGTAGTGCGCATCAGCGCACAAAGCGGTCCGCCGGGTCGCGGCCGCGTCAGAGGTGCCGGACAAGGCCGCAGCGCGGCCGGTCCGACAGGTCGATCTTCGTCAAGGTGATCGGTGGGACTCAGTCGCCTCCCCCCGGAACCATCGACTTCAGGCGCTGGATGATGGCGCTGGCGGCGCCGCCCGGGCCGGCTTGCTGGCCGCCTTGGGCTTGCTCGCCACCACCAGGGCCACCCATCAGGCCACCGAGGGCTTGCAGGCCAGGGGCCTTGCTGAGGGCTTGCGCGGCCATGGGAAGGGCACGGGTCAGTGCGGCACCGATTGCGGGAATGGGCATGTGAAATCCTTTCAGTTGGGACGCTGTCGGGTGACAGCGCTGAAAGGAAGTCTCGTCGGCGAGCGCCCGGCGTCGCGGCTCCGAAGCGAAGCGCGCGATGCCGGGCCGAAGCTCAGGGCCTGATCTGGTCGATCTGCACCGCGACGCCAGTGGCGCCCGGCTTCACCACCGGGCCCTGGCCGATCAGGTCGCCGGTCGACGGCGTCGCGCTGCCATTGCGCGACACCCGCACCTCGATGCGCACCTCGGGCACGCTCGACAGCTTGAACTGCGGGCTCATCGCGGTCGAGTCGTCGAGCACGAAATCCATCGGCAGGTCCGACACCAGCCCGCGCTTCACCGCCAGCGGCATGCGCGGGCCCTGCGGCGCACGCGCGAACACGAACACCGTGTCGCCCGGCTGCACCTTCGACGCCAGGGCAGGGGACAGCGTGACGCGCCCGCTGACCGACGTCGCCGTGCCCGCGGCCGGCTTGTTGGCCGCGGTCGCCGCCGTGGCGGCAGACGCCGATGCTCGCGCGGCAGACGCCACCGGCGCCGAAGCCGCCGCCCCCGCCGTGCCGCTGCGGATCTCGGCCAACGTCTGCACGATGAACTTCGCGTAGTCCGACTCCGGTGGCAGCATCGGCAGCAGCTGCTGCCATTGCGCTGCGGCCGTCTTCATGTCCTGCCGCTGGTACGCCGCCGTCGCCGACATCGACAGCGCCATCGCATTGTTCGGGTCGATCGCCAGCGCCTGCTGCACCAGCTTCAGCGGCTTGCCCTGCAAGTCGCCATTCGCCGTCGTCGCGAGCACGTCGGCGTACTCGGTCAGCAGCACCGGATCTCGGTCCAGCATCTCGGCACCGACGTGCTCGAAGGCCTTCGCCGAATCGGCCGGCCGGCCCATCGCGCGGTACGAGCGGGCGAGCACCATCCAGGCCTTCGGATCGTCCGGGTTCTTCTCGACGCGTGCCGCGAGCGCGGCAATCATCTGTTCGATCTGCTGCTGCGTCACCTCGCCGCGTTGCGCGGGTGGCGCCGGCGGGTTCAGCGCGGCCGGGTTGCCGCGCCACGCGTAGAGGCCGGTGGCCAGCAGCGGCAACGCCACCGCGAGCGCGACCATCGTGCCGCGGCCCGAGCTGCGCGGTGCGATCGCCGGCTCGGCGACCTCGGCATCGGCCAGCAGGCGCTTCTGCAGCTCGCCGCGCGCCTGTTCATGGTCGGCGGCCTGGATGGTGCCGGCCGCGAGGTCGCGGTCGAGCTCGGCCAGCTGGTCGCGGTAGACGGCGGTGTTGGCGTCGCGGGCGGTCGATTCGGCGGCCTGCGCGGCGCGCCGCCAGGGTCGCAGCAGCACGAGCAGGGTGGCGGCGACGAGCAGCGCCGCGGCAATCAGGAAGGTGGCCATCTCAGGGGCGCTCGGCAGTTGTGGGGTCGTTGTTCAGCAGCGCCATCGCGCGCTGTTGCTCCTCGGCAGTCAGCGCGACGGCATCGGGCGCCGTGCGGCGGCGCAGGAAGGCGACCAGCGCCACCAGCCCGCCGCCGAGCAGCACGAACGGGCCGAGCCACAGCAGCCAAGTGGTCGGCTTCATCGGCGGCCGGTAGCGCACGAAATCGCCATAGCGGCTGACCAGGAAGTCCATCACCTCCTGGTCGGTCTTGCCCTGGCGGATCAGCGTGCGGATCTCGCGGCGCAGGTCTTCCGCCAGGTCGGCGCGCGAGCCGGCCAGCGATTCGTTCTGGCACACCAGGCAGCGCAGCTCCTCGGCGATGCCGACCAGCCGCGCCTCGACGACCGGGTCGTCGGCCAGCGGCGGGGCATCGGCGGCATGCACGCTGCAGGCGAACGCGATCGCCAGCGCGACTCCCATCATCAACCGCTTCATGTGCCGAGTTCCTTGAGCATCGGGATCACTTTCGAGCGCAGCACATCGTCGGTCAGCGGCCCGATCTGCTTGAAGCGGATCGTGCCGGTCTTGTCGATCAGGTAGGTCTCCGGCACGCCGTAGACGCCGTAGTCGATGCCGACGCGCCCGTCGGCATCGACGGCGGTCGCGACATACGGGTTGCCGAACTCGGTCAGCCAGCGCTGCGCCTCGTCGCGCTTGTCCTTGTAGTTCAGGCCGACCACCGGCACCAGGCCGAGCTTCGCGAAATTGACGAGCACCGGATGCTCCTGGCGGCACGGGCCGCACCAGGTGGCCCACACGTTGAGCATCCACACCTTGCCGCGCATCTCCTGCGGCGTGAACTTCGCGGCGTCGGCCGCGGTCGCGCCAGACGCCTCGAGCCGTGGCAGCGAGAACATCGGCGCCGGCTTGCCGATCAACGGCGACGGCACCTCGTGCGGGTCGTGGTTCAGGCCGACGGCGAGGAACACCGCCAGCACCGCGAACAGCCCGAGCGGGATCAGGAAGTATTTCTTCATGCGGCCGCTCCGGTGGCGCCCGACAGCGTCGCGCCGACCCGCTGCTTCAGCTTCAGCCGGTAGCGCCTGTCGCTCGCGGCGAGTGCCCCGCCGGCCGCCATCAGCAGGCAGCCGAGCCAGATCCACACGACGAAGGGCTTGTAGTACACCCGCACGCTCCAGGCCGCGGCCTTGCCGCCCGGGCCGGCTTCCAGCGGTTCGCCCAGCGAGACGTACAGGTCGCGCATCAGGCCGCTGTCGATCGCGGTCTCGGTCATCGGCATCTGCGACGACGCGTAGTTGCGCTTCTCGGGGTTCAGCCGGTTCAGCACCTGGCCGTCGCGCGACAGCTCGACCTCACCTCGCTGCGCGATGTAGTTGGGCCCGCGCACTTCGTCGACGCCGAGCAGCTTGACGGTGTAGCCGCCCAGCGCGACGGTCTCGCCGACCGCCATGCGCACGTCCTTCTCGACCTCGTAGCCCTTCACCATCGTGACGCCGACGACGAACACCGCGATGCCGACGTGGGCCAGGTGCATGCCCCAGTACGCCCGCGGCGGCCAGCCTGATTTCAGGCGGGTGCGGATCTGGAACACGCTGCTCGCGACGATCCACACCGCCAGCAGCAGGCCGAGCGCGACCAGCGGCGACCAGTTGCCGACGAACGCCGGCAGCAGCGCGCCCAGCACGACGGCGATGCCGGCGGCCATCCACAGCCGCTGCGACATGTCGCGCGCATCGGCGTGCTTCCAGTTCGCGACCGGGCCGATCGCGATCAGGAACAGCAGCGGCACCATGATCGGCACGAACACCGCATTGAAGTAGGGCGGCCCGACCGACAGCTTGCCCAGCCCCAGCCCGTCGATGATCAGCGGGTACAGCGTGCCCAGCAGCACCGAGCCGGCGGCCACCATCAGCAGCACGTTGTTGATCAGCAGCAGTGTTTCGCGCGACATCAGCGCGAACGCGCCGCCCAGGCCGACCTTGGGGGCGCGGTACGCGAACAGGCTCAGCGAGCCGCCGATCACCGCGCTCAGGAACAGCAGGATGAAGATGCCGCGGCGAGGGTCGGTCGCGAAGGCGTGCACCGAGGTCAGCACGCCGGAGCGGACCAGGAAGGTGCCGAGCAGCGACAGCGAGAATGCGCAGATCGCGAGCAGCACGGTCCAGTTCTTGAAGCTGCCGCGCTTCTCGGTGACGGCCAGCGAATGGATCAGCGCGGTGCCGACCAGCCACGGCATGAACGACGCGTTCTCGACCGGGTCCCAGAACCACCAGCCGCCCCAGCCGAGCTCGTAGTAGGCCCAGTACGAGCCGAGCGCGATGCCGAGCGTCAGGAAGGTCCAGGCGACGTTGGTCCACGGCCGCGACCAGCGGGCCCAGGCGGCGTCGAGCGTGCCGGCCAGCAGCGCGGCGATCGCGAAGGCGAACGCGACCGAGAAGCCGACATAGCCCATGTAGAGCATCGGCGGGTGCACGATCAGGCCCGGGTCCTGCAGCAGCGGGTTCAGGTCCTGGCCTTCGACGGCGGCCGGGATCAGCCGGTCGAACGGGTTCGACGTCAGCAGCATGAATGCGAGGAAGCCGGCGGCGACCAGCCCGAGCACGCCGATCACGCGCGCGACCATCGGCAGCGGCAATTGGCGCGACAGCAGGCTGACGGCGAGGGTCCAGCCGTTGAGCATCAGCAGCCACAGCAGCAGCGAGCCTTCATGGCCGCCCCAGACGGCGGCGGCGCGGTAGGCGGTGGGCAACTGCGAATTGGAGTGCTCGGCGACGTACAGCACCGAGAAGTCGTTCGCGACGAAGGCCTGCATCAGGCAGGCGAACGCGAACGCGACGAGCAGGAACTGCGTCTGCGCCGCCGGCCGCGCGAGCGAGGTCCACGCGACCTTGTTGCGGTGGGCGCCGGCGATCGGCAGCACGCCCTGCACGATCGAGACGAGGAAGGCGAGGATCAGCGCGAGGTGGCCGAGTTCGGGGGTCATTTGAGTGTGTTCCTCATCTTCTTGGCTTGCTCGACCGCATGGGCGGCCTCGGGCGGCATGTAGTTCTCGTCGTGCTTGGCCAGCACTTCGGTCGCGACGAAGCCGCCGTCGCCATCGAGCTTGCCCTGCACGACCGCGCCCTTGCCCTCCTGGAACAGGTCCGGAAGGATGCCGGTGTAGCGGATCGCCACGTCCTTGGCGGTGTCGGTGATGACGAAGCTGACGGTCATCTGGTCGCGCTTCAGCGTGCCCTGCCGCACCATGCCGCCCACGCGGAACGCACGGTCCTTCGGGGCTTCGCCGGAGACGACCTGCGTCGGCGTGAAGAAGAACGCGACGTTGCTGTTCAGCGCGTTCAGCACCAGGGCGGCGGCGACGCCGAGGCTGGCGACGGCGCCGACGATGATCGCGAGGCGTTTGTGGCGGGGTTTCATGTGTGCTTGCTTTCCTGTCATGCCTCGTGCTGATCCTTCAGGGATCGCAACAGTTCCCGGCGCTGCTGGCGCAACAGCAGGCTTTCGACCAGCATCGCCAGCGCGCACGCGCCGAAGCTGCCCCAGACGTAGAAGGCGTAGCCGCCCATCGCGAAGAAATCACCCACGCTGTTCCACTGCATCACGATGCCTCCACGGCTTGACGAACCCAGTCGGCATGGCGCTCACGTTCGAGGATGATGTTGCGCACCCGTGCCAGCGCGACCGCGATCGCATACATCCAGAAGGCCAGCGCCATCAGCAGCATGCCCCACAGCATCGTGACGGCCATCGACGGCGACTTCGTCATCGAGATCGTCGCGCCCTGGTGCAGCGTGTTCCACCACTTCACCGAGAAGTAGATGATCGGCACGTTCACCACGCCGACCAGCGCCAGCACCGCGCCGGCACGGTCGGCCCGCTTCGGGTCTTCGATCGCCGCTTGCAGCGCGAGGAACCCGAGGTACAGGAAGAACAGGATCAGCTCCGACGTGAGCCGCGCGTCCCAGACCCACCAGGTGCCCCACATCGGCTTGCCCCAGAGCGACCCGGTCAGCAGCGACAGCAGCGCGAAGAGTGCCCCGGTCGGCGCCAGCGCCGAGGCCATCATCGACGACACCCGCGTGTTGAACGCCAGGCCGATGCCGGCCCAGAACGCCATCGCGCAGTAGATGACCATCGACATCCAGCTCGCCGGCACGTGCACGAAGATGATCCGGTAGCCCTCGCCCTGCGTCGCATCGGTCGGCGCGACGAAGAAGCCGATCCACAGGCCGGCGATCGTGAGCAGCGCAGCCAGGCCTGCAAACCAGGGCTGCAGCTTGCCGGCAAGGGGGTAGAAGGTGGCGGGCGATGCGTAGCGCATCCACGGGCTGGCTGAGTGCTTGTCCATCATTCGATTGCGATGCGAAGAGCCGCGGTGGTGGCCCAGGGTGCGAAGAATACGGCGAGCGCGAGCAGCGCCCCAAGGATCGACAACTGCGCCGACGAGCCCAGCCCGGCGCTCTGCGCCTCGACCGCGCCGGCGCCGAAGATCAGTGTCGGCACGTACAGCGGCAGTACCAGCAGCGCGAGCAGCGTGCCGCCGCCGCGCACGCCGAGCGTCAGCGCGGCACCGATCGCGCCGATCAGGCTCAGCACCGGCGTGCCCAGCAGCAGCGCCAGCATCAGCACCTGCAGTTCGCCGGCGTCCAGGTTGAACTGCAGCCCGAGCAACGGCGCCAGCAGCACCAGCGGCAGCCCGCACAGCAGCCAGTGCGCCGCGATCTTGCCGGCCACCAGCAGCGCGAATGGGCGCGGCGACAAGGCCATCTGCTCGAGCGTGCCGTCGGCATGGTCGCTCGCGAACAGCCGCGGCAGCCCGAGCAGCGTGGCCAGCAGCGCCGCGACCCACAGCACGCCCGGGCCGATGCGGCGCAGCATCGCCGGTTCCGGCCCGATGCCGAGCGGGAACAGGCTGACCACGACGACGAAGAAGAAGAGGGCGGTGACGACCTCGCTGCGCCGGCGGGCGGCCAGCAGCAGGTCTCGCTTCAGAGCAACGAAAAGGGTGTTCATGCGGCGAGGCTCACGGTCTCGCCGGCCGGCAACGGTGCCGGCTGGTGGCTGGTCAGGATCGCCAGGCCGCCCTGCGCCAGGTGCGCACCGATCAGTTCGCCCATCAGCTCGACCGCATCGGTGTCGAGGGCGGCGAACGGCTCGTCCAGCACCCACAGCGTCGCCGGGCGCACCAGCAGCCGGGCCAGCAGCACGCGGCGCTTCTGGCCGGCCGACAGCACGCGCGTCGGCAGGTGGCCGCGCCCGCGCAGCCCGATGCGGCGCAGCGCATCGCCGGCCTGAGCGTCGTCGAGCGCCACGCCGTCGATCGCGCTGGCCTGCCGCAGGTTCTCGAACGGCGTCAGCTCGTCCTTCACCGCTGCGTGGTGGCCGAGGTACAGGCAGGCGCGGCGGAAGTCTTCGCCGGCCTCGCGGATCGGCGTGCCGTTCCAGCGCACCTCGCCGTCATCGGGCGGGTTCAGGCCGACCAGCGTGCGCAGCAGCGTCGTCTTGCCGGCACCGTTCAGCCCGCCCACCTGCAACCAGCGGCCGGGCGCCAGCGACAGGCTCAGGTCGGCGAACAGGGTCCGGTCGCCGCGCGAGCAGCGGAGGTGATGGGCACTGAGCATGGAGTGGGACGAGGGCGCGGGCAAGGCAAGGGAAAACCAGGAGGGCGGCGATCGATCGCCGGTATCGGAAGGGGCTGCGGTTCGGTGTCGATGGGGCCGTGGGTCGGTTCAATGGTGGGTCACGCCCAGCCCGGGAGTATCGGTGCCCTCGCGACCAGCTCGCATCAGGGACAGCACGATCTGCGCCATCGCTGCCGGCCGGCGTGCACGGGCCCATCCGGTTGCCTTCGTTCACATCTGATTCAGATCTCGTCTGGACGAGCAAAAACGGTCACCGTTTCTTCTGGAACAGGATGTAAGGTCGCCTCCGTTTGCCAACTATTGACACATTTTCAGGGGTTTTCGGGAAGAAGATCCGCTCCGCCGTCCAGGCACGTGATCTGCGTAGGACATGGATCAACAGACGGTCAACGATTCCGAGGGAATGAAGTGCAGTTGGTTCCGGAGGGCCTCGTGTCCAGCAAGCCAGTCAGGTCGATGAACCCCGCCCAGCCCGCCCAACCGGCCGTGCGGGGCGGTGGCTGGCTGCGCCGCGAGGAAGCCATCATGGGCACGTCGGTCTCCGTCGAGCTGTGGAGCGACGATCGCGCGGCCGGCGAGGCGGCGATCGCCGCCGTGATGGCCGACATGCAGCGCATCGACTGGACCATGAGCCCGGTGAAGGCCTCGTCCGAGCTGTCCCGCATCAACCGCGAAGCCGCCACGCAGCCGGTGGCGCTCAGCAACGAGCTGTACGGCCTGCTGGAACGCGCCCTGTATTTCTCGCAGCTCTCCGACGGCGCCTTCGACATCACGTTCGCCAGCGCCGGCCAGCTGTACGACTACCGCGAGCAGCGCGCGCCGACCGAGGCCGAGCTGGCCACGGCCCGTGCCGCGATCGGCTGGCAGCAATTGCTGCTCGACCCGCAGCACCGGACCGTCCGCTTCGGCCACCCCGGCATGCGCATCGACCTGGGCGGCTTCGCGAAGGGCCATGCGGTCGACCGCGCGGCCGCGATCCTGCGCGGCCACGGCATCCGCCACGCGGTGGTGGCCGCCGGCGGCGACAGCTACGTGCTCGGCGACCGCCGCGGCCGGCCGTGGAACATCGCGGTGCGCGACCCGCGCCGCCCGGACCAGGTCGTCGCGGTGCTGCCGCTCGAAGACGTCGCGATGTCGACCTCGGGCGACTACGAGCGCTTCTTCGAGCGCAACGGCGAGCGTTTCCATCATGTGATCGACCCGAAGACGGGGCGGTCGGCACACGGCCTGCGCAGCGTGACCATCCTCGCCGAGGACGGGCTCACCAGCGAAGGGCTGTCGAAGAGTGTTTTCGTGAAAGGCCTTGCAGAGGGCATGCGGCTCGTCGAGTCGCAGGAGGGCGTCGATGCCATCGTGATCGACGCGGAAGGTGTTCTGCATTACTCCTCCGGCTTGCTGGGCGCCGCCCCGCAGTCCGGCAACCCAGGCCGGCAGTAACACGACCGGCCGCATCGGAGGCGAGAAGATGAAGTACCCCACAGCAACCCAGGTCCCCGCGAGCGATCGCAGGGCGTACCGAGGCAGCCTCCGGTTCGCGGGGGCGGCGCTCGTCGCCACCGTGGCGGCCGTACTCGCCGCCTGCGGCAGCGGCAGCAGCGATTCCACCGTGGAAGGCGATGTGCCGCTCGCGTACACGCAGCGCGTCAACACGATGGGCATGAACCCGACCAACGGCGCGCCGTACGCCCAGGGCGGCGACCTGATGATCCGCGAGAAATCCTCGCCGAGCGCGCCCGAGCACAACATCACGAAGGACATCACCCAGGGCCACGGCGACGTGTCCGACCCCGAGGTGTCGTTCGACGGCAAGAAAATCGTCTTCGCGCTGAAGTGCGAAACCTCCAACACCTCGATGATCGACGGCGCCAAGGCCTGTACCGGGCGCTGGAACATCTGGGAATACGACATGACGAAGGGCGGCATGACCGGCGGGAGCTTCAAGCGCCTGACGAACTCGACCACCGCCGACGACGTCGACCCGGCCTACCTGCCCGCGGGCAAGGGCTTCGTCTTCACGTCGAACCGCCAGGGCACGTCGTTCTTCAACCAGGGCGTCGGCGGCGACCGCTTCGCGCTGGACGAGTACGAACGCGAGCGCGTGTTCAACCTGCACACGATGGACGCCGCCGGCGGC
>Ga0065165_1002352_pt1 | contig 16400 bp, 16 predicted proteins | sample AraplaMF_Cvi_mMF_FD_63813 | JGI IMG/M metagenome (GOLD analysis project Ga0065165, IMG submission 63813) | Arabidopsis root microbial communities from the University of North Carolina, USA - plate scrape MF_Cvi_mMF (version 2) (version 3) | ecosystem: Host-associated > Plants > Roots >...
CCGCCCCCCAAGGGGGCAAGCAGGCCACCTTGGGGCGGCCCGGCGGTGGCCTGCCTTCGCTAACCAGGGCGTCTGACATGAGGCCCCCGGCCTGATTCGCGCTGAACGCGCTCGGTCAGTCCGCCCCCCAAGGCGGCCAGCAGGCCACCTTGGGGCAGCCCGGCGGTGCCTCCTTCGTTGGTCAGCGTGCCTACGCTGCAGCGCTCGGCTTCCGGCGGGAATGGGCCTTGCCGGCATAGGGCATGAACGCCCCTGACCGCACCGTCCATCTCTATCTCTTCGATGGTTTCGCCGACTGGGAAGCCGCCTTCGCCACCGCTGGAATCAACCAGCCTGACTTCCAGCAGACGCCGGGACGATGGCAGGTAAAAACCGTGGCGGCGGCGGGCGCCAGCCTGGTGCGCTCGGCCGGCGGCCTGGCGGTATTGCCCGACCAGCGTCTGGGGACGCTCTTTCCGCAAGACAGTGAACTGCTGATCCTGCCGGGCGGCCCCGGCTGGGACCGCGGCGAACATCTGGAAGCCGCCGCCAAGGCCAAGGAGTTCCTGGACCAGGGCGGGCGCGTAGCCGCCATTTGCGGCGCCACGGCGGGCCTGGCCCGGGTGGGTGCGCTGGACGACCGCCGCCACACCAGCAATGCGGCCAGCTACCTCAAGGGCACCGGCTACCAGGGCGGCGACCACTACGTGGACGAGCCCGTGGTACTGGACCGCGGGCTCATCACAGCCGGCGGCATGGCGCCCATCGAGTTCGCACGCGCCATCTTCGAGACGCTGGACATCTACAACGCCGAGACGCTGGACGCCTGGTTCCAGCTCTACAAGACCGGCAAGTCCGCCTGGTTCGCGCGCATGGCGCAGAACGCCGATGCCGGTGGCGACACCGGCAAGAACAGCTGAGGCCGCTCAGGGCAGCCGGGCCAGCGCTTCCAGATAGCGCGGCGCCAGCATCAGTTCGTCCCACGTGAGCGGCGCGGACTGCGGCAGCAATGCCGCGCGGCGCGCCTCGCTGTCGATGGCCGGAGACCACCGGCCCTCGGCCTGCGCCTCAAGCAGCCCGTCCAGCAACTCATCGATGGCACGGCCATCCGCTTCCAGGCTCTGATTGCAGAGCAGCACCAGGTCGCATCCGGCGTCCAGCGCGGCCAGCGCCGCCTCCGTAAAGCCCACCGGCCGCCCCTCGATCATCCGGGCGCCAGCCATGCCCAGGTCATCACTGAAGACAGCACCCGCAAAGCCCAGTCGCTCCCGCAGGATCTCCTGCAACCAGCGGCGGCTGAAGCCGGCGGGCCGGCTGTCCACCTTGCGGTAGACCACATGGGCCGGCATGACGGCCGACAGGCTCAGGCTCAACCATTCAAAGGGCCGGGCATCCTCGGCCAGGATGGCCTTGAGGCTGCGACTGTCCACCGGCACATCCACATGCGAATCCGCCGTGACGAAGCCATGGCCGGGGAAATGCTTGCCGCAGCTGGCCATGCCGGCCAGCGCCAGCCCCTGCATCAGGCTCTGCGCCAGCAGGCTGACCACACGCGGATCCTGATGGAAGCTGCGCGAGCCGATCACGCCGCTGAGCGACTGGCGGGCCTCGTCCTGGTGGTCCAGGTCCAGCACGGGGGCAAAGCTCATGTCGACGCCGCAGGCGCGCAGTTCCAGCGCGAGCACCAGGCCGGTGGCCGTGGCGGCCTGGACCGCACGCATGGCGTCCTCCATCCACAGCTCACCCAGCAGGCGCATGGCCGGCAGCGCGGTGAAGCCGTCGGTACGGAAACGCTGCACGCGCCCACCTTCCTGGTCCACGGCGATGAGCAGGTCCGGCCGCACGGCCTTGGCTTCGGCGCACAGGGCCGTGAGCTGGGCGCGGCTGTCGAAGTGCCGGGCAAACAGGATCATGCCGCCGGTCAGCGGATGGGCCAGGCGGCGGCGGTCATCGGCCGTCAGGCGGGTGCCGGCGATATCGAGGATGACGGGGGCGTGAAGCGATTCATTCATGAAAGCGTCCTGATGGAGGGGGCGGCCTGCCGGCGCATGCACGGCGGCAGCGGCCTTGGTGGTGGCGCCGGGCCACCATGTTCGTTGGGGCGCCCTGTTCAGGCGCGAGTTTCGACGACCACGAAGGCCGCGGCGTATTCGGTCTCGTCGGTGACGGTCACATGGGCCGTCAGCCCCTTGGCATCAAACCAGGCCGCCAGCGCGTTATGCAGCCGCAGGCCCGGTTTGCCGCTGGGGGCCTTGACGACCTCGCAATCGCGCCAGGTCATGGGCATGCGCATGCCCAGGCCGATGGCTTTGGAGAACGCCTCCTTGGCGGAAAAGCGCGTGGCGAGATAGGCAATGCCGCGCGCCGGCACGCGGGCATAGCGGTCATGAAAAACCGCCAGCTCATGCGGGCCGAGTACCTTGGCGGCGAAGCGCTCCCCGCGCCGCTCGAAGGTGTCGCGGATGCGGCGGATATCGCAGATGTCGGTCCCGATGCCGTAGATCATCGTGTCTCCTCCCCCAGTGGTGGCCAACCCAGCACCTCGTTGCGGTGCCGCTGGCCGTCGAGTTCAAACCAGGTCTCGCCCAGCAGCAAGGCGCCTTCCCGGCGATAGAACCGCAGCGCGCCGGCATTGCCCTCCCAGGCGGAGAGCCACAGGGCGCGCCCCGGCTGTTCGGCGCGAGCCTGGCGCAGCAACCGGGCGCCCAGGCCCTGGCCCTGCACGGACGGCGCCACATACAGTCGCGTCAGCTCCACCCGCTGCGGATCGCCATGGAGGTCCAGCTCGCACCAGGCCTGCAATGCCGTGGCATCAGGGCTGCCCGAGGGCGCGCTTGCTTCGATCACCCACATCGGGTGGCGCGCCAGTCGGTCGGCCAGGGCCTTGAGGCTGAACGCATCGTCCAGGTAGCGGGCAAAGCTGTCGGTGACGCCGAGGTCTGCATAGGTCTGGAGCCAGACCCATCGCGCAAGGGCGGCGATGCGCGCGAGGTCGCCCGCGTCGGCCCGGCGCAACCGGGTCATCCGGCGTAGGCGCGCTGGATGCAGCGCTGGTAGTCGCGCACCGCCTCGCCATAGCCCAGCTCCAGGGCGTCGGCCACCAGGGCGTGGCCGATGGAGACTTCCGCCACGCCTGGCACGGCCTGAAGGAAGCGGGTCAGGTTGTCGCGGTTGAGGTCATGGCCGGCATTGATGGCCAGGCCTTGTGCCAGGGCGGCCTGCGCCGCGGCGGTGAAGCCGGCCAGCACCGAGGCCTCGCGGTCGGTGCCGAAGGCGCTGGCCCAGGTTTCGGTATAGAGCTCGATGCGGTCGGCGCCCAGGGCGGCGACATGAGCCATGGCCTCGGGCACGGGGTCCATGAACAGGCTCACCCGCACGCCCAGGCTCTTGCATTCGGCGATCAAGGGGCGCAGCCGTTCGGCATCCGCCGGCAGGTTCCAGCCGTGGTCCGAGGTGAACTGGTCTTCGCTGTCCGGGACGAAGGTGGCCTGATGCGGCCGGGTCTCCCGGATGAAGTCCATCAGGTTCTGGGTCGGGTTGCCTTCGATGTTGTACTCGGCCGCTGGCCAGGCCTTGAGCAGTTCGGCGAGGGCGCGGACGTCGTCCGGGCGGATGTGGCGGCCGTCGGGCCGTGGGTGCACGGTGATGCCTTGCGCGCCAGCTTCCAGGCACAGCTGCGCGGCTCGTGTCACGCTGGGGATGCCCAGGTGGCGCGTATTGCGCAGCAGCGCCACCTTGTTGACGTTGACGGACAGTGCGCAGCGCGCGTCGTGGCGGTTGCCCTCGGGGGCCATCAGCGGATTCATGCGAGAGAACTCCGGTCGGGACAGATCAGGTGAGGTCAGGTCAGGTCAGGTCAGGAGCTTCTGGACATCCAGCAGCACCTGTCGTGTTCGCAGAGGTCGATGGCCGAGATGATAGTGAAGCAGCGCGCGCAGCAGTGGCTTGAGCGACGGGCCTGCTGCTTCGCAGGCGGCCTGCAGGGCTTCCATGCTGCCGTGCAGCAGGGCTGCTTGCAGCTGCACCCAGGCGTGGCCGGTGAGTTGGGGGGCGTCCTGGGTGGGGACGACGACGCCGGCCTCGGGCGAGAGCATATACAGGCGCTCGGGTTCCAGCGGGGCCTGCGTGGTGGCCAGCACGCTCAGGTCGGGCAGCAGGCCGCAGTCTGCCAGCAGTCGCAGCTCGAAGGCGCGCAGGGCGATTTGGGCGGTCTCTGGTGATTGCAGCTGTGGCAGCAGATTGGCGTAGGCATCGAACAGGGCGGCGTGCGGGTCCTGGCGCGGCAGGAACTTCATCAACAGCTCGTTCACGTAATAGCCGCTGAACAGGGCTGCGCCGGCGGGCAGTGTCTGGCCGCCGACCCATTCTGCGCCGCGCAGGGAGCGCACCTCTGCTGCGCCGTCCTCATTGAGCTTGGACGGTTTGGTCAGGGTGAGTTGCAGGCGCAGGAAGGGCAGCAGCACGCTGCGCAGCTGTGAATAGGGCCGTTTGGCCCCTTTGGCCACGACAGCCAGGCGCCCCTGTTCCCTGGTAAACAGATCCAGCACCAGACTGGTCTCGCTCCAGTCATAGTGATGCAACACAAACCCAAAAATCACCTCGGCCCCCCAGTCGCTGTCGCTCCTGCCCCCAAGGGGCGCCAGCCGGTGGCCTGGTGGGAATAGGCCCCCCAGTCGCTACCGCTCCTGCCCCCGAGGGGCGCCCCCCAAGCGGCCTGGCGGAGCCAGATCCGCGGGGGTGGCTGGATGGGCAGCGCGCTGGCGCCGCTGCAAGCGAGGGTGACCCAGTTCAAAGTGGTCCCATGGTTGTGTAGCCAATGCGAAGCCGCGCCGCTTGAACCTCACAACGCGGCGCCCCAAGCGCTCGCGCAGCGGCGCCCCTCAAGCAACAGCCGTGGATCTGGCTCCGCCAGGCCACTGGCTGGCGCCCCTTGGGGGCAGGAGCGAAGCGACTGGGGGGCCTAATCACTCATATCCGTAGCTGCGCAGGTGCTCTTCGGAGTCGGCCCAGCCGGACCGCACCTTGACCCACAGCTCCAGGAACACTCGGGCGTCCATCAGGGTCTCAAGCTCCTGGCGCGCCTCGGAGCCAATGCGCTTCAGGCGTTCGCCACCCGCGCCAATGATCATGCCCTTCTGCGCATCGCGCTCCACCACGATGGTCGCGGCAATGCGGCGCAAGTTGCCCTCTTCCTCCCAGCGGTCAATGACCACCGTGGCACTGTAGGGCAGCTCGTCACCCGTCAGGCGGAAGAGCTTCTCCCGGATCATCTCGCTGGCCAGGAACTTCTCGCTGCGGTCAGTCAGAGCATCCTCGTCATAGAACCACTCCTGGTTCGGCAGATAAGGCTTCAAGATCTGGAAAAGGCGCTGGACATCCGAATCCTTGCGCGCAGACAGCGGCACAAATTCGCTGAAGTTGCGGCGCTCCTGCATGCTCTTGAGCCAAGGCATCAGCTCCGCTCGGCGCGTCACCGCATCCAGCTTGTTGGCAATCAGCACCACCGGCTTGTCCTGCGGCAGCAGCGACAACACCTTCGCATCATCCAGCCCGAAGCGGCCCGCCTCCACCACGAACAGCACCAGATCCACGTCTGACAACACCCCCTGCACCGTCCGGTTCAGGTTGCGGTTGAGCGCGGAGCTGTGACGCGTCTGGAAGCCCGGCGTGTCCACAAACACAAACTGGGCCTCGTCCACCGTGCGCACGCCGGTGATCCGGTGACGGGTCGTCTGGGCCTTCTTGGAGGTGATGGACACCTTCTGGCCCACCAGCGCATTCAGCAGCGTGGATTTGCCCACATTGGGACGGCCCACGATGGCGATCAGGCCGCATCGGGCATCCCCGTCGTAAGCCTGCACCGGAGGCGCACCAATGCCGCCCATCACGCCCGGCGAGTCCCCGTCCTGGTCGTCGCCCTCTTCGTCTTCATCGTGCTCGTACACATCCTCGTCGCCTTCGGCGGCGAAGGCGTCTTCCATGTCGTCCGCATCATCACGCGCATGGCCGGCCAGGTCACGGCGCTCACCGCGGTTCGAAGCGTCCGCAGACCGGGGAGCGCTCGCCTCCTCGGCCTGCGCGCCCGCCGGGGCGCCGTCCTCGGGGTCAGGCAGGCCGTCAGGCGCGGTCGAGGGCGTAGCAGCCGGTCCGGAGACCGGGCCGCCGCGGGAAGATCTGTTCATGGGGTGCCTTTGATTAGTCGCGCAAGCCAGTGCCAGGCTTGTCGCCGGCCAGCAGCTCATCCAGGAGCTGCCGGGCCGCTTCCTGCTCCGCCATGCGGCGCGAGCGGCCTTCCCCCGTGCGTGCCAGGCTCAACGCAGGAACCTGGCATTCGACGGTGAAGGTCTGGGCGTGCGCCTGGCCCCGCGTCTCAACGATGCGGTAGGCTGGCACGGGAAGCCGGCGCGCCTGCAGCCATTCCTGCAGCGCGGTCTTGGCGTCCTTGGCCCATTGGTCAATGCCGCCGCCAGAGATCAACTCTCCAAGCAGCCGGCGAACGATGTCATTGGCGGCCTGATAGCCGCCGTCCAGGAAGGCCGCACCAATGACGGCCTCCAGCGCATCGGCCAGGATGGACGGGCGCTGGGCCCCTCCCCCCCGGGCCTCGCCCTCGCTCATGCGCAGGGCCGCCGGCATCTGCAGTTGCAGCGCCAGCTTGTGCAGGCTGTCCTCGCGCACCAGATGCGCGCGGATGCGGGTGAGGTCGCCCTCGTCCGAGCCGGCGAACCGCTCGAACAGCAAGGCGGACACCGCCTGGTTCAGCACCGCGTCGCCCAGGAATTCCAGGCGCTCGTTGTGCTGTTGCCCGAAGCTACGATGCGTCAGCGCACGCTGGAGCAGCTCCGCCTGTGAAAAGCGGTAGCCCAGTCGTTGCTGTAGAGCATCAAGCGCTTGCGGGGTCATCGGGGTCCTCAGCGGGTCTCGCCTTTGTACTTGATCAGCAGGTAGACCGGGCCGCCCAGCGACACTTCCTTGTCGTAGGCAAAGCTGATCTTCACCTTTTCTTCCTTCTTGGTGATGATCAGATCTTCCGGCCGGATGCTGACGATGGAATATTCAACTTCCTGCGTACGGGCAAACGCCGCGCGCGCATCCGCGACCGACGAGGGGCCGCTGCTGGCAATTTTTTCCGTGGTCTTGAGGATGGTGAAGTACTCCATCACCGTCGGCGCAACGCGCATGCCCACCACGGCCAGGAAGGCCAGGATGACGCCCCAGAACAGCAGGCCGAAGAGGCTGATGCCCCGCTGACGGCCCATGCGCAGGCGCGCTTGGCGGCGCGTTTGAAGAGTGTGTCGGCGTGTGGTGCTAGCCCCGGTCATGGCAGGTTCTCCCAATCCTCGTTGTTCAGTATTCCAGCATTGTTATGGCGGTCTGGCATTACTGGATGCTGCCAATCCGCTTCAGATTCCCGAAATTCATCCAGACCACGAAGGCCTTGCCGACGATGTTCTCATCGGGCACAAAACCCCAGAAGCGGGAATCCTGCGAGTTGTCGCGGTTGTCGCCCATCATGAAGTAATGGCCCTGCGGCACCTTGCAGGTCACGCCTTCCAGCGTGTAGGTGCAGTTCTCCGAGTACGGGAACGGCGCGATCGGGCTGACCGGGCCGCGCGGCTGCGGGTCCACCAGGATCTTGTGCTCCACCGCACCGAGCTTTTCGGTGAACATCGGGCGGATGCGCATGGAGCCGGGGTCGTCGTCGAAGAAGTCACCCTGCGACTGGGTCTCGACCTGCTTGCCGTTGACGTACAGCTTCTGGTTGAGATAGCGGATCTCGTCACCGGGCAGGCCTACCGCGCGCTTGATGTAGTCCACGCTCGGGTTGAGCGGGTAGCGGAAGACCACCACGTCACCGCGCTCCACGTCGTGGTTGCTCATGATCTTCTTGTTGATCACCGGCAGGCGCACGCCATAGTGGAACTTGTTGACCAGGATCAGGTCACCGATCAGCAGCGTCGGGACCATGGAGCCGGACGGAATCTTGAAGGGCTCGAACAGGAACGAGCGCAGCAGGAAGACGATGAGAATCACCGGGAACAGGCCGGCGGTCCAGTCCAGCCACCACGGCTGGCGCAGATGCGGCTCGGCCACCTGCTCGCGGGCGGCGGCGTTCAGTTCCGCGCCGCGCCAGCGCTGCTCCTTCTCCCACGCATCGGCCGCGATCTGGGCCTCGCGCCGGCGCGCCGGCTGGAAATAGAAGCGCTCGGCCGTCCAGTAAGCCAGCGTCACCAGCGTCAGCACAAACAGCAACAGCGAAAAATTGCCGTTCCAGTAGCCCGAGAACCAGCCGCCCAGGTAGGCGAGCAGGGCGGCATACAGCAGCCCGGTCAGTGCACTCATCGCGTTCATTCTTCGACTTGGAGGATGGCCAGGAAGGCTTCTTGCGGCACCTCCACCGAACCGATTTGTTTCATGCGCTTCTTGCCGGCCTTTTGCTTCTCCAGCAGCTTGCGCTTGCGGGTGATGTCGCCGCCATAGCATTTTGCCAGCACGTTCTTGCGCAGGGCCTTGATGTTCTCGCGCGAGATGATGTTGGCGCCAATGGCCGCCTGGATGGCCACGTCGTACATCTGGCGCGGGATGATCTCGCGCATCTTGGCCGCCACTTGGCGGCCCCGGTACTGCGACTGCGACCGGTGGACGATCAGGGACAGCGCATCGATGCGGTCGCCGTTGATCAGCATGTCCACCTTCACCACGTCGGACGCCCGATATTCCTTGAACTCATAGTCCATGGAGGCGTAGCCGCGCGAGACGGATTTGAGCTTGTCGAAGAAGTCCAGCACGATCTCGGCCAGCGGGATCTCGTAGGTCAGCATGACCTGGCGGCCGTGGTAGGCCATGTTCAGCTGCACACCGCGCTTCTGGTTGGCCAGCGTCATGACCGGGCCCACATACTCCTGCGGCATGTACAGGTGAACAGTCACGATCGGCTCACGGATCTCACCGATCTTGCTCTGCTCCGGCATCTTCGAGGGGTTCTCCACCTCGATGATTTCGCCATCGTTGAGCTGCACCTCATACACCACGCTGGGCGCGGTGGTGATCAGGTCCTGGTCGAATTCGCGCTCCAGGCGCTCCTGCACGATCTCCATGTGCAGCAGGCCCAGGAAGCCGCAGCGGAAGCCGAAACCCAGCGCCTGGGAGACTTCCGGCTCGAAGCGCAGCGAGGCGTCGTTGAGCTTGAGCTTCTCGAGCGCGTCGCGCAGCTGGTCGTATTCGCTCGCCTCGGTCGGGTACAGGCCAGCGAACACCTGCGGCTGGATTTCCTTGAAGCCGGGCAGCGCCTCGGCAGCCGGGCCAAGGTTGTTGGGCTGCTTCTTCTCGACGGTAATCGTGTCGCCCACCTTCGCCGCGGCCAGCTCCTTGATGCCCGCGATGATGAAGCCCACCTCGCCCGCATTGAGGCGGTCACGCGGCTCGGACTTGGGGGTGAACACCCCCAGGTGCTCCGCCGGGTAGACGGCGTCGGTGGCCATCATGCGGATGCGCTCACCCTTGCGCAGGGTGCCGTCCACCACGCGGACCAGCATCACCACGCCGACATAGTTGTCGAACCACGAGTCGATGATCATGGCTCGCAGCGGGGCCTCGACCTGGCCCTTGGGCGGCGGCATGCGGGCGATGACGGCCTCCAGGATGTCGTCCACGCCCATGCCGGTCTTGGCCGAACAAGGAATGGCATCCGTCGCATCGATGCCGATGACGTCCTCGATCTCGGCCTTGGCACCCTCGGGATTGGCCTGCGGCAGGTCCATCTTGTTGAGCACCGGCACCACTTCCACGCCCAGCTCCAGCGCGGTGTAGCAGTTGGCAACGGTCTGCGCTTCCACCCCCTGGCTGGCATCGACCACCAGCAGCGCGCCTTCGCACGCCGACAGCGAGCGGCTGACCTCATAAGAGAAGTCCACGTGCCCCGGGGTGTCGATCAGGTTGAGGTTGTAGACCTGGCCGTCACGGGCCTTGTATTGCAAGGCGGCGGTCTGCGCCTTGATGGTGATGCCGCGCTCACGCTCGATGTCCATCGAGTCCAGCACCTGCGCTTCCATCTCCCGGTCCGACAGGCCTCCGCAACGCTGGATGATGCGATCGGCCAGGGTGCTCTTGCCGTGGTCGATGTGGGCAATGATGGAGAAGTTGCGGATGTGGTTCATGGACTCAGTCGGAGGCCGCTGACCTGGAGGCTGCTGCGACGAGGCCGTGTGAGGAACGGCCCGCCGAGGCCACCCGAGTGCGGCAAGGCGAGGGCCCTTGGCGGGCCCACACGGAACATACGGGACATAAAAAAAAGGCACGTCGAAACGGTGACGCGCCTTCCAACAAAACGTATGGCAACTGCTTGTTGGGCTTTCATTGTAGCCAAAAGGGCCGCCCTGAAAACCGCATGGATGCGAGCTTTGCGGGCGTTGCCCTTCGCCAACAGGAATTTTTTCAACAGGTTATCCACAAAACCTTGAGGACATCCTGTGGATCGTTCCGGCCACTCAAGGGGCCGTCCTGATTCACTGCTGGAAGGGCTACAAAGGGAGCCGGACGCAGGCCGATTGTAGCGGAGGGGAGCATCAATCCCGCCTGTTGGTCACATCCGCTAGCGAGCACCAACCGACAGACGCGGCGTCCCCTTCCGCAGCTTCGCAACGCCGAATTCCGCATCACGGAAAGCCCCATGGCCATGGTGGGTTGAAACCGCCCTTGTCAGGGTTAACCCGCAAAGACACCCACCACCGGCCTGGTTAGCCCTTGCCGGGCCGCAACACGACAAAGGTCACTGCATCGCCGCGGCGCACCAGCATCTGCAGCGGCTTGCCCTTCTCCGCCTTGGCCAGCACAGCCTGGAACTGCTTGAGCGACTTGATCTCCGTATTGCTCACCGAGAGGATCAAGTCCCCGGCGCGCAGGCCCGCGCGCGCGGCCGGGCCATCCACCGCATCGATCTTGATGCCGGCGCTGAGCTTGAGTTCCTTGCGCTGCGCATCGGTCAATTCGCTGACCGTCAGGCCCCAGGCCTGCGCGCCGGTTTGCGCGGGCGCTTCGGGCTCAGGCGCCGGCGTGGCGCGGTCATCCGGAAGCGCCTCCAGGGTCGCGGTCAGTTCCTTGTAGCTGCCACGGCGGAAGACCTGCATGGGCACCTTGGTGCCGGGCGCGGTGGCCGCCGCCAGTCGGCGCAGGTCCACGGCCTTCTCGACCGGCTTGCCGCCGAAGCGGGTGATGACGTCGCCCAGCTCCAGGCCAGCCTTCTCGCCCGGGCCTCCCGCGGTGATCCGAGTCACCAGCGCGCCTTGCGGCTTGCCCAGGCCGATGGCTTCCGCCACCTCCTTGGTCAGGTCATCCGGATAGACGCCCAGCATGCCGCGCGTGACGCGGCCCTTGCTGCGCAGCTGTTCGGCCACGCGCATCGCTTCGTCGATGGGAATCGCGAAGGAGATCCCCATGAAGCCGCCGGACTGGCTGTAGATCTGCGAGTTGATGCCCACCACCTCGCCGCGCAGGTTCAGCAGCGGGCCGCCGGAGTTGCCGGGATTGATGGCCACGTCCGTCTGGATCAGCGGCAGCAGGTCGCCCGTGTCGCGCGCCTTGGCGCTGACGATGCCGGCCGTCACCGTGTTGTCGAAGCCGAACGGGGAGCCGATGGCCATCACCCATTCACCGACCTTGAGCCGGCCCACATCGCCCATGCGCAGCATCGGCAAACCGGTGGCGTCGATCTTGAGGACGGCCACGTCGGTGCGGCGGTCCAGGCCGACCACCTTGGCCTTGAATTCACGCTTGTCGGTCAGGGTGACCATCACCTCGTCGGCTTCGTCCACCACGTGGGCGTTGGTCATGACGTAACCATCGGCGCCGATCACGAAGCCCGAGCCCAGGCCGCGGCGCTGGGGCGATGCGTCATCATCGTCGTCGTCCTCGTCCGGTGACGGCGTGTTGGGCGTTGGAGCCCCCTTGCGCTGCGGCGGCACCGGGATGCCGAAGCGGCGCAGGAACTCGCGCATCTGCTCGTCCAGTTGCGCATTCGGGCTGACCTTGATCTTCTCCGAGGTGCGGATGTTGACCACGGCCGGACCGGCCTGCTCCACCAGGACGCTGAAGTCAGGCAGCGCGCGCGCGAGATCGGTCGCTGGCACAGCGGGAACCACCGGGCCGGAGGCGCCCGACACGGGCGGGGTGGCCACGGGGGCTGCCGGCTGGGCCAGCGCGTGCAACGGCGCCTGCAGCGCGGCGGCGCCTGCGAGCGCCAGGGCAAGATGACGGAACGTGTTGGACATGAAGACTCGCGTCAGGAGCAAAGCAGGAAAACAGACCTCACATCATGCACGGAATTGCTCAGGCCCGTGCCAGGAAGAGGTGAATGCGCAGTAACGACCAGTGGCCGGGCGACTGCCGCCGGGACACCGCCAGCAGACGGTGGCGCCAGAAGCGCCAGCCCGCATCGCGGTGAACCAGGCGCAGCAACATCCACTGCTCCAGGTCAATCAGCACCAGCGGCGTGACCTGGCAGCCGGCAGACGCCGGGGCCGAGCCCCGACCTGCAGTCACTGCCGAACCGGAAACGGCAAGCCGCGCACCTGCAGCGTGCCACCACCATTGCTGGCCATCCCAGCGCAGCACCTCGGCATGATTGCGGTCCGTGACAGGCACGGCCCGGTTGTCTCGCGCGCGACGATGTCCGTCCGTGAGTGACCGTCCGCCCCGCTGTCGCCAGGCGAGCACGCCCAGCAGCGAGGCAGCGGCGATGGCTGCCCCTGCGGTGACGACCTGCGGCGGAGCGATCTGCATCAGCACGGCCAGCACAGCCACCCATGCGCCGGCGGCCACAAACAGATCGTGCAGCAGGCGCCAGGCCGGGTCAGGCACACAAACAAAACGCCGGGCTATCGCGCGACGATAGACCCGGCGTGGGAGGGCCCCCTCAGGGGCCGTGGCGGTAGCGGCGGCGTCGGCCCGCGCGGTCATGGGCTACCGCGCGCCGGGCCTCAGACCCGCTTGAAGATCAGCGTGCCGTTGGTGCCGCCAAAACCGAAGTTGTTCTTGGCGGCATATTCGATCGGCATCTTGCGCGCCACGTTGGCGCAGTAATCCAGGTCGCACTCGGGATCCTGGTTGAAGATGTTGATCGTCGGCGGCGCCACCTGGTCATGGATGGCCTTGACGGTGAACACGGATTCGATGCCACCGGCGCCACCGAGCAGGTGACCGGTCATCGACTTGGTGGACGACACCACCAGGCCGCCCTTGGCATGGTCGCCAAAAGCCTGCTTGATGGCGTTGGTCTCATTGGCATCCCCCAGCGGAGTGGAGGTGCCATGGGCGTTCATGTACTGGATCTGGTCGGCATTGAGCCCCGCATTGCGCAGGGCATTGCGCATCGAGCGGGTCGGGCCGTCCACATCCGGGGCGGTCATGTGATAGGCGTCGGCGCTCATGCCAAAGCCCACCAGTTCCGCATAAATCTTGGCGCCACGCTTCTTGGCGTGTTCGTATTCTTCCAGCACCAGCACGCCAGCACCCTCGCCCAGCACGAAGCCGTCGCGATCCTTGTCCCAGGGACGGGACGCGGTCTTGGGGTCATCGTTGCGGGTGGACAGGGCACGCGCGGCAGCGAAGCCACCCACGCCCAGCGGCGAGACGGTGGATTCGGAGCCGCCGGCCACCATCACGTCGGCGTCGCCCACCTCGATCATGCGGCCGGCTTGTCCGATGCTGTGCAGACCGGTGGTGCAGGCTGTCACGATGGCCAGGTTAGGCCCCTTGAAGCCGCACTTGATCGAGACGTGGCCCGAGATCATGTTGATGATCGAGGCCGGCACGAAGAACGGGGAGATACGGCGCGGGCCGCGCGCTGTCAGCTCCGCATGGGTCTCTTCAATCATCGGCAGGCCGCCGATGCCCGAACCCACCAGCACGCCGATGCGCTCGGCAAGCTCCGGCGACAGGGCATCGCCCGTCGGGAGGCCGGCATCACGGATGGCCTGCAGGGACGCCGCCAATCCGTAATGGATGAAGGTGTCCATGTGCCGTGCTTCCTTCGCGGGGATGTACTCCTCCACGTTGAAGCCCTTGACCTCGCCCGCGAATTGACAGGCCAGGTTGCTGGCATCAAAGCGGGTGATGTGATCAATGCCGGATTGACCAGCCACGATGTTGGCCCAGCCCTGTTCGACCGTGTTGCCCACGGGACTGATCAGGCCAAGACCGGTGACGACGACGCGACGACGGCTCATGCTCATTGACTGAAGTGTTACTGCGGGGGAGCCTTGCGGCTTCGCTGGCGGGAGCGCCGGAGAAGGGGGAAGGCGCGAGGGCCTTCCGGGCCCTTCATCAAGCCTTCTGGTGCTTGACGGCGTAGTCGATCGCCAGCTGGACGGTGGTGATCTTCTCGGCTTCCTCGTCCGGGATCTCGATGCCGAACTCGTCTTCCAGGGCCATCACCAGTTCCACGGTGTCCAGAGAATCAGCGCCCAGATCGGCGACGAAGGCCTTTTCATTGGTCACATCGGCTTCAGGCACGCCGAGTTGCTCGGCGATGATTTTCTTGACACGTGCTTCGATATCGCTCATGACTCCTCCAGGAGGGGTTTGCTAGAACAACCCGGGATTCTAAGGCCTTAGAGTGGCGCCTCTAGGTCGGCGCCCCCGAGGCGATCGGTTCCCTTGGGAACGTGAACGCGCTCGCACTCTATCAGCCCCACACCGGCCGGGTGAATCCGGTGGGCACCCACCCTTGGGCGGGCACCACAATTCAGGATGACGATCTGCCGGGCCCCGCCCGTCAGCTCATGTACATGCCGCCATTGACATGCAGTTCGGAACCGGTGATGTAGCCGGCTTCGGGGGACGCCAGGAAAGCCACTGCACTGGCAATCTCGGCGGGGTCGCCCAGGCGGCCCAGCGGGATCTGTGCCAACAGCGCGGCCTTCTGGGCCTCGGGCAGCACCTCGGTCATGTCGGTTGCGATAAAGCCGGGCGCCACGCAGTTGACGGTGATGTTGCGGCTGCCCAGTTCACGTGCCAGGGCACGCGTCATGCCCGCCACGCCGGCCTTGGCGGCCGCGTAGTTGGCCTGGCCGGCATTGCCCGACGCGCCCACGACCGACGTGATGTTGATGATGCGGCCCCAGCGCTGCTTCATCATCGTACGCATGACAGCGCGGCTGGCGCGAAACACCGCCTTGAGGTTGGTGTCCAGCACCGCATCCCAGTCTTCGTCCTTGAGGCGCATGGCCAGCATGTCGCGGGTGATGCCGGCATTGTTCACCAGCACATGCAGCCCGCCGTCCTGCTTGACGATGCTGTCCACCAGCGCTTCGACGGCGGCGGCATTGTTGACATCAAGCACGGCGCCCCGGCCGCCCAGCGGCTGCAAGGCTTCGGTGATGGCCTGCGCACCGCCTTCGCTAGTGGCCGTGCCAATGACGGTGTAACCCTTCTGGGCCAGCGTCAGTGCAATCGAACGGCCGATACCGCGGCTGGCGCCGGTCACCAGCGCGATTTGCTTGCTCTCACTCATGGGATTCCTCAGCTCAACAAGGTCTTGGCTTCTGCCAGCGAAGCCGGGTCCAGCACGGTCGTGCTGGCCAGCTCGCCATCGATGCGCTTGGCCATGCCCGCCAGCACCTTGCCGGGGCCGCATTCAATGATGGTGGTGAGGCCTCGGGCCTTCAAGGCCTGCACCACTTCCACCCAGCGCACCGGCCCGAAGGCCTGGCGGTAGAGGGCATCGCGCAGGGCGTCAGCACTCTGCGTGACGGCCACGTCGATGTTGTTCACCACCGGGAAGGCGGCGGGCTGGAAGGCCACGGCGGCAAGCTTCTCGCGCAGCCGCTCGGCGGCCGGCTTCATCAGGCTGGAATGGAAAGGTGCGGAGACCGGCAGCGGCAGCGCCCGCTTGGCGCCGGCTGCCTTCAAGGCCTCCATGGCCTTTTCCACGCCGGCCTTGCTGCCCGCGATCACGGTCTGCTTGGGGTCGTTGAAATTGACCGCCTCCGCCACTTCGGCGCTGTCCTTGGCCACCTGCGCGCAGACCTCGCGCACCACGGCTGCGTCCAGGCCCAGGATGGCGGACATGGCGCCGGTGCCCACGGGCACGGCCTCCTGCATGGCCTGGGCGCGGAAGCGCACCAGCGGCAGGGCCTCGGCGAGGCTCAGCGCGCCGGCCGCCACCAGGGCCGTGTACTCGCCCAGCGAATGGCCGGCCGCGGCCGCCGGCACCAGGCCGGTCTCGGCGATCCATGCGCGGTAGCACGCCACACCCGCCGTCAGCATGACGGGCTGGGTGTTGGTCGTCAGGTCCAGCTGTTCCTTGGGGCCCTGCTTGATCAGGGCGCCGATGTCCTCGCCCAGTGCGGCGGAAGCCTCGGCCAGGGTGCGCAGCACTTCAGGGTGATCCCCCCAGGCGTCCAGCATGCCGACGGATTGGGATC
>Ga0065165_1002354_pt1 | contig 16392 bp, 19 predicted proteins | sample AraplaMF_Cvi_mMF_FD_63813 | JGI IMG/M metagenome (GOLD analysis project Ga0065165, IMG submission 63813) | Arabidopsis root microbial communities from the University of North Carolina, USA - plate scrape MF_Cvi_mMF (version 2) (version 3) | ecosystem: Host-associated > Plants > Roots >...
CTTCATACCCTCGAAGATAGACTGACCGTAGTGCAGCGATAGCATCGCAGGACTCATCAGCATATCGCCAAAGGGAACTATTGTGGGCTCATGCCACTTTCCATCTTTGAAATCGGCCACAATCATGTGGTCGGCAATATATTTACCAAACTCAAGGTTGTTGAAATCGATTTCTTTAATCCTCGACGTAGCAACGCGCTGTACGGGGATGGAGGTCGTCAAAGTTGTCATGGTACTAGGTTGTTAACGGGTGAATTTCATAATAATCCGCGAAATAATGACTATAAATTTATGCAATCGCATGAATTGATGTGATTACGGTCTTTTGCTTTTCGTAAAAAGAGCGCTTTGTACTGCGTTTCACACCTTTTCGGTGGCGGCCCTGGCCGCAATTTTGGTTAGAGACGCCAGTGCCACGACGATATCTTCCGGACCGGTAAGCCAGTTTGACACTGCCGCGCGTATGGCCGGCACACCTTTGTAGACGGTGGGCGTGAAGAATACCTGTCCGTCATCGCGCACAGCGTTTAGAAACTGCTGCACTTCGTCGAGCGAGTGTGCTTTGCCTGCCAGTGTGAAACACACTACGTTCATTCGCACAGGGGCCAACACCCTAAACGCATCTGATTGTTCCAGGAGCGCGCCCAACTGTTTGGCTGCTGCGCAATTGCGTTCTACAATTTCACGATGTCCTTCTTTGCCATACGCTACCAACGTGAACCACGCGGGCAGTGCCCGGAAGCGTCGCGAATTTTCGGGCGTATAATGAAGATAATCGGGGCTCGACTCCGGATCGCCCAGGTATACTGCGCTGTTCTGAAATACCTTCAACTGCAATTTCTTATGGCGTGTAAACTGCATCGCGGCATCGTAGGGCACATTAAGCCACTTGTGCGCGTCGATGGTTACACTGTCGGCATGGTTGATACCGTTCATATAGTGCGCATAGTCGTTGGAGCACGCGGCAAAACCACCAAAGGCGGCGTCAACGTGTAGCCAGAAGTTATAGCGCTTTTTCAATTCGCCAATCGCTGTCAGGTCATCAAAGTCTACTGTATTTACGGTGCCTGCGTTGGCCACTATAATGACCGGCTCTTTGTTGGCCATGAGGTAGCGTTCCAGCGCCTGCACATCGACGGCCTCGCGATCGGGCAGTGTATCGATCTTTACCACGGCGTTGCGGCCCATGCCTGTCATGGACAACGCTTTGATGATGCTGGCGTGTGGCGTGCCGCTCACAAGCCGAATAGGCGGTAAGCCTGCCAGACCATCCTGGCTCACATCTACCCCGTGTTGTTCGCCCAGCCATTGCCGACCAAGGGTAAGGCCCACAAAATTTGCAACGGTAGCGCCAGTGACAAACGAGCCGAAGTACGCATCATCCAACCCAAAGATTTGTTTGAAGAAATGGATGGTCTGGCGCTCCAGTTGTGGCGCAATAGAATCGTTGCTGCCATCGGCGTTCTGGTCGTAGGTACTGACCAGCCAGTCTCCCGCAAGCGCGGCGGGTGTAGTGCCACCGGTTACGAAGCCGAAGTAACGCGGCCCTGCGCTATTGGTTATACCGCCGGAATATTCGCGCGCGAAACGCTCCAGTGTACGCAGACCACCCACGCCCTTCTCGGGAAGGTTTTCGAGTGTGATGTCGGGCACGTGCCGTCCCGGCGACAGGCTATGTTGCTCCTGGAAATAATGACTGGCCAGCGCCTGCGTATACTGCAAAAGCTGATCGATATGGTTGTGGTCCTGTTCCAGTAACGGATGCATAGGGTTGGTGTTAAGCGTTATTCAAGGGGTCTGTTCTGCTTCATACGCGCGGCTACGTCGTGCGCTCCGGGGTCGTCGCGTTTCTCAAGCTCATGTATTATCGCGGCGTGATTAGCATCGTCGCGGTTCTGCGAAAGCTTGTACGTGGCCTCTATCTTCGTGATGCTGATTTCAAAAGCCGCCACACCCGCCATTTCACGCTTTAGAAACTCGGGCGACATGTGATCTACCAGCATTGGCTTCGCAGAATCTTTTTCATATTTGGCTGTTAGTTCACGAAGCGACTGCAACAGCTCCTCCCCTTCGACCGATCGCGCAGTGCCGGTAACGTGGACGGCTACATAGTTCCAGGTGGATACATTTTCATGGTCGTACCATGACGACGATACGTAGGCATGTGGCCCATTGAATATGGCCAGCACTTCGGCACCCTGAGCAAACGTGCGGGCTTGCTTGTTGCCTCGAGACATGTGCCCGGTGAGTCGTGTGCCGTCCGCGGAAAGCATCATCGGGATGTGTGTGGCAAACAGTTGCCCATCGCCATGGTTCACCAAAATGCCGAAGCCGTTGTGACGTATAAAGTCGTGCACTTCTGCTGTATTCTCGTTTCGAAATTGTTTCTGTGTATACATGTACATATCACTACGAATTTAAGGCTGCTATTATTTCATTGATACGAACAATGTGGTGATCGTCGTGCTCGGCGTCGAAGTAAGCAATGTCTACTACGCTCAACGGTACCTGTAATCGCGGATGTATGGAGGTCCTGGTAAAATCCTCTTCGCGCATGGCGGTGAAGTTTCCGAGGTTCTTGGTGCGGCTGGAGCGGAAGTACTCCAGCAAGTCGTCAATAGACATAGCATTGTAATCACGGCCGGGCTGCACGACCGCCGGGGCCATTGGCGATACACCGGCTACGATTTGGGCAAGGCGCTGATTGGCAATCTCGTCTACTTCTGCCAGGTGACCTATGTTCTGTTTTATACTCCACTTGCCGTCGAGCATTGTGCTCAATACAGCATCGGGTACACCGTGTGTCTTTTGTTGTAAACGGGCTATACTGCCGTGAAGTCTTTCGAGGAAGAAGGGCAACATACCGGCCTCATAACCAAACTTGAACTTACGATCAAACCAGGCTGTCTTTGCCATCGCTAAGGGGTTACACGTTTTCCTACAATTATTAAACTTCGCTCGGTATCATCGAGTTGGGCAACGTTGGGCAGCAGCGCCCAGTCTTCAAAACCAAGTTTGCGAAAGAGCTTGAGGCTTGGCTCGTTGTGGGCAAAGATGAATCCCAGTACTGTCTTAACACCAAGTGCCGGGCACTGGTCAAGTACATGCTGCAGAATGGTTTTGCCATGGCCCTTACCTTGCGCCGATGGAGCCAGGTAAATAGCGAGTTCGATTGTACCCTGGTACGCTGGTCGCCCGTAGAACGATTTGAAGCTTACCCAGCCAATTACGGTATCGGCATCATCGTATACCATCCACAGGGGGCGCTTGTTGGGCGTATGGTCTTCGAACCATTTTACACGGCTTTCTACGGTTATCGGCTCGGTATCGGCCGTGACCATTCTGCCGGGTATGGTGGTGTTGTAGATTTCTACAATGGTGGGAAGGTCTTGAAGTGTAGCGTTTCTGAAAATCATGGTGGCGTTTTCGTTGGTTACTCGCGTTACTTTCCGTTGCCCACGACGGCGGTTGGTTTATGCCGCACGGGGAACTTGACGGACCTTGCAATAAAGCACATTTTGTTCGCTTCCTCATGAAGCGCTAATGACTTCGCGATCATGCTTTCTTCTTTTACAGTTACTACGGGATGGAGTATAACTTCTGTAAACTGCCCGCTGCCGTCAGCGTTCTCTTCCATAGCGCCGGTAGCACTATCGGTATACGCTGTGACGATAACACCGTGTGCGGAGCACAGGTGCAGATACCAAAGCATGTGGCAGTTGGACAGCGAGATCACCATGAGCTCTTCGGGATTATACCGGCTCTTGTCGCCCCGAAAGTTCGGGTCTGAGGAGCAGGCGATATCGGCTTTGCCTTCTACGGTTGCTGTGTGGGCGCGTTCGTAAGCTTTGTAATCGGTTGTGCCAACACCGGTGTTTCCGGTCCAGCGGGTGGTTGTTGCGTAATGGTGTAAATGAAGGGCCATCGTTAGTTTTTATAAGGGTTTATTGTTCGTTTCAGCAGTAAGTCATTTTGAATATCTGCTCCGAGTACAAAGGGGTGTGAGCCGAAAACTTCGAAACCCCACTTTGTATAGAAGGCTTTGGCACGGTGGTTCTCTTCCCAAACACCCAGCCAGATGACATCGTGGCGGTGCAGGGCTGCATGGTGCAGGGCCGCATCCATCAGCACTTTGGCTACAGGCTTACCATGGTATGGTTTATCGACATAAATCCGTTCGAGTTCAACAGGATTGGTAGCCAGGAGGCCATCGGGTATTCCGCTGCTACGGATTTTAATATAGCCTGCCGCGGTCTGTCCATCACACGCGATGATGAAGACACTACCGGGCTCCTGTATATCTTTTGATACCTGCCCGGGAGAAAAGTTCTGCGCGAGGTAAAGTACCATATCTTCTTCTGTATTATGCGGCGCAAACGTTTCGTAAAACGTACGCATGCCTAACTCACGCAGTAACGTGGCGTCGGCAAGTGTGGCCTTCCGAAGTGCATACGGATGCAGCGGCAGCTCCATCTTAATATCGGCCCGTTCATACGGACCATCTACCGGTACCTCTATAAAACCAAGCTTGCGGTAAAGCGCTATTGCAGTGGTTAACCGGGTATTTGAATATAGAATCACTTTATATCCACCCAGGCTTTTTACTTTTTCGATAGCGGCTTCCGTTAGTACGTTGCCAATGCCCTGACCGCGGTGACTTTCGAGCACAGCCATCTTGGTAAATTCATAGACACCCGGGCCCGCCGGTTTAAGCGCCGCTGTTCCTACGACAGCACCATCGATCGATGCCATTAGTATGGCCCCGCCGTGCTTGATGATGTGTTGCTCCGGATGTTGCAGCACATCGAAGTCTACCGGCTCCATACGGAAGTATTGTTCGATCCAGGCACGGTTAAGCTGTTCAAACCAGGGCTGGTGCTCGGGGCGGTAATCTTCTATTGACGGTGTGGTGGTCATATACGCGAGAACGATGTCGGGTTAGTAATTTATGTATACGATTCATCCAGTGGCTAGCGGTCTGAAAGTTGTGCTTTCCAAAGGCTGCGCAGCTGATAACCGCGATTTACGATGTAGATGCCCGCTATGGTAAGTATAAAGGCTATAATAACACGGGCATTCAATGTTTCATCCAACACAAGCCAGCCCAGAAACACAGCCACCAGCGGGTTCACATACGCATACAGCGATACGATGGTCATTGGCAGGTTACGCAAGGCATAGGCATACGATGCATATGCGATGATGGAACCGAACACGATAAGGTACAGCAGCGGGTAGATTGTTTCGGCACACCAGTGTATGGTACTCAGATCATCTACTGCCAGGCTGAACGGCAACATCCAGAGTCCGCCAAAAAACATTTGGAGGCCGGCGTTGAGAAACGGGTTGCTATCAGTATTACGCTTTTTGATCCATATACTGCCCGATGCCCAACTGGCAGCGGCTACGAATGTCATGACAATGCCCAGCAGATATTCTGTTTTCGAGAAGCTGGCAATGTGTTCGCTAAAGATCAGTATAATGCCGAGCATACCGAGTACTACACCGAGTACGATGGGCAGGTTGGGGCGCTCATCGCGATTGATGGAAAGGTTGATGATGATAACCAGCACAGGCATAAGCGAGCATATAATGGCGGCAATGCCGCTGGGTATATGCATCTCCGCCCAGGCAACAAGACCATTGCCCAGAGTGATCATACAAAAACCGGCGATGGCCTGCTGGCGAAGCTGTACAAGGGACGGCCGTTTCTGTTTGCCCAGGGTAAGCATAAAGGCGGCCAGCAACAGACCTGCAGTGACCTGACGTATTGCCGAAAACAGAAAAGGAGGAAAATGCTGTACTGCAATCCGAAGCGCCAGGTAGGTGGTGCCCCAGATGATACAGACGGCGGCTAATGCCAGATAGGCCATTAGTACATTTTTTTTCAAGGGTAATGGTCGTTTAAAGGGTTTAACCAGGCAGTTTTACCCTCCCTAACCCTTCCGGATGGGTCGGGAAGACGTTAAAACGCTCAAATCTGATTATTTATACGTATGGGAAACAGTTTCAGTTTAATGAATTTTGACCATATCAGTTCACTGTATCTACCTTATGGTAAATTCACACTATCATAGAGTGCAACAGGCTTGAATCGCCATCCAAACAAAAAAAACTTAGAACGCATCGTCCCCGTTACTGATGTTATACCTCGATGATCAGTTCCCTCGCTGCAAGACCCGTTGGAGCCAATCGTCTTTCACTATCCGGGAGAGAGCATAACACGCGATGCCGTATTATAGAATATCCGTTTGATGGGCTGATGCGAAAGTTTTTCCGTTTATATTTCTAAACAATAGTCCGCCGAGAACGCCGGTCATGCCGTTTAGTGGTGATGTGTTTTATAGTATAGCCATAGCCGGTTGTGTTAATACTGTATCGTGATGAGGATGCTATGTATAAAAAAAGGCGGCATTCCGGGTGGATGCCGCCTTTTGGCTGTGTATGGGTATGTGTGTTATATGTCTGAGCGCTTGAGTTTGAGGTAGCCGAAGTAATTGAAGGCGGCTGTCCAGGCGATTACGATGGCGGCATCGGTTAGTTTAACGTAGTCTTGTATTTCGCGGAAGGCGTAGCGGGGGAATGGCCAGGGTATGAGGTTCCAGATGGAGCGAAGGGGGAAGAACGGCAGCAGGCCCGGCGCGAAGTTGTCTACTTTGGCGGCGATGATGGCTTCAATGACGGGTGTGAGCAGCAGCAGTATGATGGTAAGGCCGGAGCGTTGTACGAGCAGGCCGAGCATGAGTGCGTATGACAGGAAGAAGAATATTTCCAGGAAGTATGCCGGGAAGAATTCGAGGTCGGTTATTAACGCTTCGAACGACAGTGTGGGTGAGTAGATGAGGCCGGTGATGAGGCCGATGATGAAGATCATGGCGACGCTCATGAGGCTGAGCAGTACGTTGGTCAGTATTTTTGAGTATAAAAACTCTGCCCGGCTGAGGCCGTCGATTACATTTTGCCGGAGGGTGCGGTAGGTGAATTCGTTGGTTACGGATATGACGACCATGATGGCGAGTACGATCTTAAGGAGACCGGAACACCAGATGAGGTTGTGCCATACGTCGGGGAAGTGATAGATGGGAATTCGGTTGATGTTAAGCTTTGAGCCGAAGTCTTCAAAGGTGTTGGCGATCCATTTGAGCAGTTCCATGCCGCTGGCGGCGCCGATGCCCAGGGTTAGGAAGTACAGTCCGCAGATGATCCAGAAGGTGCGGTAGCTGGTAAGTTTTTTAAGGTCTATTGCCAGTAGGTGCAGCATGGTTGTGATGAGTCGTGGTTCGGAGATATGTGTGGTATACCGACTAGTGGTGTCCGGAGAGAATTTCCAGGAATTGTTTTTCCAGGGTTTTCTTGCGAGGCAGCAGGTGCGAGGCTACTACACCTTTTTCGAAGAGGAAGCGGTTGAGATCGTCGCTGTGGAAGCCATCGCGTAGGGCAACGAGATAGCTACCGTTTTCGCGATTTATGGACGCGGTGCCGTTGAATGCGAGTAGTACTTCGTTGAGGTTTTCGGTGGATGCTTTTACTTCTACGGCTTCTTCGCCTTTGCCTACGTCGCCTACAGGGCCGGAATGTACGAGGTTGCCCTTTTTAAGTACGGCGAAGTGTGTGCACACTTTCTGTACTTCGTCGAGGAGGTGGCTGGCAAGGATGATGGTTTTGCCGTTGGCCACGATCTTTTTTATGAGTTCGCGTATTTCGGCGATGCCCATGGGGTCGAGACCGTTGGTGGGTTCGTCGAGGATAAGCACGGTCGGTTCGTTTAGCAACGCAGAGGCTATCGCCAGACGTTGCTTCATGCCGAGCGAGTATGTTTTATATTTATCGTGACGGCGATCAGTAAGCTCTACCATGTCAAGCACACGGGGTATGGCATCGGGCGAGCATTCTTTTATCATCGCGTTAAGCTCGAGGTTTTTCTGGCCGCTGAGATACGGATAGAATATGGGGTGTTCGAGTACGGCACCGATTTTCTTTCTGATCTGGTGATTGGGGGGCTGCCCGAACCAGGAGAACTCGCCTTCTGTGGGGTTGACTACGCCCATGAGCATACCGAGTGTTGTGGTTTTGCCACTGCCATTGGGGCCGAGCATGCCGAACACCTGGCCGGGGTATACTTCGAGGTTTACCTGGTTTACGGCTGTGAGACGGCCGAAGCGCTTGGTGAGGTTACGGATAGAAAGTATAGGTTCCAAACGTGTATGTATTTTATAGATTAGTCGACACCGAAAAACGATAATTACAGATTAGTTATCGTCTTTGTTTTTGTCTTTGCCTTCGTTCATAAAGGCTTTGATTTTTTGGCCGATATCTGAACTGCGGTCGATGGTACTGAACAGCGATGTTATTTTGTTTAACGCTATGCTACCTACAATGTCGAGCACGTAGAGGCTCTCGGTATCGTTAACGGTTACGATCATGCCTTTTGTTTTTCCATCTTTTTCTTTTACGTATACATCGAAGTTTTTGCCCTGGTAGCGGCTGGTCATGATTTCTTCGAACGATTCGGCTTTGTAGTCGCTTATGAGTTTTTTGAACTGTGTGGCATCGAGATTTTTCGCATCTTTTTTGATCATGAGAAATTTCATTTTCTCGATGTCTTTTATCAGCTCGTCGAATTCTTTGTCTTCGGTTTGGTTGAGCATGCGCAGGGTGTTGTTGTAGAAGAACAATGACAGGGCACCTTCGTTCTTTTTGTGGAGTGCTTCGGTGGTCTTGCTTTGGGCATTCGCCATGCAGGCGGTTATCAGCAGAAGGATTATAGCCAGGTAGTTTTTCATAAAGCGTTTGTGTAGCGTAGTCTGGTAAAGCCAGCGCGCATCACAGTATGTCTGTGTGCGCGCGGTAGAGGTTTGTACGATAGTATACGTCGTATCTATACTTTGGATTTACATCCCGGTAATTTTCGAGCGTGTTTTTTTGTCTTTTAAACTTTTGGGATCGATGTATCCTTTTAGTTCGAGAGCGAATACATTTTCATCGCCTTCTACCAGTACGAAATACAGGTTGTTGTTTTGACCGCGGTTTTCTTGCAGGTAGACGGATACGTTGTCTTTGCCATCGCGCGCGCTGAACAATTCTTCGAAGCTATCGCGTGAGAGGTCTCGTTTGACGCTGCTGACCTTTACGTTGCCGGCATCGAACTGTGTTCGTGGGATGTTGAGGAATCGAACATCGCGGATACCATTGAGTGTTTTATCGTCTTCATCGGATGTCCACTTGAGACCAAGTCCGCCGAGGTTGAACGATGTTACGTTGTCACGATCTGAAAATGCGTGCGAGAGGGCGTCAAAACTTTTGCTTTGGCCAAAGGTTGCAGCAGAGGCCGCCAGCATGAACATGAAGGTTAGGATCTGTTTCATACGCTACGGGTTTAAGGGTTTATTTATCGCAATGACTTATGGGTTCTTGGAGTTGGGCTTGTGTGCCGGTTTCGCATCGGGTTTGCTGTTGATCTTTTCAAGACCTTCCAAACCTTTTACGTCCATTTTCTTACCGATGCGGGATACTTGTTTGAGGTCTACTTCGCCAAAGAGGCTGAGTACCATAAAGCTTTTTGCACCACCGGCTACCATGAGCAGTTCAGAGATTTTGCCGGCGCTGGTTTCTTTGATGAAGAATTTCATATCACGGTCTTTGTCGCGTACGGACATGAGTTCTTCGTAGTCTTTGGGGATTAGTCCGAAGGCTTCTTTGTATAGTGCGCGGGCATCGGCGGCATCTTCTTTGGCGAGAATGCGCAGGCCTTTGAGTTTGCTGATGGCGTCTATTACTTCTTTGTCTTCGGCGGTCTCGGCATCCATGTTTGTGAAGAGGTTGAACATTTTGCTGGACACTGTTACCTGGCTGAACGATTCATCGTTTTGGTATTTGGTAAAGAATCGTCCGATGGCTTCCTGCGCCGAGGCGTTGTTGATGGCGAAGGCAATGATGGCGGCGGCAAATATCGTTTTCATGAGTTTCATAATGGCTTCAGTTTTTGTCTTTGTCTACTCGTTCTCGTTCCGTTTTTCTATTCCAGCGCTGGAGTCTACTATAATTTCTTACTGGACTGTGCGTCCTGTTCCTGTATTTCTTCTTTAGCCTCGTTGAAGAGGTTTATGTTTCGCGCTTGTTTCTCTGCTTTGCCGAAGCCTTTGGAGATCATCATCAGCGCTTTTTTTGTTTCTTCGAACGCGATCTTGGGATCGTCGAAGGTATCTTCGGGTTCTTTTTCTGTGCCGGCTACGGTCGGCGCGGGTGGCTCGTACAGTTCGTGGTGTACGAACCATATTGCTGCGACGAGTGCGGCTACCCCGGCGGCTATACGCATGGTATTGTATACCAGGCTGCGTACTTTACCGGCGGCTTTTGGTTTTGCGGCTTTGTTTATGGCGGCGGCATCGAGTGGAACATGGTCGATGTTCTTTTCTTTGAAGTCGCCGAAGTATCGAAACAGGTCGGCAGTGTCTTTCAGGGCTTCGGGCACTTCGTGTGTCTGGAAGTATATGCGAAGTTCTTCCTCTTCTTCGAGCGAGGACTCGCAGTTCCAATATTTCTGCAGTAGTTCTTCGAGTCGTTTAGAGTCCATAGGCGTTAATCTTGGTCAGTTTTTCGCGCACTGCATTCCGGGCCCGGAATAAATTCACTTTCACCTGATTCATATCGAGTTCTGTGATTTCGCAGATCTCGTTGTAGCTGTAGCCTTCGACATCGCGAAGGTGTATGATCTGCCGTTGCTTTGCCGGCAGGGCGGCGATCAGTTGGTTGATCCGGTTCATACTTTCATCCGCTTCGGTTGATTCATGGGGTGTCAGGTCCTCGTGTTGAATATCGAAACTCTCTTCGATGGGCTGCGTTTGTTTGCGTGTCATCGAGCGGATTCTGTCCAGTGAGAGGTTGCGGGTGATGCGCATACACCAGGCCTCCCAGTTCTGAACGTTCTCCATTTGTTCCCGTGTGTTCCAGATCCGGATGAATACTTCCTGTACCACGTCTTTTGCTTCTTCTTCGCTGCCCAAAAAACGTAGGGCAAACCTGAAGAGCTTGTTTTTGGAGGGTAGGATCCGGCTCTGAAAAGATTCGAGATTCATTTGTTTCGCTTCAATAACAAGACGCCCACCCCGGGCCGATGTTACAAGGCACTGTAAAAAAAATAAGGATGTTACGGTTTCGCGTTAAAAACCCCGTTTCCAGGGCTTATTGGGCTTTCTTTTTGGATTTGGCTTCGCGTATAAGGCCGCTTTCGATGTTCTGCCGGTTTATCGGTATGTAGTTTCCGTGGCCACGATCGGCCAGTTGCCCGAGCTTTTGCGCGGCATGTGGCGACTTGCCGAAGTTGAATACGGAGAGGAAGATGTCCTGGCCGGCGAATTTCTGGATGAGTTCGAGTGTGTTGGTGCTGAGGGGGAATTCGCCGTCGGTAGCGAGGAGGATACGGTTGTTGCCGCCGCGCAGGTAGTTTTCGTCGGCTACGGAGTAGGCCAGTTTGAGGCCGGCGTCGCCGTCTGTTTTGCCGGACGACTTCAACGCTTCGATGGCTTTGCGCAGCCGGCCTTCGTCGCGAAAGGAGCCGGACTCCAGCAGCACTTTCGGTTTGCCCGAAAAGGCGATGATGGATACTTTATCTTCGGGCCGCATCATGGTCATGAGGGTCAATACAGATTCTTTTAGTAATGGCAGCTTCTCTGGCGTTTCCATTGATCCGGATACGTCGAGTAGCAGTACCATGTGGTTTATGGCATAGCCTTCCATGGAGCGGAGGTCCTCTCCTGCCGCGGGCAGGTATACGGTGTCACGGCGTTCTATGTATACGGTATCGCGGATGACGCGTTCTTTGGGTTGTTGCTGTACCGGCACCGTTGACCTATCCTGCTGCCGGTCTCTCTTGCGAACCGGTGGCTCGTTCGGAGTTTGTTGTGGCTCTCTCTGCGCCGTGGGCTGTTTCCTTTGTGGTTTAGAAGAAGGCAGCGCGAACAACTCCGGTTGATGAACCGTAGGCAATAGTGGCACACGCGACAACGATGAGAATTTGTTATAGTTCTCTACGATTTCGTTATAGCGGTATACGATGGTATGGTATGGGTGGTCGTAGCTGCTTGCTTCTTTGCCCTGTGCGGGCTTGAGCTTTTCCAACGCATCGGCCAGGGTTTGCGAGTGCTGGGGCAGGTCTTCGTATGGTGAGTAGGGGCATGATCCGTTATTGCGGCCTATTTTTTCGATGCCTTTCATGTTGTCGTATTCGGCGCTGATTACGTCGCGCAACGCCTGGCGTATGGGCTGTACGGCAATGGTAATGGAAGAATCGCCGGTGTAGTAACGGCGGGCTTTGAATACGGCGTCGTGATCGAGGTCGGTGAGATTACGTAATGCTTTGCCCGATATGTACCACGATGCTGTTGGTGCGGCCGGTGGATATGCGTCGAAGATTGCCCGGATGTCGGTGTACAGTTGTTCTTTGCGGTCGTTCCATGCGTTGAATAGTACGGCATGGCGTTCGAGTACGGTGTAAATGTGCCCTACATGGTCTTTCTCGTATCGTTTTGAGCGAGTCTCTTCTTCGAGCAACGCACTCAGTGCGTAGAACTCGCGCATTATATCCTGTAATACTCCTGCCTGCTGGTTCAGCGCCTGGGCATACAACGGCGGCAACGCCTTGCTTGCTGCCACTGCCTGCTGATAGGCCGAGAGTGGAATTTTGAAGTCTTTGTTATTGAACTGCAAGCCGCCTGTACGGCTGTAGTCGTCAAGGCCTTTATAATACAACGCACTTGACGCGAAGTTGTTGATTACGTTACGCAGGTTTGTGGTTTGCCGCCAGGTCTCGTCTATGTATTGAACGTAGTTCTTTAGTGCTTCAAATACCGGCGTGGCTATAGGCTTGGCTTGTGGCGCTACGTTCAGGGTCTTGTGCTGTACATCCTGGAAGGGCACTACGGTTACTGAACGTACGAAGGGCTGTGTGCGGATTTCAATTGCGGGTACATAACGCATGGCTTTTACGCCGACCATGTTATCGACTACTGCGTAGTCGAGGAATGCGTTATAAAAAGCAACCATGCCGCCGTTGTACTGGTTGATGAGCGACTTGTAAAAGGCGTTGGTATACCGGTCTGACTTACGGGCTTCGTAGTTGTATCCGTCCTGTCCGTTGCGCAGTACTTCGAGCATGGTCCACACGCTGCCCACGAACGAGTCCCACTGGCTGGAGGCGGGGTATTTTAGTACGATTTTGCTTTCTTTTAATTCGTTATGCAGGGCGGCGGTGTTCATGATGGTCTGGGCCAGGGGGCTGTCGAGCGATGCTGTTGGGACATCTTCGTTCAGGTTGTAGCTCCATGTATCCAGGAACGCGCGTTGCAGCTTCAGGGCTTTTTGCATTAATCCATCGGCGCGGGTATACGCCGGCACCGCTGGTCGTTTGTTGTTGGCTTCGGTTAGCGCTGCGGAGAATTGGTTTTGTTGCTTGCGGTATTGCGCTGTGGCCTCCAGCAATTGTTTTATTAGCTCACGGGCTTCGGCGAAATTGTCGCGTTTGTAGTCTTCGAGTTTATGGTAGGTATCGAGTGAACGGCATAACGTCTGCACTTTGGTGGCTGCGGCTTGTAGCTGGCGTAGTTGGGTGTTGAGGGTGCCAGAGGTTTTTACGTCGAAGGCTTTGCTGTCGGTTAAGGCTTTGTTGAAGTAATAGGGTTCGGGTTGTATGGGGCAGGTGTAGCGGGGGTAGCGCCAGGAGTCTTTTTCGATGCGTGAGATGTCGGGGTAGTAGTTGATGAGGGAGGATGCGACGGCGGCGACTTCGTCGCCGGAGCGGTTGGAATATTCGGAATAGGAGGAGAAGGCTTGTTGGGGTGATTGGGCGTGGAGGGGGGAAATCAGTGTGAGAGCGAGGAAGAGGACGGAGAGAGGGAGGGGGAGTTTTTTGAGGGGCGTCATGAGGTAAACTTAAGAAGAAAGGGGGAGTTTTGGGAGGTACCTGTTTGGGGGATGTTGGGAAGCAGAGTGAGCGTGGAGAGCGGAAGGGCACGGAGGGTGCAATGCGAGAGGGGAACCAGATGCCCGGTTGGGACTGGGCGGTGGTGAGACTAAAGCTGTGGCCAGTACGGCGAGTCATCAAGACTCATATCTTGAACCCGGTTTTGGCTGAACCTATTACTTAATGGTAAGTGAATCTGGATTTTGACGGGAATCCCAAATAGTATGGATGATGATTGTTTTCTGCTGATGCTCGTAATAGATAATATATTGGTCAACGATTAAGCCTCGTACGGAGGGCAATTCAGTTTTGATTCCGAGAGTAGGATAATCAAAAAATTAATCTCTATCGATCTTTGCGTAAAGCTTCGCTGAATACGTTTTACTTTTATTTCGCTCAGCATAAAATTCCAGGATAGAGACCAGTTTTACTTTAGCACTGTGAGACCAGATTATTTTGTATTCAGCCATCCTGTAATCTCGTCATTCAGATCATTATGATCTATATATAGACCTCCAGCGATTTCCTTTTTTGATGTTTGTATTTCGTCCTGCTGTTCATCGGTTAATGGCAGTATATTGGATTCCTATTTCGAATCAAGAATAGTTTTGAGCGCTTCAAGAAAAGCGACATCTGTAATTTCAGAAATCCTGTGTATTAACATGCTCTTTAACTCGATTGTACTCATAACTCAAGTTACCAAATAAGACACCAGGCATAAAATTAAAGAATTTGGTCTGGAAGTGATACTTATCAAAAAATGTGCTTTTGGGGCAAAGCACGGCATTTACCTAGATTAAGAAGAACGACGGATCGAATAAAAATGTGGTGGCTGGTGTTTAATAACCAGGCGCTGAAGGTATTGACTACGCGCAGTTTTTGATACCTTTAGGTTGTTTCGTGGAAGCTTTATGGAGGTACGGGAGAATATTGTAGTGTTGCGGCAGTTCGACAATGTTATCGAGGCCAATATTGTTAAGGGGAAGCTTGATGCTAATGGGATTCCGTGTTTTTTGACGGATGAGAATCTGGCGAACCTGTACCCGGGGCAACCTTACCTTTCGATACGGGCACGGCTTCATATTTTTGAAAAGGATGTGCAACATGCGCAACAAATTATGAGCGAAAGTAATCTGATGGTGCTGGATAAGGATACTGCCCAGTGCCCGCAATGCCTTTCGCTTAACCTGGACCGGGATTTTCCAAATAAGGAGGGACGGAATGTGTTGGAGGGACTTCGGATTTTGTTTTTCGGTGTATTCTTTCCGCAATCCAAAATTTACCGTTGTCAGGAATGTCAGCATGAATTTGACGTTACTTAACGCAAATCGTGTTGTATTTAGACGTAACGTGGCTTAATTTTAGCCCAACTCAGTTAACCTATGGCTGGAAAAATTATAGTTGGCGTTATGGGTCCGGGCGAAAATGCCACCCCGGATGACAATGAAATGGCATTCGAGCTCGGCAGAGCTATCGCAAAACAAGGCTGGATAACCTTAACCGGTGGACGGAGCTTTGGCGTTATGGAGGCAGCCATGAAAGGCGCCCGTGACGCGAACGGCCTCACCATTGGAGTACTCCCCGATTCAAACGATCAGCATGCTTCCGAGAATGCTCAGATCCGTATCGTTACGGGTATGGGCAGCGGACGTAACTACATCAATGTGCTTTCGAGCAATATTGTTGTTGTATTGGGCATGGCTGCCGGAACGGCTTCGGAGGTAGCGTTGGCCATCAAGTCGAACAAGAAGGTTATTCTCCTCAACCAGGATGAGATAACTATACGTTTCTTTAAGAACATCGGGACGTACCGCGTTATGGTTGCTAAGACCGTGGACGAAGCAGTACTTCAGATCAAGGACTACCTGGCGGTACACCAGCGCTAGTTTTATCGTAATCGTACAGACTTTAAAAAAAAAACATCGCCCCGGACTGATTGTCCCGGGGCGATGCACACATAGTATGTCTGTATATTTTGTTATTTCTTCAATACTGTAAACTCTACCCGGCGGTTGTTTGCACGACCTGCTTCTGTATCGTTTGTGTCGATTGGTTTGGATTCGCCGTAGCCGTGTGCGCTTAGGCGTGAGTCTGCTATGCCCTGGCTGATGAGGTAATCTACCACGGCTTGTGAGCGGCCTTGTGAGAGGTTGGCGTTATAGTCGTCGGCGCCTTTGTTGTCGGTGTGGCCGGCGATTTCAATTTCTACGGAAGGGTTCTGCTTGAGGAGGTCGGCCACTTTGTTGAGCTCGGTGAACGATTCTTTCTTGAGCGTGGTACGGTCGAAGTCGAAGTATATGTTTTTGAGGCGTACGGTTACACCGATCTCGATGGGTTCGAGGTAGAGGTCTTTGGTTACGGGCGACAGTTCTTCGCTTTCTACTTCTACGCTATCGGTAGCGTTGAGGAATCCTTCGGCTGAAGCGGTTAGGATG
>Ga0065165_1002355_pt1 | contig 16387 bp, 16 predicted proteins | sample AraplaMF_Cvi_mMF_FD_63813 | JGI IMG/M metagenome (GOLD analysis project Ga0065165, IMG submission 63813) | Arabidopsis root microbial communities from the University of North Carolina, USA - plate scrape MF_Cvi_mMF (version 2) (version 3) | ecosystem: Host-associated > Plants > Roots >...
GGCCGGCAGCGAGGTGGTGACCATCACGGCCGCCACGTTCTTCAGCTGCAGCTGGGTGCCGGCCGGGAGGCTGATGCCCTTCTGCTGCAGCATCGCCATGATCGACTGCACGGTGAACGGGGTCTGGGTGGTCTGGTCGCCGGTGCCGTCGAGGCCGACCACGATGCCGTAGCCGGACAGCTGGTTCTGGCGCACGCCGCCGAAGCTGGCGATGTCCTTCAGGCGCTCGGCCTGGGCCGGGGTCGAGAGGATCGGGCCAACGAGGGCGGCGAGGATGGCGATCAGTTTCAGGTTCAAACGCATGGTATTAGAACGGCAGCATCGATTGGAAGAAGCGCGACATCATCGAGGTCATCTCGGCGCGGTCGATCTGGCTGTTGGTGCGGTATTCGACGCGGGCGTCGGCCACCAGGGTCGAGGACACCACGTTGCCCGGCTGGATCGTGTCCGGATTGACCATGCCCGAGAAGCGGATGAATTCCACGCCCTTGTTCATCGCGACCTGCTTTTCGCCGACCACGATCAGGTTGCCGTTAGCGAGCACTTCCGACACCGTCACGCCGATCGTGCCGGTGAAGGCGTTCGAGGCGGTCTGGGTATCGCCGTCGGCGTACTTGGTGGCGGTGCTGGTCTTGATGTCGCTGCCGAGGCGTCCCTGCAGCGGGCCTGGCAGGCCGAACTCCGCGCTGCCCGACTTGTTGCCGGTGCTGGCGCCGCTCTTGTTGGCCGAAGTCTTCTCGACGATGCTGACGGTGAGGATGTCGCCGATATGACGCGCGCGGCGGTCTTCGAACATCGGACGGAAGGTGTTGGCGTTGTAGATCGCGCCTTCGCTAGGGGCGCCGGCATCGGCCATCATCGGGCGCACCGAGGTCGGGCCCTTGACGATCGAGGTCGGGGTGGTGGCGCAGCCGGCCAGCAGGGCCGCGATTGCCGCAATCTTAAAAACGTTTTTCATAACTGTGCCAGCTTCTGCAGCATCTGGTCGGAAGTGGTGATCGCCTTCGAGTTGATCTCGTAGGCACGCTGGGTCTGGATCATGTTGACCATTTCCTCGACCACGTTGACGTTCGAGGTCTCGACATAGCCCTGCATCAGCACGCCGGCGCCGTTGGTGCCCGGGGTGTTGGCGTTGGCGGTGCCGGAGGCGCCGGTTTCGACGTACAGGTTCTCGCCGCGCGATTCCAGGCCGGCCGGGTTGACGAAGGTATTCAGCTGGATCGAGCCGATCTGGGTCGGCGCGCTCTGGCCCGGGGTGGTCACGGAGACGGTGCCGTCGCGGCCCACGGTCAGGCTCAGGGCATTGGTCGGGACCGTGATCGGCGGCTGCAGCACGTAGCCGCTGGCGGTGACCAGCTGGCCGTTGGAATCGCTCTGGAAGGAGCCGTCGCGGGTGTAGGCCTGGGTGCCGTCAGGCAGCAGCACCTGGAAGTAGCCGGCGCCGTTGACCATCACGTCCTTCGAGTTGCCGGTCTGCTGGGGATTGCCCTGGGTGTGAATGCGCTCGGTGGCGACGGTGCGCACGCCGGTACCGATCTGCAGGCCGGACGGCAGCTGGGTCTGTTGCGAACTTTGCGCGCCGGGCTGGCGCACGTTCTGGTACAGCAGGTCCTCGAACACCGCACGCGACTTCTTGAAGCCGTTGGTGCTGACGTTGGCGAGGTTGTTGGTGATGACGTCGAGGTTGGTCTGCTGGGCTTCGAGACCGGTTTTTGCGATGAATAAGGAACGGATCATGGTGGAGTTCTCCTGACGGCGACGGAACCCCATCGCCCACCATGAAATTATGTCCCAGCAGCAATCAAGTCAAAGCGAGGATCTGGGTGGCTTTCGTCGCGTTATTCTCGGCGTTCTTCAACAGGCTCATTTGGGTTTCGAAGGAGCGGCCGAGGGAAATCATGTTCACCATGGCATCCACCGCCGACACATTGCTGCCTTCGAGGGCGCCGCCGGCCACCGTCACGGCGGGGTCGGCCTGGGCGCTGCTGCCGTCTTTCAGGCGGAACATGCCGTCGTCGCCGCGCACCAGGTCGGCCTCGTTCGGGTTCACCAGCTTGATCCGGCCCAGCACCGTGGGTGCCGCCGGCGTGGTGGTGGTCGACAGCGTGGAGATGGTGCCGTCGCTGCCGACGCTCACCGTGACGTCGGGCGGAATCGTGATCGGACCGCCCTCGCCGGCGATGGTCTGGCCGTTCGAGTTCTGCAGGATGCCGTTGGGACTGAGCTGCAGCGAACCGTTGCGCGTGTACGACTCGGTGCCGTCGGCATTCTGCACCGCGATCCAGCCCTTGCCCTTGACGGCGACGTCGAGGTCGCGCCCGGTCACCTGCAGCGGGCCGGACGAGAAATCGGCGCCGACCGTGTTATCGACCACGAAGGCGCGCGTGGGCAGGCCCTCGCTCTGGACCGGCACGGCGCGGAAGGTATCGAACTGCGCGCGGAAACCGTTGGTGCTGAGGTTAGCGAGGTTGTTCGAGGTGGTCGCCTGCTGCTCCATGATGTGCTTGGCGCCGCTGGCTGCTGTGTAGATTAACCGGTCCATGTTTTCTTCTACCTAATTAGCGCATGTTCACCAGCGTCTGCAGCACCGAGTCCTGGGTCTTGATGGTCTGCGCGTTCGCCTGGTAGACGCGTTGCGCCGTGATCATGTTGACCAGCTCGGCCGTCAGGTCGACGTTCGAGGCTTCCGTGGCCGAGGATTGCAGCACGCCCAGGCTGCCGGTGTCCGGGGTGCCGACCAGCGGCGTGCCCGATTCCGAGGTCTCGGCGAAGGAGTTGTTGCCCAGCGGCTCGAGGCCACCCGGATTGGTGAAGTTAGCAAGCACGATCTGGCCCAGCGGCTTGGTCTGGCCGTTGCTGTACTGGCCCAGGATGGTGCCGTCTTCAGCGGCCGAAAAGCGCTGCAGGTGGCCGGCGGTGTAGCCGTCCTGCGTGGTCTTCTTCTCGCTGGTGTCGGCGCCGTACTGGGTCGTGCCGGCAAAGTTCAGCTTGATCGCCAGCGTGTCCTTGGCGCCGGTCGGCGGGTAGATCGGCAGGTTGATGGTCAGCGGCAGGGTCTGCGGGCTCATCAGGGTGGCCGACAGGGCGCCGTTGGTGTCGAAGTTCAGGTGGCCCACCGGCACCGAGGGCACGTTCACGGCCGCGGCGATGTCCTTGTCGATCTGGTCCGGGCTGTAGCCGGCGGTGCCGCCGGCGCTGGTGGCGGCGGCCTGGATCGCGCTGATGGTCGCAGCGCTGGCGCCGGCGGCGGTGGCGGCGGCCACCACGGCGGCCGAGGCCTTGTCACCGTAATCCTTCAGCTTGGCGGCGATGTCGGTGGCGTTCGGCGGCACGGCCTTGGTGGCGCTCAGCCAGGCGTCGCGCGCGGCGGTCACGCCGGCGTCCTTCTGCCCTGCCGACGCCACGTTCACGTTGGTCAGTTCGGTGCCGTCGCTGCCGACGTACACGTCCCAGGTGCCGGCGCCCGTCTTCACGTAGTACATCGACATCACGTGCGAGTTGCCCAGGGTGTCGTAGACGTCGACCGGGGTCTGCTTGTTGTAGGTGGTCGGGTCGCTGGCGTTGAACGGGTAGTTGGTCGGCGGGTCGACGCGCGAATCCAGGTTCAGCGAGGTGTCGACCTTGCTGGTGGCGACCGGCTTCAGGTCCTGGGTGCTGATCTGCAGCGGCGCCGGCGAACCGGCCAGGATCTGGCCGGCCGGGCCGACGCTGTAGCCGGTCAGGTTGGCGCCCTGCGGGGTCACCAGGAAGCCGTTCTTGTCGAGCGAAAACTGGCCGTTGCGGGTGTACTGGACCAGGCCCGAGGTCTCGGTGCGGAAGAAGCCGCCGCCGTTGATGGCGATGTCGAGCGGGTTGGCCGAGGTCTCGATGTTACCTTGCGTGAACTGCTGGGCGATGCCGGCCACGGCCACACCGATACCGGCCTGGTTGCCGCCCGCGCCGTTCAGCGAACGCGCGTAGACGTCGGCGAACTGGGTGGTCGAACCCTTGAAGCCAACCGTGCTGGCGTTGGCGATGTTGTTACCGATGACGTCCAGCGATTTCGCGGCGCCGTTCAAGCCGCTCAGGCCCTGTTGGAAAGACATGTTCTGCTCCTAAAGAATTCGTATTTTTTACAAGACCTGCTTGATGTCGGCCAGCGTGACCACGCCCTTGACGGGCAGGTTCAGCTTGACGCCATCGGCACTGTTGGTGGTGACCGATGCAACGCTGTCGAAGGCCAGGGCCTTGGCATCCGTGACTTTCTCGCCGCCCTTGGTGGCAACGACCTTGATGGTGTATTCGCCATCGGCCAGCGTGACCGGCTTGCCGTTGCTGTCGAGTTTTTTCGGATCGGGGACGCCGTCCCAGGCCAGCGGGATCACACCCGCCTTCTGCTTGTCCAGGTCCATGGTCTGGACTTCCTTGCCGTTCTTGTCGCTGATGACAACTTTCAGGCTGTCGACGTCGCTGCCCAGCTCCACGCCCATGATTGCCTTGCCGCCCGTCAGGGCCACTTTGTCGCCATCGACCAGCACGCCATGGCCGATCAGGTTGGTCGCCTGCATCGCTTCCGAGCTCTGGTAGCTGGCCTTCAGCGAGTTCAGGGTTTCGTTCAGCTTGTTCACGCCGGTGACGGTCTGCAGCTGCGCCAGCTGGCTGGTGACCTGGGCGTTGTCGAGCGGGTTCAGCGGATCCTGGTTTTTCAGCTGGGTCACCAGCAGGGTCATGAACTTGTCGGTATCGGCCTGGACGCTGTCGCCGCTGGTGGTGGCCGGCTTGGCGTTCATCGTCGACATCAGGTCGTTGATGGTGGTGGTCGAGCCGGTGTTGGTGTTGACTGTGGACATGGAGGAAAGCCTTTATGACTTTATGAATTTATTGGCCGATGGTCAGGGTCTTGAGCAGCATGGTCTTGGCCGCGTTCATGGTTTCGACGTTGGTCTGGTAGGAACGCGAGGCCGATAGCATGTTCACCATCTCGTCGACCACGTTCACGTTCGGCATCGTCACATAGCCCTTGTCGTCGGCCAGCGGATGCTTGGGGTCGTACACCTGCTTCATCGGCGAGGGGTCGTCGACCACTTCGCGCACCTTGACGGCGGTGGAGCCGCCCGCCACCGGCACGGCCTCGAAGACGACCTGCTTGGCGCGGTAGGCTTCGCCGCTGGCGCTGGTGGCGCTGTCGGCGTTGGCCAGGTTGCTGGCGGTGGTGTTCAGGCGCTGCGACTGGGCGCTCATGGCCGAACCGGCGACATTGAATACGTTAAAGAGCGACATGCTTAGTGGCTACCTTATTGGTTGTTCTGGATGGCCGCCAGCAGATTGTGGATCTGGTGGTTGATCATGGTGATGCCGGCTTCGTAACGCAGCGCGTTGTCGGCAAACTGGGTGCGCTCGACGTCCATGTCGACCGTGTTGCCGTCGACGGCGCCCTGGCTCACGTTGCGGTACAGGACCGGGGTGCCGTCCGGCAGCACCTTGCCGTCCGCCGCCGCCGGACCGTTGGCGATATGCCCCTGGCTGGTGGTCGCCATCGGGCCCGTCTGGGCCGCCTTCGACAGGGAAGCCTGCAGCGCGTTCGAAAAATCGATGTCGCGCGCCTTGTAATTAGGCGTGTCGGCATTCGCGATGTTCGAGGCGAGCAGTTCCTGGCGCTGTGAGCGCAGGCTCAGCGCGGTTTCGTTGAATCGCAGGTAGTCGTCGAGTTTGCCGATCATGCAGCTCTCCTTATTGGACAGGATCGATCATACGGGCCTCGAGACTCTTCCAATCGGGCAATAAAGGGACCCAAAAGGGGGCTATTCCAAGTTTCAGTACGGAATCAGGGGGCCTAAGATGGCAGGGTCGAATAGGATTTCCCCCATTTCCCCTGTCATGAACCGCCTTACCTCTGCTGTTTTTGCCGTGCTGACGGCTGTCCCGCTGCTGGCCCCGGCCGCTACTGCGCAATCTGTGCCGGCGCGCCAGGATCCGAACGCGCTGCGCGCCGTGGCCGAGCAATTCCTGCTGGCGCAGGCGGCCGGCCTGCCGGGCGAGGTGTCGGTGAAGGTGGGCGCGGTCGATCCGCGCACCGCGCTGGCCGGCTGCCCTGCCCCGGAAGCTTTTCTGAACCCGGGCGCGCGCGCCTGGGGCAAGACCACGGTCGGCGTGCGCTGCACGGCTCCCTCCGCCTGGACCATTTATCTGCAGGCGCAGGTGAACGTGAAGGCGGACTATGTGGCGGCGGCGGTGCCGCTGGCCCAGGGCCAGCCGGTCGAGCAAGGCCAGCTGATGTTGGTAAAAGGCGACATCTCGGCGATGCCCAACGGGATCATCACCGACATGGCGCAGGCAATCGGCCGCACGCCGACGGTGTCGCTGGCGGCCGGCACGCCGCTGCGCCTGGACACGCTGCGCAGCAAGCCGGTGGTGCAGCAGAACCAGGCGGTACGGCTGGTATTGAACGGTAACGGTTTCAGCGTGTCGGCCGAGGGCCGCGCGATCGGCACCGCCGGCGAAGGCCAGGTGGTGCAGGTGCGCACCCCGTCCGGCACGGTGGTCAGCGGCACGGCGAAGGCCGGCGGCATGGTCGAGGTGGCCTTCTGACCCATTTGGGGCTAAAGTTTTGATTTATAAAGCCGATAACCCAAGCAGATCCCGGGCTTTCTGTTCCGACCTGCAAAGGATGATGCTGTGAAAATCAACGATACCCTCAAGAACAACGCAGGCGTCCAGGCGAATGCCACGCCGCCGGCAACGCCGAAGACCGCCGACAACGCGGCCGCGGCAGCTGCCGCCGCGACCACGCCTGCCGCCACCGACACCGTGCGCCTGTCCCAGCAAGGACAGGCCATGGCGGCCGGCAGTACGAATCAGGTGTTCGACACCAAGAAAGTCGAGCGCATCAAGGCGGCCATCGCCGATGGCCAGTTCCAGGTAAATTCGGAGAAAGTGGCGGACGGCCTGCTGGAAACGGTACGCGACCTGCTGCACTCCCGCAAACGATAGATAAGACATGGCCATTGCATCCCCCGGCGCAACCCTGCGCGACGAACAGCAACTGATCGGCTCCATCGTGGAGCTGATGAAATCGGAACAGCAGTTCCTGGTCAGTGCGGATGCCGATGGCCTCGCCACCATCACCCCGAAGAAGCTGCAGCTGGCCCAGAAAGCGGCCGAGCTGTCGCGCCTGCGCCACCGCGCCCTCGGCGCCGCCGGTTTTCCCGCGCTGGAAGCCGGCATGGAGCCATGGCTGGCGGTGGGTGGTAACGACGAGCTGCGCAGCCAGTGGAACACGCTGCTGGATCTCACCCGCGAAGCCAAGGAACTCAACCGCATCAACGGCATGCTGGTCAACAAGCAGATGGCCCACACCCAAGGCATGCTGAACGCGCTGCGCCCGGCGGGCAATGGCACGGCTGGCGTGTATGGTCCGGGTGGGCAGGCGATGCCGGCCGGGCCTTCGAAGCGCTACCTGGTCGGCTGATTTCTCTTCTCTTTCTTCTCCGGCTCACCTACTCCTCAAGCATAAACTTTCCAAAAAGTTATTTCCGCAATACAATAACTTTTTGTTAATTTATACGTCGAGGGTTTTATGGGTGTCGGTAGGTTTTCTTTGGCGCTGCTCGTCAGCGCTTCAGTGCTGGCTGCTTGCGGTGGCGGCGGAGGTGGTGGCGGCAGTACCGGCGGGAGCGTCACAGGTAGCACAGGCGGCGCGGGCGGCGTCACTCCGCCGCCGGTGAGCGCAGGCGGTGAATGGCTGACGTTCACGCCTTCATCCGCGGCACTGACGACCTACGAAGGCGAAGATTCGACCTTCACCATCACCGCCAAATCGAGCCGGCTCTACGAGAAGAGCTTCAACATCGGCATTTTCGACAGCAAAGGCGTGGTCACGACGGACGTCAAGCTGGTGACGAAGTCTGTCATCGAATATGCAGCAACGCTCAAGACCTCGAAGGCACTTCCTGCAGGTACGCATACGACGAATCTGGAAGTCCGCGTTTGCGAAGACGAGCCGCAAGTCTGCGCAAAACCCTTCCCGGGATCGCCCTGGCGTGTGCCGGTGAGCGTCACGGTCAAGCCGCAAAGCACGCTTAGCCAGCAGGGTGTTATTCCAGGTGTGCCTGCCTGGAGTACCTACCAGGGCAATGCCGCGCACAACGGCTTCGTACCGGCCACCTTCGATCCTGCCAAATTCAGCCGTCGCTGGACTATCCCGGCGAGTAATGCACTTCCAAGTGCAGCAGTGATCGATAACGGCAAGGCATTCGTGGTACGCGGGAATTCCTTGATTTCGTGGCGCCTGGAAGCGATTAACGAAGACACTGGCGAAACGGCATGGAGCGTCGATTTTGGCAAGCTGGATCAGGTGAACGATCCCGCCGCCGCAAACGGCAAAGTTTATCTCACCTCGACGGGGAAACAAGACAGCTTCTTCTGGGTCTTTGACCAAGGCACGGGGAAATTGCTCAGCAAGACGCCCATGACCCTCTCTGGACTCGGATATCACTATTACGCCCCGACAGTCTTCGAAGACAAAATCTACACCGGCAGCGACCACGACAATGGTGGCGTCAGCAAGTTCAGCGATCCCGATGGCCGCCTGGAATGGCAGTCAAGAATGTCGAACGACTGGTTCGAGTGGACGCCGGCGGTTGATAGTACTTACGTGTACGGCTTTATTAGCGGCACATTGACTGCACTACGCAAGACTGATGGTCGCAGTATGTTCAACATTGGCACACCATTTTCCGCTTTTTCCGGCACTGGTCTTGTCCTGGGTGACCAGATGGCATACGCGCCCTCCCACGCCACGCTGTTCGGCTTCGATCTGGCCAAGCAAAGCATCGCCTGGTCATTCGACAATCTCCCGCGCGGCATGCCGGCGCTGAGCAAGGACACGCTGTACACCTTGGCCGAGCGCGGCACCCGGCTCGAAGCACGGACCACGACTACCGGTGCGTTGAAATGGACGGCCAACGTGGACGACGTGGGATGCAATATGTGCAGCGTTGTCGCCACCAACAAACACATTTTTGTCAGCCTGGACATTGAGACGCTGGCCATCGATATCGACAGCCACGCGGTGGTCTGGCGCCACCCCCTGGGCGGCAAGCTCGCGATCTCCAACCGCGGCGTGCTCTATATCGTCAACCCGAACTCAGGTCAGATCGCGGCAATCAATCTCCAGTAAGCTGCAGCACCCATAGGTGGCGCCCGGCCTCAAGCCAGCGCCACCTCCCCCGCCTGCCCTCGCAACAAACCCTCCACCTCCCCCGCCGTCACCGGCTTGCTGAAGTAATACCCCTGCATCTGCTTGCAGCCGTTCGCCCCCAGGAAGTCCAGCTGGGCGGCGCTTTCCACGCCCTCGGCGATCACGTCCAGCTTCATCGACTGCGCCAGCGCGATCACCGCCTTGACGATGGCGGCGTCGTCGCCCTCCGCGTCCTTGCCGCCGCCGATGTCGGAGACGAAGGAGCGGTCGATCTTCAGGCAGTGGATCGGGAAGCGCTTCAGGTTGGCCAGGTTCGAGTAGCCGGTGCCGAAGTCGTCGACCGCCAGGTGCACGCCCATGCCGGACAGGCGCGCCATCGTTTCGGCGGCCGCCACCGGGTTCTCCATCAGCACGCTCTCGGTGATTTCGAGCGTCAGCCAGGACGCCTCGCAGCCGGTGTCCTTCAGCAGGCGCTCGACCTTGGCCGCCACGTCCTGCTGGCGGAACTGGCGCGCCGACATATTCACGCTCATGCGCGGCGGCGTGCCGCCCGTGAGCCGCGCCAGGCGCGCCTGCTGGCGCAGCGCGGTCTCCAGCACCCACTCGCCGATCGGCACGATCAGGCCGGTCTCCTCGGCCAGCGGGATGAAATCGGCCGGCGCCACCATCGGGCCGTCCTGCGGCTGCCAGCGCAGCAGGGCCTCGATGCCGACGATGCGGCCGCTGCCGACGTCGACCTGGGGCTGGTAGTGCAGCAGGAATTCCTCGCGCAGCAGGCCGCGCTGCAGGCCGTTCTCGATGCGCAGGTGGGCCTGGGTCTCGGCCGCCATGTCGGCCGCGAAGAACACGTGGTGGTTGCCGCCATCGGCCTTGGCGCGGTACATCGCGCTGTCGGCCGCCTTCAGCAGCGTCTCGCTGTCGCGCCCGTCCTGCGGGTACATGGCGATGCCCAGGCTGGCGGACGGGAACAGCTCCTGGCCGCACAGCGACACCGGCTGGAACAGGCTGTCCAGCAGCTTGCCCGCCACCACCGCCGCGTCCTCGGGCCCGGCGATGTCCGCCAGCACCACCACGAATTCGTCCCCGCCCTGGCGCGCCACGGTGTCGCTCTCGCGCAGGGCGCCGGCCAGGCGCCGCGCGATCTCGACGATCAGCTGGTCGCCGGCATCGTGGCCGAGGCTGTCGTTGATGTGCTTGAAGCGGTCGAGGTCGACGAACATCACGCCCACCTGCTTGCGCGTGCGCTGGGCGTGCGCGATGGCCTGCGCCAGGCGGTCCTGCAGCAGCAGGCGGTTCGGCAGCCCGGTCAGGGCGTCGTGGCTGGCCATGCGCAGCATTGCCGCCTCGGCCTCCTTGCGGCGCGAGATGTCCTGCACCGCGACGATCAGGCGCAGCTGGCCGGACGCGGCCTCGCGCATCGCCGACGCGCTCAACGCCACCCACACCGTGCTGCCGTCCTTGCACAGGTAGCGCGACTCGCGCCGGAAATCGCGCAGCTCGCCCGCCGCCAGGCGCCGCAGCAGTTCCTTGTCCTCGACGAGTTCGTCGGGATGCGTGACCTGGCCAAAGTAACGCTGCAGCAGTTCGATCTCGCTGTAGCCGACGATGTGCGACAGCTTGCGGTTCACGCGCAGGAAGCGCCCGTCGCGCGACAGCAGCGCGATCCCGATCGCGGCCTGGCTGAAGGTCAGGCGGAAGAATTCCTCGCTCTCCTGCAGGCGCAGCCTGGCCTGGCGGCGGAAAGTGACGTCCTGGCCGATCAGGAGCAGCAGGTCGCCGCCGGCCTGCCGGGTGCGGCGCAGGTTGAATTCGAACCAGCGCACGCCGTCGGCGTGGCCGTCGACCGGCACCACCACCGCATCCTGCGGCGCGCCTGTCTGGAGCGCGGCCGTCACGCGTTCGCCCAGTTCCACCGCCGGGATCAGGGATTCCAGCAAGGGATGCTCAAGCAGCGCGTCGTCCGGGATGCCGAGCATGGCGCTCATGGCGCTGTTGATGGAACGGACCCGCCGCTCGCCATCGACCACCAGCAGGCCGGCCGGCATGCCGTCGATGACCTGCTGCAGGTAATTCTGGTACTGCAGCACGTTGCGCTGGCCGGCATGCGCATAGGTGTCGAGCGCCAGGCCCATGTCGAAGCCGACCACTTTCAGCACCGCGTTGAAGGCCGCGCACAGGCGGTCCGCATCGCCGTCGAAGCGGCTCGAGAGCAGCTGCATCATCTCGGCCAGGTATTTGCGGTAGGCGCCGATATACCACTTCGGCTCCAAGCCGATGCGCTGGTGCGCGATGCCCACGCGCAGGCGGTCGTGCACGTAGCCCGGGCCGTAATCGCCGCCGGTCAGGCTGTGGAAATAGGCGCCCTGCGTGTGGCGCAGCCGGGTTGCGGTGGCGTCGTCGCGCAGCAGCGCGCGCAGCTCGCCGAACTCCAGCAGGAAATCGTAAAAGGCGTCGGAGAAGGCGGCGCCGTCCGCGCCGGTCAGCGCGTGCACCTCGCGCAGCAGCGCCAGGTCCGCTTCCCCCAGCTCCAGGAAGCGCTTGCGCGCCGCAATCTCAACTTCGTCCAGCCCGATCTCGCCGGCTATCGCTGCCACTGAATGTTCTGATCCGCTCATAAACCCGTTGTTCGATGAATGCGCCCGCAGGCCGCTTGCGAAGCGGCTGGCTGTCTCCTCAAATGGAATACCGCCGCAGGCAAACATGCAGCGGCTGCTGCGGCAGGCGTGGCGCAGCGTTCCGGGGTGCTGTGTGGCGCATCGTGTGGGCCAGGCGCGCGGGGATCTGGGCGCGGGAGCGATCAGGACGTGAAGGGAATCAAGCGAATGACAAATATGATTCCGTCGTGAAACTCTTATGTTCTTCCAGCATCATTACATTCTAACAATTAATGAGTTGTATAGACGAACATAATTTGTAACAAAAAATCAATGTGTTGTGATAAAGCCGCGCAGGCCGGCTGCTTCTTGCGATAGGGCAATATTCCCGGTGCCGGGCTTGCTACAACCGGAGTCTGGACAACCGCAAGGGAGAAGCGCATGGACTGGAAGTCAATCATCAGGGCGGCAGTGGCTGCGGGGATGCTGGGCACGGCGGCCGCGGCGTCGGCAGCGGCCGGCGAGGTCATCATCCGCGTCACGCCGGAACGCCAGAGCCTGGCCAAAAGCGACAACGTGGTGGTGAACGTCACCATCACCAACGCCACCGCCGCTACCCAATACCTGCTGAAGTGGCAGACGCCCTTCGGTGCCCTCGAAGCGCCGCTGTTCGAGGTCACGCGCGACGGCGTGCCGGTGCGCTACCTGGGCGTGCAGGTCAAGCGGGCCGCGCCTGCCGCCGCCGACTACATCGCGCTCAAGCCGGGCGCCACGCTGAGCAGGCGGGTCGAGCTGTCCGCGCTGTACGACATGGGCATCACCGGCGCCTACAGCGTGCGCTGGCGCGCCGGTGCGACCCAGCTGTTCAGCCGTCCCGGCACCATGCGCAGCGGCAGCCAGGCACTGGGGCCGGCAGGCGCCACCGCCCTGCCCGATCCGGTGCCCGCCTCGGTATGGATAGACGGACGCCAGGCGCGCGGCGCGCTCGAGACCGCGATCCCGGCTGCCGAGGGCGCGGGCCTGTCCTTCAGCCGCTGCTCGAACGCGCAGCAGGAGACGATCACGGGCGCGGTCCAGGCCGCGCAGGCGATGGCGCAGGACGCCGATGGCTACCTGCAGCGCAAGGACCTCGGCCGCCGCTACAGCGGCTGGTTCGGCGCCGTCGATGCGACGCGCTCAAGCACCGTGGCGCACCACTTCCTGGCCATCAAGGATGCTTTCGCCAGCAAGCCGGTGACGGTGGACTGCGGCTGCAACGAGTCCTACTACGCCTACGTGTATCCGAACCAGCCCTACAAGATCTACGTGTGCAAGGCCTTCTGGGCTGCGCCGCTGACGGGCACCGATTCGAAGGGCGGCACGCTGGTGCACGAGATGAGCCACTTCACGGTGGTGGCCGGCACCGACGACCTGGCCTACGGGCAGTCGGCGGCCGGGCAGCTGGCGGTGAGCGATCCGGACAAGGCGATCCAGAATGCCGACTCGCATGAGTATTTCGGAGAGAACACGCCCGAGCAACCGTGACCCGTGATTAGCACGAACTCATCAGCATTTCCAGCGCACGATTGAAGGCTTTGATGTTTATCAATCGTATACACAACAGTGTCGAATTTCGTTTGCGCGTGCTCATGAATTCAACGAGGATGTCCGTCGGGCTTTCGTTACATCCGTAGCAAGTTCCAGTGGATGGCGTAAGCCCGTCACAACAATCGCTGCCAGGCAGTAATGAGCAGCAACAACGACATCTACGGAGAAACTATGAGCAGGAATATGCTGAAATGGTCGGTCGGCGCCGCCGTGCTGGCCATGTCGATGGCCGCACAGGCCGGTAACAATGGCGTCGTCGTCTCGGTCGCGCCCGAGAAGGCTTCCGTCGGCAAGACCGACGACGTGGTGGTCAAGGTCACCTTCACCAATACCTCGGGCAGCCCGCAATACGTGCTGAAGTCGCATACCCCGTTCGCGGGCATCGATGCGCCGGTGTTCGAGATCACGCGCGACGGCCAGCCGGTGCGCTACATGGGCCGCCTGGTCAAGCGCGCCGCGCCGACCGCCGCCGACTATTACCTGCTCAAGCCGGGCGCTTCGTACAGCGTGAAGGTGGAGCTGTCCTCGCTGTACGACATGGCCACCACCGGCGACTACGCGGTGCGCTACCACGCCGCATCGCCGCACCTGTTTGCCGATGCCTCGTCGGTACAGGCTGCCGCCGCAGGCGCCAGCGTCGCCGCCAAGCATGGCCAGGAGATCGGTGAACTGCAATCGGATGCGGCCTCGCTGTGGATCGACGGTTCGCGTCCGCGCGGCTCGCGCGAAGAAACCCAGACCCTGGCCGAGATGAAGCAGAGTTCTGGCATGGTGACCGCCGCCAGCCTGTCCACCACCAGCTGCTCGTCCTCGCAGCAGAGCACCATCGCCTCGGCCCTGAGCTCCGCGCAGACCTACGCCAACAATGCCGACGCTTACATGACCAATGGCGTAATGGGCACCCGCTACACCAAATGGTTCGGCGCCCTGAACAGCACCCGCCAGGCGACCATCAAGTCGCACTTCGCTGCGATCAAGAGCACATTGGCGACCAAGCCGATCAACGTGAACTGCGGCTGCACCGACAGCTCCTACGCTTACGTGTATCCGAGCCAGCCTTACACCATCTACGTGTGCAAGGCCTTCTGGAGCGCACCGCTGACCGGCACCGACTCCAAGGCCGGCACCCTGATCCATGAGACCAGCCACTTCACCGTGGTGGCCGGCACCGACGACTGGGCCTACGGCCAGTCGGCCGCGGCCAGCCTGGCGATCAGCAACCCGTCGAAGGCCATCGACAACGCCGACTCGCACGAGTACTTCAGCGAGAACAATCCGGCGCTGCAGTAATCAGTGATGCCAAACGTGGGCACGGCGTGCTCACGTTCACCCTCATGGAGAATCACATGAACAAACATCTGCTGAACCTCGCCGCCGGCGCCGCCGTGCTGGCCATGTCGATGTCCGCCCACGCCGCCGCGAGCGGCGTTGTCGTTTCGGTCGCGCCCGAGAAGGCCTCGCTGGGCAAGAGCGACGACGTGGTGGTCAAGGTCACCTTCACCAACACCTCAAGCAGCCCGCAGTACGTGCTGAAGTCGCACACGCCCTTCGAAGAGATCGAGGCGCCGCTGTTCGAGATCACCCGCGACGGCAAGCCGGTGCGCTACCTGGGCGCCATCGCCAAGCGCGGTGCGCCCGCCGCATCCGACTACTTCCTGCTCAAGCCTGGCGCCTCCTACAGCGCCAGGGTCGAGCTGTCGGCGCTGTACGACATGGGCACCACCGGCGACTACGCGATCCGCTACCGCTCCGGCAAAGATGCGGTCAAAGGCGCCGACGAGCTGAAGTCCGATGCGGCCACTGTCTGGATCGACGGCGTGCGTCCGCGCGGCTCGAGCGAAGAGACCAAGAGCCTGGCCGAGATGCAGGCGCAGGCCGGCATGGTCACCGCGGCCGGCGGCGCCCTCGCATTCAACAAGTGCACGAGCTCGCAGCAGGCCGACATTACCTCGGCGGTGTCGGCAGCGCTGTCGATGGCCACCAGCGGCGACGCCTACATGGCCAAGGGCACGATGGGCACGCGCTACACCAAGTGGTTCGGCGCGGTCGACAGCGGCCGTGTCGCCACCATCAAGTCGCACTTCGCGGCGCTTAAGGATGCCTTCGCAACCAAGCCGATCACGGTCGACTGCGGCTGCAAGAAGACCTATTACGCCTACGTGTATCCGACCCAGCCCTACACCATCTACGTGTGCAAGGCCTTCTGGAGCGCGCCGATGACCGGCACCGATTCCAAGGGCGGCACCCTGGTGCACGAGATGAGCCACTTCAACGTGGTGGCCGGCACCGACGACTGGGTCTACGGCCAGTCGGGCGCGGCCAGCCTGGCGATCAGCGATCCGGCCAAGGCGATCGACAATGCCGACTCGCATGAGTATTTTGGCGAGAATACGCCGGCGCTTCAGTGACCTCGTAGGGTGGGCTCCCCGAGCCCACGCGGACGTTTGCGATCCGCCGATGTGCGCGTGGGCACGGGGTGCGCACCCTAGCTTATTTTTCGGTATGGCTGAACATTACCGGCTCCGTCGCCAACCCGCCCCCCGACTCCAGCTGCCGCACATCCCCCAGCACCTCCCCCGCATAGCGGATCATATAAGTATGCGTCCCCGGCTTGAAGGCATAGAAGCGCGTGATGTCGATGGTGTGCGTATGCGCCGAGTGCGGCGCCAGTTCGACGTAGTCGTCCAGCGTCAAAGGTCCGCGCTTGACCATGCGGCCCGTGTACGGCACCTCGGCCTCGCCGGGATGCTCGCGCAGGTCGAACACGCGCCGGGTCAGCTCAGTGTCGGCTGCAATCTCGCGCGGCAGGCCGATGCGGCGTTCGCCGCGGTTCTCGACCTTGAACGTCACCAGCACCTTGTCATGCCTGGCGTCGACGCTCAGGCTCGCGTGCACATTCATCCTTTGTTCTCCATCGGTGCCCGCAGCCGAGACCATGACGGCGCATAGTGCGGCACACAGTATCGTTCGTCTCAGCATTCGACAGCTCCTGCCGGGTTGGAAGGATTGTGCGCTGCCGTGGACGAAA
>Ga0065165_1002356_pt1 | contig 16372 bp, 14 predicted proteins | sample AraplaMF_Cvi_mMF_FD_63813 | JGI IMG/M metagenome (GOLD analysis project Ga0065165, IMG submission 63813) | Arabidopsis root microbial communities from the University of North Carolina, USA - plate scrape MF_Cvi_mMF (version 2) (version 3) | ecosystem: Host-associated > Plants > Roots >...
CATTCACCACCACCTCATTCAACTGCTTGCTATCATCCTCCATCCCCACATCAATCACCCCCCTAGCATCAACCGCAACTTCCTGCGTCTTCATCCCCACGAACGTAAACACCAACACATCACTAGCCTCTGCCGTTATCACATAAGCACCGGTCGCATCCGAAGTCGTCCCACTTGTCGTCCCTTTCACATAAACACTCACCCCGGGTATCCCTTCACCTGCAGCATTCGTAATCTTCCCCTTAACCTCAATCGCCGCATACGGTCCATCGAGCACCATCGAAGCCTTCGATATAATCACATTCTGCTCCACCTGCTCATACCGCAGCTCCGTGCCCACCAACGCCATATCCAACGTACTCTTCACCGACCGCGTAGCACGCGCCAGCGACACCGACGGCGCACCATCCACATCCCGTGGAGAAAACGCAAACGTCAATCCTGTCTGGCTCTGTATCTCTGAGAACAGCGTTTTTAAATTGGCATTCTGAACGCCGATGGTTACGTTGATCTGCTCCAGGTTCTGGCCCCGGCCTTTATTGGCCAGGAGAACTTGAAGGGAGAGGATCATGACGACGGCGTATGTAAAACTCACTTTCATAAGGAAGGGCAGAAGACTGTGTCGCTTGCGGAAAGGCAAAGGCCTATCGACAGGACACACTGGTCCGGTAAAGAAAAAATTCATAAATTGAGATGTTTTTAGTTTTTGTAGGACGACTATGAAGATTCGAAACACATAGAAGCATCCGGTCGCATCCGGGTGCTTTTTTTGTGTGGCACGAGGCACATGGGTGGTGTGTGCCGCGACATGCCGAAAACTAAAAACGCTATGGATCGTTATACGTCGTGTAGATCTTGATCATGAGGTTAGGGTTTATGAATCAGAGTGAGAGCGGAGTGTGAGAGCGATATGGTGTGGCTGGGTGTTAAATTTAAAATGATGTGAGTTAGCCGGTGTATTAAACCGGGATGTATGGATGTGAATGCGAGAAAGATGGACTTTCGTTGAAAACCAGTTGTTGCTTATCCGACTCCCCCGAAGGAGAGCTCAGGCGCGCAGCCCCCGGTATATACACTACTATAGACCTGCTACTGACACGATCCGTTGATCGTTACCACTCCCTGGTTAACGGTGTAACTACCATGAAATACCTTACTCACTACCGTTAAGACTTGTTCGAGGGTTTCGTTATGAATGAAGGCCGCATCGATCACACATTCGCTGAACGCGGAATCTAGTGCTTCGATCGTGATGTTGTATTTTGATTCGATCAGGGGCTTGGCTTCACGCATCGTGATGCCGTTGAGTACGAGGAAATCTTTTTTCCAGGCTATTGCGTTGTCGGCTACGACAGCCTCCGTGCTGTAGATGCGTGTGTCGGCAGCGTTAACAGAGAGTTGTTGTTGTTTGGTGATGATGGCAAGTTCTTTATTATGGGCATCGCTCACCTTTACTTTACCGCGACTTACCACCACAGTTATATTCTTCTGATCGGGATACGCTCTGATGTTGAAGGCCGTGCCCAGCACTTGTGTGGTTACCGCACCGGAACGTACGTTGAAAGGACGCGCGGGGTCGTGCGTCACATCGAAGAACGCTTCGCCGGTAAGCGTTACCGTGCGGTTAGTATTGTTGAATGTGGAGTCGTATTGTAACTGACTGTTATCGTTGAGCAGTGCCGTGCTACCATCGGGCAGGTGGATCCACTGGCGGCCGCTGAATGTTTTAATAGAAGGTGCGTGTAATGTAGCCGGTGTATTGGTCGCTAGCGTGGCGGCGTCTGGCGAGTGCTTTATAAAATAGAATGTGGTTATGATAAAGATCATCACGGCAGCGGCGGCGAGCCACGGCCAGTAGGGGGTGAGTGATCGGAAGCCGGATTGTGTATGGCGCATTACGAATGCGCGCGAAGCTTGTTCGAGGGGTATCGCGCGCCGGTCGTCGTCGTCGGTAAGGTCTAGCAGGTGTGGGTTTTCAAGATAATAGAGTATACGTGCTTCGAGGGCATCGCCGAAGAGATCTGCGTGTTGTCCGCGTTGTACGAGGCGGAGCAGCTCCAGCCGTTCGTCGGGCGTAGCCGTGCCGTTGTTGAAGCGTTCAACCAGGTGCTTAACCGTTGTGTCCATAACCTTCCTGAATCCAAATAATGATTGGCATATGATGCCAATGTTAAATTATTGTTAAGGCGAATTTCTATACGAGAGAATGTTATTCTCTTTTTCGGCCTTTTAATAACAGGAGTGATTATGACTTTCGAAAGGATAAGAGGATTTATGAAAAAAGTACTGCTAACGTTAGCGAATCGTTGAAATCACTGTATTTACAGCGGATTCATGGTGTGCGTGTTGTACCTGGTCTGTGTTATCAGGACTAACGGGCAGGTCAAGATTGTCGGGCATCAGAAGAATGGCCGTGGCCATGTAGGCGATGTGATTCTTGATACGTTTGCGGATAAACACGAGCGCATCCGACATGTGTTTCTTCACAGCATTCCGCGTGATGTGCAGGCGCTCGGCAATTTCCTCGTGCGAGAGGTGCTCGTTCTTGGCCAGCTCGTAGATCTGTTTCTGGCGTGGCGTAAGCTCCCGCACGGCATCGTTCACCAGCGCATTGTATTGTAAATCTAACATCTGGTTTTCCATCGAATGGTCGGCAATGGTGCGGCCATGACGGTAGATGAACTCTTTGGTAACCTCTATCTCCTGCTGCAGCCGTTGCACCTTACGAAACGCCAGGTTGCGGGCTACCGTTGCGAGGTAGGCTTTGAAGTTGGTAACGGTGTCGAGCGATTCGCGGCGTTCCCACAGTATAATAAAAACATCCTGCGCCACATCCTGCGCAAGCTCAGAGAACCCCGTGCGTTTGCGCACCACCTGGTAAACCAGCTTCCAGTACTGGTCATAGAGCTGCATGAGCGCCTTGCGGCTTCCTTTCGAAAGCTGCTGTAGGACGACCTGCTCATCAAATGTGCCGGAATCAGGCATACGAACCAGATGTTAAAGGTTTACGAGAGGGTGGGAGAAAGAACCGATCATGGGCTGATGCGGACTTTCAGCTCGAAAAGTAGGAAACGAATAACAAAACTACAATGGCCATAACCAAAGCTTAACGCGCAACCCATGTCATGAGACCTTATTCCGCCATAGCAGGCGCGATTGCGACGCCGACGTCACTATAAAAGTGAAATGTTTAAAGGATTGTTGTGATTAGCGTTGTAACATAAAATGTTCCGACGTGCAACACGAGGCCTTGGCCATAGAAAGATTTACCAAAGTTAAGGCCGTGCCCTTTATACGCACGACGATCTCACGTATACAGATTGCATAACGAAGAGCAACACGTTACGGAAATCGGAGCGGGGTAAGTACTCTTTCGTAGTTATATATACTGATACATAAGAGAGACAGGCGAAACACCCGTCTCTTTTTATGTATAGATATCAACCCATAGCGGTGTATATATCGAAGCCCTACGGTATCGGATGCGCTTTAAAGAAATCCCACAACAAATCATTGGCGTTGATCGCGGTAGAAGGCTTGTCGCCAATTGCGCTTCCGGGCAGACCGCCGGGCCATGCGTGGCCGCCGTCTTCGGTTAGGTACCATTGCACGGAGGCGTTGCCGAGACACGACTTCCATTCGGTAAGCGTGTATAGGTTGCCCTGGGTGCGCGTGGCGGAGCCGCAGCCGTTAAATGACGACCATGTATCGATAACCGACTCTACCGGCGGAAAATATACATTAGTAATACCCGTGCCGCCCTGGTAGGGCACCTGGGTGTCGCGTTTGGAGTGCATGTGCAGTACGGGCACGGGGTTCGCTGGGTCGCACTCCGTTACCATGCTGCAGCTGCTCACGGCTATCGCGGCGATCTGCGACGACATTTCGCACGCCAGGCGGTACGACAGCATGCCGCCATTGGAGTGGCCGGTGAGGTAAACCTTTTTAGGGCTGATGTTGAAATGCGTTAGCAGCTTCGCGATGAGCTGGCGAATAAAGTTTACATCGTCTATGTTGTTGTCGCGGGCGTATTCGCAGCAGGCGCCGGCGTTCCAGGTGCGGGCGCCGAGTGGGCCGGTGCTCTTCACGCCGTCGGGGTATACAACAATAAAGCCGGCTTCGTTGGCTTTTTCAGAGAGCAGGGTAGAGGCCTCGAATTGCTCGGCGCTGCCGCCGCCACCGTGCATGGCGATTACAAGGGCGAAGTCTGCCGATGTATAATAGCTGGGTGGCAGATTTACCGTGTAGGTGCGGAGGAGGCCGTCGACCGTAATGGCGTCGGTGGTGTGGTAGGTGCGTGGGGTGGTCTGGGAGCCGGAGTCGTCGTTGGTACCACAGGCACTGACCAATATCAGTATACTGAGTACATACAGGTGTTTTAGCATAGGGGCGCGGTATTACTATATATTTCGATAAAACAAAGGAAGTGTCTGTGCGTCTATATCCCTGAAAGAGACAATGAAGTTAGCGTGTGCTGCGGGCTTGGATTAGACACGGAATGCCGAAGATAGTTTAAATGCAGCAGACGGAATATTTTGGATCTGAATACCTATGAAAAAGATGAATGTAATCGTTACCGGTGCTACAGGCATGGTGGGCGAGGGGGTGATGCACGTGTGCCTGAACGACGACCGGATCGATTCGGTGCTGGCGTTAACACGACAACCGTTGGGCATAAGCCATCCGAAACTGAAAGAGATTATACACAGTAATTTTTATAACCTCACCGGCATAGAAGACCAGCTAACCGGCTACGACGCCTGTTTCTTCTGCCTGGGCGTATCGTCTGTGGGGCTTAAAGAATCTGAATATTTCAAACTTACACACAGCCTTACGCTGCATGTTGCCGGCACGTTGGTTCGCCAAAACCCGGGCATGACCTTCTGCTACGTGTCGGGCGCCGGTACCGACAGCACCGAAAGGGGGCGCACCATGTGGGCCCGCGTAAAAGGCAAAACCGAAAACGACCTGATGAAGCAGCCCTTCCGGCAGGTGTTTGCCTTCCGCCCCGGCTTCATCAAGCCCATACCCGGTTTGAAGCACGCCCACAAATTCTATAAATATGTGCTCTGGATGTTCCCCATAGGCCGCGCCATTGCCCCGAACTGGTTTTGTACACTCGAAGAGGTAGGCAACGCCATGATCAACGTAACCCTGAAAGGATACGTGTCGCCGGTAATTGAAGGTACCGACATTGTGGTGCTTGGCCAGGCTGAACCGCAGATGGAGCTTGCCGCCGTAGAGCAGTAGCCGCACGCGTCTACCTGAATGTTGGTGTGCACGAGCCTTGATTCCCCAAAGGCATTTTTGTAAATTAGGTTAATGAGAAGCCCGTCTGCTCTGGTGTGCCGTTTGTGCGCCGGAGACGAATGGGCTTTGTTGTTTGGTAACCCGGTACTCGAATTTGCCTACGCTTAAAACCCCTCTGCTTATGCTTGATACCATTGTTACTCCGGAGCCACGCGCTCAAAGCAAAAACGATTTGTTGAACAAACTGATCGATTGCCCGCTCGACTTTACAGACGCCGATTTCCGGGCGCTGTTGCACAACGACCTCGGCCTTACGTTTAAAGATATGCGCGAAGCCGTGCTGCGCATCTTTGATATAAACGACAGCATCTTCCTCGAAGAATCCAACGCCAGCAACCTCCTAAACCGCCGAAGCCAGAAGAAACGAAACGACCGGTTTTATAAGCGTTTCCGCAAAGGCCTCGACCGCGCCAAAGCCAAAGTAATCGTAGCCGAAGGCGACTCCTGGTTCGAATTCCCCTATTTTATCAACGACATCATCGACCACCTCAACGACACACCACACTATGCCATCCACAGCCTGGCGTATGGCGGCGACTGGCTTACCAACATTATTTACGAAGGCCGCTATGTAGAAAAGCTTTCAACACTCAACCCCGATGTATTCCTGGTAAGCGGCGGCGGTAACGATCTGGTAGGCTCCGACCGCATCGGTATAATGGTGAACAGCGCGGGAGGTGGCGCCCTGCGTTACAAAGATGTCGATACACTCATTGCACGCCTGGAATTGCTCTATGGCCAGCGCGACTCACCGCTGCACTCGAATGCCGAGGTCGATGTGTTTATGCGCACACAAGGCTTCGTGCGGCCCTCGTTCCATTCGTTTATACTGTTGATGAAACTTCAGTATACGGTCATGTTCCGGAACATCCATCGCAAGTTTCCCAAGCTCAAGATCATTACCCAGGCCTACGATTACGCGCTGCCGTCAGGCCGGTACAATGGTTCCTGGCTTTCGCTGCACCGGCTGGTAAATAAATTCCTGAAGACCGGTCGCTGGCTTTACGTACCGCTGATGGCAAACGGTATAACCGATCCCGACCTGCAGCGCCGCCTGGTGCGCTATATGATCTTCGAATTCAATCTGATGTTTGCGGAGATTGCGATGACTACCGATAATGTATTTCACATCGATTGCCGCGGCGTAGCCAAAGGCCCGAACGACTGGTACGATGAACTTCACCTCAAGTCTGATAAGTATAAAGAAGTGGCCGATGCCTACCGCGCATGCATCGATAGCAAGGATGATTTAAAGAAGATATATTTCGCGGCAAAAAAGTAGTATATTCGTGTATTAAGTTGTTTGCTTAACCCGTGCGGAGCATTTACTGTGTGAAGTGGTGCATTGCACGGGTTTTGTTATATATAAGCAAACGTTATAGCGATGTTGTGGAGCATAATGTTGTTAACAGCTCTGCTATCAGCATCCTGCTGTGGAGTATCAATCGGAAGGTTACTGCCCGCCGGGTTCGGTCCGGGTTCGATGCAAACATAGTGCAGACTCTATAATAGCACAGCGCTCCTCCCACACTTCCTCTGCACTTCTTCCATTCATGTTTCGGACTTGCCCTGAGCGCCCTGTTTGTAGCAGCACTCGCCGGCTTACAGAAATGACAAATGAATAACGTTCCTTCCTTACTTCAGGTTATGTCGTGCCCAGGGTCACAATTGGCCTATGCAAGCTGAAATCTTAAATACAGTTCACGAATCAATATCCGCAATCGTTTGAATTCATTCTTTCTTCGAATTTCAATCTTTTTCCTTTTGTCTCCGCGAAATAGTTTTATAGCATCGGAAACGTTTTCAAAATCGATCTGACTCGTTCCCCTTCATTCTGGCGAAGGCGGATCGAACCCGGCGCGCTGAATACCTTTTATTGGACGCTTCTATTGCTACAATGTTTTGTCCGCTATCGCGCTGGTATGGCCAACCAGTGGGTGAGCAGGACACGGTAATATTTATCTCCAACTTAAAATTGTTTGTATCTATGAAAACACAACTACGCGCATTTATCATTCTCATGCTGGGCGTTCTGCTGCCTGGCATGCTTGCCCTGGCTCAGCCAGCACAAGTGCCCAAGACCAATTCAACCAAAGTATATATGCACTATATGCCGTGGTTCGATGCACCGCAGAACCCGGTGCCCGGTCAGACCTATTCATGGGGCTGGCACTGGACCATGAACACCCGCAACCCGAACACCATCGATGTCAACGGCCGGCGGCAGATTGCCTCGCACTACTATCCGCTTATCGGGCCGTATGCCAGTGCCGATCCGCACGTGGTAGAGTATCACCTGCTGCTGATGAAGCTGTCGGGCGTAGACGGCGTGCTGGTAGACTGGTATGGCTCTGAAGGCAGCAACGGCGACGTGGGCGCACTGCTCACCAACTCTAACGCGCTGATAAACCAAACCGGCGCCACCGGCGTACAGTTCGGGCTCATTCTGGAAGACCGCTTCTGGACCAACATCCAGAATGCGCGCAACAGCCTGACCTATGCCCGCAACAATTACTTCAACAAATCCAACTACATCCGCCATGGCAGCGGCAGCGATCCGCTGGTAGGCGTGTTCGGCCCGATAACACACCAGACGCCCGCGGCATGGACCGATATCCTGTCGTATGCAGGCGAAGATGTAGAGTTCCTCCCGCTGTGGTACGAGAACGCCGATGCCGGCGCAAATGCCGATGGTGAGTATGCCTGGATTTACAGCGACTACCTCACCGGCCTCACAAACTTCTATACTAACCGCGCACCCGGTCTTAAAACGGCTATGGGGGTGGCGTACCCGGGCTTTCACGATTACTACGTAGAAGGCGGCGCCGGCAGCAGTTACTTCTATATCCCCGAGAACAACGGCGCTACGCTAAACGAAACCCTCAACACCTACAACCAGTACAAGGCCAACCTCGACTTCCTGCAGCTCGCCACCTTCAACGATTTTGGCGAGGGCACCATCTTCGAACCTACGGTAGAGAATGGCTTCCGCTACCTGGTGCGCATTCAGCAATACACCGGCGTGCCCTATACCGAGGCCGATCTGCAGAAGGTACACCGCCTCTATACACTACGCAAAAAGTATCTGAACGATGCCGGCAAACAAGCGCAGCTCAACACCGCCTTCGGTCACTTTGCAGCGCTGCGCCTGAACGACGCCGTCGCGGTAATGAACGCGGTAGACGGTACCACACCACCGCCGACGGGCTCGTCGTATTATGTACGCAACCGCTGGCAGGGCACATACCTGTATGATGGTGGCGACCGCGTGCGCTACAGCAGCAGCACGTCGGGCGCAACGTACCAGTGGGTCCTCGAAGATCTGGGCAATGGCCAACGCGAGTTGCGCAACGTAGGCACCGGCGAGTATATGCACATCGAGAATCTCACCGGCTATGTACAGGCTACGGCACGCACGTCGGGCTGGTCAAGCTCGCGGTGGGTGAGCGAAGATGCCGGTAATGGCTACGTACGCCTGCGTAATGTATGGCAGGGCTCGAATTATATACACGTGGAAAACCTGGCGGGACATGCCCAGTACGGCACCATCAATACCGCGTGGGAAAGTGCGCAGTGGCAACTGGTGCCGGTGCCGGTATCGGCCCGTGTTGCTGTAAGCGATGACGCTGCTGTGCTTACCGAGCACAAGGCAGTGGCATGGCCTACCGTAACAAGCGATGTGTTGAATATACGTACCGATGGTTTATATGATGCATTGGATATAATAGACACTGCCGGCAAGCTGCGCCACAGTGCCGGCGGCCTGAGCGGTCAGAACATTATAACGGTAGATGTAAGCGCATTGCCGCCCGGCGTGCACGTGGTGAAGCTGCGTGGCACAACCGGCGTTACGGTGCTGCGCTTCATAAAGCAATAATTGGTTTCGGTTAATGTTTCGCGTAAGCCTTCCTGATTCGTTGGGAAGGCTTTGCTTTTTATAACACTTCCTCGCCGGCGGGTATCGGATCTGTGCCGAGGCGCAGCACGTGGCCGTCGGGATCTTCAATGTGCATTTCGAGCGCCCAGGGGTAGTTGGTCGGAGGCATACGAATGGTTACGCCCAGGTCCAGCAGTTGCGCGTGCAGGGCGTGCATGTCGCCATAGAAGCTTACCCACAGGCATGCGGCACTGCATCCCTGCTTGTCGTGGCTTAGAAAGATGCAGCCGGCATCGCGGCGCAGGGCTATGAACGACTCGTTGCTCCACGCTTCTTCTTCCCGGAACCCAAGAGTATTCTTATAAAACGCCGCGCTCACGGTTATGTCTTTTACGTTCAGGATGGGCTGTGTGCCTTCAACGCGGATAAAGAGGGGCTTTTGTGTGGCCATAATACTATAAACAGTTGGTTAGGTGCATAAATAAATTGTTTACGCCTGCTGCTTTCAGCGTGCAGGCGAAGGCAATTATTGTGCGTACATTGGTGCGTATGGTTAAAATTCCGGGAGAGACTGTATAGATATGAAATATTTTCCAGTGATACACCATTGTATTATACACATACTTGTCATGATTTTAGCAGCGGCAGCATTATGCTGTACCACCGCGCACACACCGGCAACCGCTGACCACCCCAGTTCAATATCGGACAGTATTTCTGTGTACGCGCACATACGCCGCCAGCTTGATAGCATCGGCATCGAAGACCAGCGCTTTCGCGATCAGCTCGAATACCTGTCGGCAAACCATGATACACTACGCCTGAAAGCAGTGATGGACAGCATGGCCTATGGCGACTCCCGGAATATACGTATAGTAAGCCACATCCTCGATACCTACGGCTGGCTCGGCCCGGACCGTATTGGCCCCGATGCCAACAGCACCCTGTTTATGGTGGTACAGCACAGCGACCTTTCGTATCAACAGAAGTACCTGCCGCTCATGCGCGCCGCGGTAGCCGCAGGCAAAGCCCTAAACACAAGCCTGGCGCTGCTGGAAGATCGTGTGGCGATACGCGAAGGGCGTAAGCAGATTTACGGCTCGCAGCTGGCGTGGAATATGAAGGAGAACAGTTATTATGTGGCGCCGTTAGAAGATCCCGACAATGTAGACAAACGTCGCGCCGCCATGGGCCTACCTACCATGGCCGAGTATATCGGCAGCTGTTGTAATTTGGTTTGGGATGCAGCGGTATATAAGAAAGATATGCACGGGTTGAAGAAGATGCAATAAAAAGTGCTGCGCCACAGCACACAACAAACCATGACGCAGCGGGGGGATGGATACTACTACACAAAGTGTTTTCGCATAAACGCCATGGCGTTTGAGTGGAACAGGCGCTGTACCACCTCGTCTGCGCTGATTTGGTTATACGTTCTCAGTATCGTTTTGCCACGGCCGTTCAGGTAATTAAAAGCGTGACGTTCCACATATTCTTCCAGGTGTACCACGGTTTCCTGAGTAAGGTAGCCGTTAAGCGGATCGATAATACCGTCGTAGTCGCTGCCGATGGCTATGTTGCCCCAGGCAAACAGATCGTTCTTGTCCAGCAGTTCGGCAATGTGTTGTACCTGTGCCCACAGTAGCGCGGCGCGGTAGTGTCTGATCTTGCTGATCCAGATCGAGTGTTTCAGGCGTTTGATCGTTTCCTTATCGGCAATGCGGCGTTCGTCCAGCTGTATACCGATGATGCCGTTCGAGCGGGAGAGGGCTATGATCTCGTCGTCGTAAATGTTGATGTCGTCGGTAAGGAACGTGGCGCCGGTTTCTTTGATATCGATTATACGTTCGTCCATCGAGCGCAGGCCGTTGCAGGCGCCGTGGCTTATAATGATGGGAATGTTCTGCCCGGCGTATTGCCCCGCCGGGTCCGATATCATGCGGATATATTCACGGCGTGCCGGGGCACTCATGTGTTTGATGTCGATGTGAATACGTTTGCCGTTCTGGTTGCTCAGAATGGCGTGCATTACCTCGCGACCCATGTCGGTAAAGCCTCCGTTGAGGCCATCCGATTGGTCTGCTTTGCTGCCGATAATACCGAACAGGCTTTTTGCATGACCGCAGAAGTGGTTGTTAAAGTGGTGGGCAAACGTTACGAAGAAGGGGACATGCCGCCATTGTTTAATCGCGCGGATGTTGTCCAGCACCGTAGCGAGGTTCGGGTTATCGATATCGTTGTGCAGCACGTGCAGCCCCTCAATGCTAAGCACGAGCACCACAGTATCCTGGTTGGTTTCGCCAATGGCTTCGATCGATGCAAAGTTTTCGGCAATAATGTATTTGAATTCGCCGCCGTCGGTCGTTACCGTCTGGTTGTGTCCCTGGGCATAGAAGTCGTATTCGCGTACCAGGTCTTCAAAGTAGTTTGCATTGCCTTGTATATAGTCCACGCGGCCATCGCCCACGCTGGTGGCGAAGTCGGCTGCCACATCCGACAGGAGGCCGGTGCCCAGCTTATTCCGGAAGAAGCCGCGCTCTATCGGGTACAGCGAAGCGCATACAACCCGCACGTTGCCGTATGCCAGCGTGGTGCAGTCTGCCTGTGTGAATTTGCATACGCCCACCAGCATCTGTACGGCGCGTTCAAACAGGTTGGGCGAATCGTAATACCAGATGCTGTTACGGTCTTTCACATTCTGGCTGTTACGCCCACGGTCTATACCAAAACTTTTGCCATACGGTTTCATACCCGGATGGCAATGCAGATCGATGTATGTATTTGACATAAGGTCTTGTTTACGGCAATCAATAGTGTTCCATACCCATGCAGTACTGCATGCGTTATTCCTAATGCAAGTGGTGGAAACGAAACGCCCGCGCTGCGCCGGTGGAACATGGCGCAAAGGGCCGTACTGAAAGTGTACTACAAGAGAGTAATTTTTGCCAGCAAAACCAAATCACCAATGATCAGTTTTCAGGGTCAGTGAAGAATTCAGGGGAGGAGCAAAGTTATCAATAACGGTTCATGGCAATAGAATCGCTGTATATGTTCCCCGCGCAGCGTTAAACTCGATAAGGCTGTTGGCGGCAGGTGTAGCGATTGGCATGTAAAAGAATTGGGTTGCCCCGGTGGGACTTTCTTCGCGTATGTATTGCCAGGGTGTGGTAACACTACCTGTTCTGAATACATTGGTGTCGCCCTTCCAAAGCGACTCGTGCGCTAATGGTGTGCGTGTGAAAAGACCGTTATAGAATGATTTTTTGTAGGATGCGGTGTTTGTTTCCAGGTGACGGCCATTGCTATCAAAAGATAGTTCAAAGTAGGTAACGGTATCGCGGCTTGAGTAAACACCTATTCGTAGGTCGGTTACGTTGTTTAAGTAGTTTACAAAGATGTCGTCACGAGTTATTTCCCATAAGCTGGTATAGTCGTTCTCATAGGGTATCGCGTAGTGTACGCGGGCTTCCGGCGTCAGGTTAGGTTTCAGAATGTCGGTAAACGCATACTCGCGACTGTAATTTAATTTGCCGTTACAGCTATAGTTTAAGAGATAGAGCCCGTTGAGTTTTTCCTTTTCAAGTTCCATGTAGCCAGCCAGGGTTATGCTATGATCGTTCTGGTTATAAACAGTCGTTGGGCGCGATACGCTTCCGTCATCGCTTACTATCTCCGGTTGGAAGGAATGACGTTGTAGATTGGCGACGTTTCCGTCTGCATCGATTTCGACCACAGCAAGCACTACGTTGTATTTAGTAGCATCGTCTGTTTTCCGGCTGTAATATTTTGCCAGAATGGCTTTGCCGTTGTGGACCCACTGACGTTCCCAGTAGTAATAGCCACGGTTCTCTGTGAAGTGTGTCAACTCATACTGGTCAGTGGGAAGTTCTACGATCTGGCTATGAAGGGTAAGGCTTTCTTTCGCTATCGTGTGAAGGGTGTAGGTGATCTTGTCTTTTTGATGTTCCGGAGAGAGGACGTAAAGGTTACCATTTAGGATATAGTGAGACGCATATCCGCTCCCGAGCGTACGTGTTTGTATAGACGGATAGTGTTGTTGTTTAGTCACTCCATCGGGTGATATGTATATGATGGATATTCCTTTGCCGGAGTTAGCATTCTGGATGATGTAGGTCGCATCTTTGTCTCCAGTGGCAAACGGTTCGTCATAGTCTCGCGTTTGCAGTAAATTGCCTATGCTTGTTTTTTTTAGCAGCTTATAGTTGGGCGTTAGGTGAAGTACCGTATCTCCCAATATCAACAGCATATCGTTGTTGTAAGCGCGGAAGATCGACGCGTCAGGAGCTTCGTAGCCGTCCCGGATTTTCTGGGCGTGATTCCGGGGCACAGAAAATAGTTGTACGTGCTGCTTGCGCGCGCGACCAGGTGTAACTATGATGATGAGTGTACTGATCGCAAGTATAAGGAATATGCAGGCGATGGTGTTGCGCTTCGTTCTATTCATGCCCCGTTTGGCCAGTATTGTCGGCTAAAGGTAACACTTAATACCAACGAATGGGTAGCAGCTTGAATAGTGTGGCAGGAATGTATGAGTTCAGGCTACTTCACCTTCGGCAATCCCGCCACAGCAAGAATCTTCTTCCCGCGTTCCATCTTTTCATCGAAGAACGGGGCGTGTGTGGATGAATCAAGGGAATGATTAATCTGGATGTTGGCGGCCTTTTTCAGGAACGCAGAGAATGTGGGTGTGTGTTTTCTCATAGATCAAATGTACTGTTTTTTGCCTTAATTAAAAAAGCACTGTACGGTCGATCCCGTTTGAAAAGTTCCCAGACATTTTCTTCTGCAAGACCAAAGATGTAGAGGTCATTGCTCACCTTGTCGAGGTTGTTGCAAATGCCAATACGATAAAGCCGTGTACGTGCCGGTGTGTTGCCCATTATGAATACATAAGCGTCCGGACGTTTTTCATAAAACTTCAGGATCGTCAGGGCAACCGTCGACAGTATTCTGGAGCTGTCGTTGTTGTTGGATATGATGGTGTCGTTCATCAGCCCATCGGCTCCAACATCGCCAAAGCCCAGATTGTATACATCGGGATTTTCATCGAATGCCTTAAAGAGTACCTGTTTTCTAATCTTTCCGTTAGGTCCTTCACTGTGAAATTCAAATTTCAACAACGATGAAGAAGCCTCTACACAGTATTCGCTCTGCTTCATATCCTGAAGATAATCGTTGTTGCGCGTTATCGTATGTGCGGGGTGAAGAATTTGAACAGTTTGAGCGCTATCAGGACTTTTCATGTTGTAACAAATTTTGATTTTTCAAAACGTATTCGTAACCGTTGCATCACCGGCTTTTCCGTTATCTTGTGACCACTTGTACAGACTTACCATGCTCGGACTAAAGAAAGCTGAATATTTGGGAACGAACCGCCGGTGCTTTTTTGAGGGCGGCGTGGCCGTGGTAGACACCGTGTATCAGCAGCCGGTGTTCGAGGGGTGGCATAGCCATGAGAACGCGCACATCACGCTGGTGGTCGAAGGTGGTAACCGCGAGCATCGCCGTGGGGGCGATATCGACACGCGGCCGGGGCAGGTGTTGTTTTACCATAGTGGCGAGCTGCACCGCAATAGCCATACAAGCTTTCCGTCGAAGAACGTCAATGTAGAGATCGAGGGGGCGTTCCTCCAGCACTTCGGGCTTACCGAGGCTACGCTGGCGCAGGCCCTGAGGCACCGCGTGGGCGCGGCACAGGCCGTTTTACAGCTATATAAAGAGGCCCTGATGCGCGACGCCTTTACGGCCGACTCCATCCGGATGGTGTTGGTAGATCTGGCCACGGTGGCCCGGCGTGCGGAACGCGGAACGCCAGCGTGGGTTACCACCGTAACCGATTATTTACAGGACTGCTGGAACGGAACGCCGACCCTGCACGAGTTGGCGGCGGTGGCGGGCGTAGGCCCGGTTACCGTATCGAAATTCTTTCCGAAATATGTGGGCTGCACGTTGGGCGAATATATGCGGCGCCTTAAAATCGAGCGTTCGCTGGCGCTGGTAAAACAACCCGACGCCAACCTTACAGACGTTGCCTACGCCTGTGGCTTTGCCGACCAGAGCCATTTTACCCGCGTTTTTAAAAGCCAGACGGGGTTCCTCCCTAAAACGTACCGTACCGTATAACCGTCCGATTCCGGTCGGGTGTAGCTGATTCCGGACGATTAAATTCACAAAAAAGCGGTTTTTTACCGCGTATGTGCAACTGGCACACGGTTAGCTTATTTTTGTGAGGTGTCGCCTGGCGATCCCAGTAACTATATTCCCATCACCCCCGGTATGATCCTTCATAACTACCTGCTCATCTCGTTACGCAACCTGTTCAAGAACAAAATCTTTGTGGGCATTAACGTGTTCGGTATGGGCATCGCCATTGCGTGCAGCATGGTGGCGTATCTCGTTTTCACCAACAACACCCGCTTCGACAGCACGCACACACAAACAACCGATCTGTATCGGGTAGATGCCGTACGCGAGAGCGCAGGCCGAACCACGCGGTGGGCTCATGTGCCCGTGCCGCTCGGCCAGATGATTCGCGAGAATGTAGGCGATGTAAAAAACATCATTCGCTACTCACTATCGTTTAGCAACTTCCAGCTCAAGGAAGAATCCATCAATGCACAGCTGTCGTATGTCGATGCCGCATTGTTTTCAAGCTTCAACTTTACATTTATAACCGGCACGCCCGGGGCGCTTACAAAACGCTCGGCAATCTTTCTTTCCGAAAGCATGAGCCTCCGGCTTTTCAATACTACTGATGTGTTGGGTAAAACCGTACAGCAGCAGCTGCCCTCGGGTGATATCGTGGAGTATGAAGTGGCCGCGGTATACAAAGACCAGCCGCTGAACTCCAGTGTTAACCGCGGCGCGTTTGTTAACTACGACAATTATACCCGCGAGTTCAAATCGTCTACCGACTACTGGACACGCTACAACAACCTGTTTGTACAGGTAGAACATGCTGACCGTATCGACGCCATTGCCCGCCAGTTGCAAGCGTATACCGAGCCCGTTAACCGCGCACAGACCGAATTTGTGATCAAACAGTACGAGCTTGAACCGTTTACAGGGATGGCCCGACGCGACGCTGCCAGCGAAACGATGGGCGCCTTCACGGCAAACGCCACACCCGTAGCCATTGTACTTACCTTGGTTGTGATGTCGCTG
>Ga0065165_1002357_pt1 | contig 16372 bp, 15 predicted proteins | sample AraplaMF_Cvi_mMF_FD_63813 | JGI IMG/M metagenome (GOLD analysis project Ga0065165, IMG submission 63813) | Arabidopsis root microbial communities from the University of North Carolina, USA - plate scrape MF_Cvi_mMF (version 2) (version 3) | ecosystem: Host-associated > Plants > Roots >...
AGGTGATCCTCGTGGGCAATCTGGGACGCGATCCCGAGAGCCGCAGCTTCCAGAACGGCGGCAAGGTGGTCGAGCTGCGCATCGCCACCTCCGAGAATTGGAAGGACCGCCAGAGCGGCGAGCGCCGCGAGAAGACCGAGTGGCACACGGTCAAGATCTTCAGCGAGGGCCTCGCCAATGTCGCCGAGCGCTATCTGCGCAAGGGCAGCAAGGTCTATCTCGAGGGCGCGCTGCAGACCCGCAAGTGGCAGGACCAGCAGGGCCAGGACCGCTATTCGACCGAGATCGTGCTGCAGGGCTTCAACGCGCAAATGGTGCTGCTCGACGGCCAGGGCGGCGGCGCGGGTGCCGGTGCGGGCGGTGGCGGCGGTGGCCGTTCGGACGATTGGGGCGGCGGCGACGATTTCAGCGGCCAGTCGAGCTCGGGCCGCGGCGGCGGCTATAATGGCGGCGCGGGCCGCTCGGGCGGTGGCTTCGGCGGCGGTGGCAGCGGCGGCGGTGCCGGGGCCGGGGCCGGGGCCGGTGGTGCCAGCAGCGGTGGCGGCTTCGGCGGCGGCTTCCCGGACGATCTGGACGACGACGTCCCCTTCTAAGCACCGGGTTCCGTCCCGCCGCCTGCTATCAGGCGGCGGGATAGAGGGCATTTCTCAGCCGGCGACGATATCGGCCACGCCGAACCGGCCCGCCTGATAGTCCATATAGGCCTGACGGATCTCGATCTGGCTGTTCATCACGAACGGCCCATGCGCCACCACCGGCTCGTCGATCGGCTCGGCATGGCCGAACAGGATCAGCGCCGGCGCATCGGCAGTGATGGTCACGCACTCACCGCGCGCGAGCCGCGCCAGATTCCATTGCGGCACTTCGGTACCCTCCGCGCGCACGCTGCCGCGCACCGCATAGAGCAATATGTCGCGGCCGCGCAGGCCCTCGAAGGTCACGCTCGTGCCGGCGCGCAGCTCGACCCAGCTCATGAACGCGCCGGTGATCGACTCGACCGGGCCGATATGGCCGGCATAGTCGCCTGCGATCAGATGCACCTTCACGCCATCCTGCTCGATCGACGGAATCGCATCGGCCTGCAGCCCGGTATAGCGCGGTGCGACCATCTTGAGCCGCGCGGGCAAATTCACCCAGAGCTGGATGATCTCCATCGGCCCGCCATGGCGCTTGAAGCTGTCGGGCGAGATCTCCGCGTGGATCAGCCCGCGGCCTGCGGTCATCCACTGCACGCCGCCGGTCTGGATCACGCTCTCGTGCCCGGCCGAATCGGTGTGCGCCAGCTCGCCGTCGAGGATGAAGGTCACCGTCTCGAAGCCGCGATGCGGATGCGGGCCGAAGGGCAGGCCGCGATTCTCGGGCGGATAGATTTGCGGCCCGTGATGGTTGAGGAACAAAAACGCGCCGAGATGGTCGATACCATGGCCTGGCAGCGGACGCCGCGTGACGAGATCGTCGATGTCGTCGCGCCAGGCGGGATGCAGACTCGTCACATGCGCGGCACTCATGCCTCTCTCCTCAGCAAGAACACCGCATGCTCGGCGAGGAGATTGGCGGCGGCGGACCCGGTACGACGGTCGCCCTTAAGGAACCATGCCGCTTCAAGAACGATCCCGCGTTCTTTCACCAAAGAGCGAAAATCGTCGATCGTCACGTGATGGATGTTCGGTGTCTCATACCAGGCGACCGGCAGAAGCCGCGTCACCGGCATGCGCCCGACGGTGAGCAGGGACATGCGCACGCGCCAATGCGCGAAATTGGGGAAGGACACGAAGGCGTGCCGCCCGATGCGCAGCAGATGCTCAAGCACCAGATCCGGCCGGCGGGTGGTCTGCAGCGTCTGGCTGAGGATGGCATAGTCGAAGCTGTTGTCGGGATAGTCGGCGAGGTCGGTGTCGGCATCGCCCTGGATCACCGAAAGCCCGCGCGCCACTGCCGCCGCCACGTCGCCAGAATCGAGCTCGAGCCCGCGCGCGTCGCAGCCGCGCTCGTCACGCAGCGCCGCCATCAGCGCGCCGTCGCCGCAGCCGACGTCGAGCACGCGGCTGCCCGGCGCGACATTGGCCGCGATCAGGGCCAGATCGGGACGCAGGCTCATCGCGAATAGACCTCGGCATCCTCGCGCACCATCAGCCGCTCCGGCGGGTGCGGATAGGGTGTCCAGCCGAGCTTGCTGTAGACCGGCTGCATGTCGCGCGTGAACAGCGCCCAGCGGCGCAGCCCCTGCAGCTCGGGATGCGCGTGGAGCCCCTCGATCATCTGTCGCGCCAGTCCCTGCCCGCGATGCGCGGGGAGCACGAACACGTCGGCGAGGTACGCGAAGGTGGCGTAATCGCTGATGATACGGGCAAAGGCGACCTGCTCGTTATCCTCGTCGAACATGCCGACGCACAAAGAATTGGCGATCGCCTTCTCCACGATGTGCCGCGGGATGCCGACCGACCAATAGGCGCCGCTCAGGAAGGCATGGATCAGATCGAGCTGCATGTCGGTGCGCTCGAAGGACAGGCGGTAGGTCATTTGCGTTCCCCCGCGCGCAGGAAGCCGTCAACCACGCGGTTGAGCTCGGGCGATTCGAGCAGGAAGGCGTCGTGGCCGAAGGGCGAGCGCAGCTCGACGAAGCTGGCCGCCGCCCCCGCCGCGTTGAGCGCGTGTACGATGCTGCGCGATTCGGCGGTGGGATAGAGCCAGTCGGTGTCGAAGCTCACGAGGCAAAAGCGCGTCTGCGTTTCGCGGAAGGCGTTGGCGAGCAGCCCGCCATGCTCCTCGGCTAGGTCGAAATAATCGAGCGCGCGGGTGATGTAGAGATAGGAATTGGCGTCGAACCGGTCGGTGAAGCTGATCCCCTGGTGGCGCAAATAGCTCTCCACCTGGAAATCGGCGTCGAAGCCGAAGGTCTTGGCCTCACGCGACTGGAGCTTCCGCCCGAATTTGGCGGTCAGCCCGGCTTCCGAGAGATAGGTGATGTGCGCCGCCATCCGCGCCACCGCGAGCCCCGCGCTCGGCGGGTCGCCGCTCTCGTAATAGGCGCCGTCGCGCCACTTCGGGTCGGCCATGATCGCCTGACGCCCGACCTCGTGGAAGGCGATGTTCTGCGCCGAGTGCCGCGCTGCCGAGGCGATCACCACCGCCGCGGCGACGCGCTCGGGATGGTTGGCGGCCCAGCTCAGCGCCTGCATGCCACCCATCGATCCGCCGATCACCGCGAACAATTTCTCGATGCCGAGATGGTCGAGCAGCATCGCCTGCGCGCGGACCATGTCGCGGATCGTGATCACCGGGAAGGTCATGCCCCACGGCTTGCCCGTCGCCGGGTTGATGCTCGCCGGCCCCGACGAGCCGAGACAGCTGCCGAGCACATTGGCGCAGACGATGAAATGCCGCTCGGGATCGACCGGCTTGCCCGGCCCCACCATCCGCGTCCACCAGCCGGGCTTGCCCGTCACCGGGTGGTTCGAGGCGACATGCTGGTCGCCGGTGAGCGCGTGGCAGATCAGGATCGCGTTCGAGGCATCGGCATTGAGATTGCCATAGGTCTCGTAGGCGATATCGACGGGGGACAGCAGCACGCCGCCGTCGAGCCGCAAGGGCCCCGGCAGCGTTGCAGTGCGGCCAAGGCCGAAACGCGGATCGACGGACATCGGCGCACAGCTAGGCGGCTATGCCGCGCGGTTCAAGCGGCCTGCTGGATCAGGCGCTTGCCGAGTATCGCTTCCGCCGCCATCCGCCCGGTCTGCGCGCCGCCGTTCATGTATCCCGGCCAAGCGTCGGAGAGATGTTCGCCAGCGAAGATCACGCGTCCCGCCACGGGCACGTGGCGCTCCTTGCCCTCGATCGCGAGCAACCCGGCATAGCGACTGAGCTGGCCGGGGCCGTAATTGACATAGGCGCCGAGCGTGAGCGCGTCCTGGTGCCAGCCGGTGCGGCGGAACGGTCCCGCGGCGGTAGCGGCGGAAAGCCCCGGGATCGCGTTCTCGGCGCTCGCGGCGAAGGTCTTCGCCAGCTCGGCAGGGTTGGCGGCGGCATCGACCTGGTCGCCGCCGAGGAACCATGTCCAGGCGGTCGAGACGCGGTCGGGCAGGTGGACGCTGCCGTCCCAGCCCAAAGCATAGCCGGTCGGCTCGGTCTCCCACAGCTCCCCACCCACGCCCATCGGGCCGCACCACGGCGTCGCGCCCGCCACCGCCTGGACCTTCTCGTTGCGGCCCAGCGCCATTACCTCGATGAACCCGCGCCAGATCGCGGGGAGCGGCAGCGCGAAATCGATGCTGCCGGTAAGCGACGCGGGCACCGCCACGATCACGCGTTCGGCCTCCGCATGGCTGCCGTCGAGGAAATCGAGCCGCACCCCCGATCCGTGCCGCGCGATGCGCAGCAGGCGCTTCCCGGTCTCGATCCGGTCGGCATATTTCGCAGCGATCGCCGCGGGCAGCGCGCTGCTGCCGCCCTCGATCACATAGCGCTCGTCGCTCCCGCCGAGCACCTCGAAGCGCGTGCCGTCGACCGTGGGCAGGTTGAAGATCAATTCGATCGCCGAAGCCTGGCGCGGCTCCACGCCATATTCGGTGCGGCTGGTCGATTCCATCAGTCGGCGGACCCAGGGCTCCGGGAAGAGCGCGGCGTGGCGGTCGCAATAATCGGCGATCGACAGCCGGTCGAGCTCGCCGGCGACACGATCGAAGCTCTTGTCGAGCCGGTCGGCGTCGCGGCCGATCTGCGTCGCGATCGGCTTGAGCGCGGCCGCCACCGCCGCCTCGTCGAGCGCGCGGCCGTTCGCAAGGATCAACGTGCGGTGCGGCTCCTGCTTGCGGTCGATCAGCCGTACGCCGAAGGCGTCGACCAGCACATGCATGTCCTTGTGCTCGGTGTTGACCAATTGTCCGCCCACCTCGAACGCCGGGCCGCCGTCGGGAAGGATCTGGGTGAACATGCGCCCGCCGACGCGCGGACGCGCCTCATAGACGCGCGCATCGACTCCGTGCGCGCGCAGGTGGTGCAACGCGCTCAGCCCCGCGATCCCGCCGCCGATGATCGCGACGCGCCCGCCGGCAAAGGCGCGGGCCGGCCGCGGCAGCGCCGTCGCCGCGGTGGTGGCGGCGATGCCTGCGATCAGCGCGCGCCGCGTCAGGCCCGGCGATCCCGCCACCGGCGGCGCCTCGCCCGCTTCGATCAGTGCGTCGCGTCGCGCCCGCTCCAGTGCCCGCCAGATGATGCCGTTGCCGCGCATCCCCAGTCCCCTTTTGCCCGTTCAAGCTGCGCTACCTTGCCATTATGCGGGCGTTCGGCCAATCCGCCCCGCATGAACGCGCCCGTACCCAAGCCCTGGATCATGGGGATCGCCCCCTATGTGCCCGGCCGCTCGACCACCGATGACGGCCGCAAGGTCGCCAAGCTCTCGTCGAACGAGAATCCGTTCGGCACGCCGCAAGCCGCGCGCGAGGCCTTCGCCGCCGAGGCGATGAATCTCGAACGCTATCCCGATGCCGCGGCGATCGCGCTGCGCGAGGCGATCGGCACGCATTACGGTCTCGATCCGTCGCGGATCATCTACGGCACCGGCTCGGACGAGGTACTGCACCTCGCCGCGGGCGCCTATGCCGGGGTCGGCGACGAGGTCATTTACGTGAAGTACGGCTTCGCGGTGTACGACATCGCCGCGCGCCGCGTGGGCGCCACCCCGGTGATCGCGCCCGACACGGACTACGCCACCGACGTCGACGCGATCCTCGCCGCCGTGACCGAGCGTACCCGCGTCGTGTTCATCGCCAACCCGAACAACCCGACCGGCACCTACACGCCGCATGCCGAGATCCAGCGGCTGCACGCGTCGCTGCCGTCGGACGTGCTGCTGGTGCTCGACCAGGCTTATACCGAATATCTCGATCCTGAGGACGATGACGGCGGGCTCGAACTGGCGAAGACCGCGTCGAACGTGCTGGTCACGCGCACCTTTTCGAAGATCTTCGGGCTCGCCTCGGAGCGCGTCGGCTGGGGCTATGGCGCGGCCGAGATGATCGGCGCGATGCACCGCATCCGCGCGCCGTTCAACTTCTCGACCTCGGCGCAGAAGGCGGCGATCGCGGCGCTCGGCTCGGCGGAGTTCGTGCGCCACAGCTACGAGCATAACCGCAAATGGCGCGGCTGGTTCGCCGAACAGGTCACTGCGCTCGGCAACAAGGGGCTGCGCGCGGTCCCGTCCAAGGCCAATTTCCAGCTCGTCCTGTTCGAGGGCGAGGTGAGCGCCGAGGCGGCGTATAAGGGCCTCATGGACGCGGGCTATATCGTCCGCTGGCTGCCCGGCCAGGGCCTCCCGCATGGCCTCCGCATCACCATCGGCACCGAGGAAGAGATCCAGGGTCTCGCCGCGGCGCTGCGCCAGATCGTGGGCGGCTGAGATGCTGCCCTTTGCGCGCGTCACGATCATCGGGCTCGGGCTGATCGGCTCGTCGGTGGCCCGGGCGGTGCGTCAGCACATGCCGACGGTGCGGATCACCGGCTATGACGCCGATCCCGAAGTGCGCGCGATCGCCGACCGCATCCAGCTCTGCGACGACATCACCGACACGCCCGGAGCGGCGGTGATCGATGCCGATTTCGTGATCCTGTGCGTGCCGGTCGGCGCGATGGGCGCGGCAGCTGCCGCCTTCGCCGACGATCTGCCCGCCGAGGCGGTGGTGAGCGATGTCGGCTCGTGCAAGGAAAGCGTGGTCGAGGCGCTGCGCGCTGCCTTGCCCAACGGCATCGTCGTTCCGGCGCATCCGGTCGCGGGCACCGAGAAGAGCGGGCCCGAGGCGGGTTTCGCCTCGCTGTTCCATCACCGCTGGTGCATCGTCACCCCGCCCGAAGACGCGCCTGCGCTCGCGGTCGAGCGGGTGCGCGAATTCTGGCGCCAGCTCGGCGCCATGGTCGAGACGATGGACCCGGCGCATCACGACCGCGTGCTCGCGATCACCAGCCATCTGCCGCATCTGATCGCCTATACGATCGTGGGCACCGCCTCGGACCTCGAGGAGGTCACCGCATCGGAGGTGATCAAATATTCGGCCGGCGGCTTCCGCGACTTCACCCGCATCGCCGCGTCGGACCCGACCATGTGGCGCGACGTGTTCCTCGCCAACAAGGAGGCGGTGCTCGACATGCTCCAGCGCTTCTCCGAGGATCTGAGCGCGCTCCAGCGTGCGATCCGCTGGGGCAAGGGCGACGAGTTGTTCGACCTCTTCACCCGCACCCGCGCGGTACGCCGCTCGATCATCGACCAGGGCCAGGACGACGCGCGCCCCGACTTCGGCCGCTCGCACGATTAGAGCAGTGCTCCTGCTTTCGCAGGAGCACTGAAACTTCAAGCCGCCGGCGGCACCCGCTCGAAGCGGTTGATCCCGTCGTGTACCCGCGCCTCGATCTCTTTCCGGGGTAGCCCCGGCGGGATCGGCTCGCCGAAATGGATGGTGACCACGCCCGGGTGCATCGGCCCCTTGCGCGGCCAGACATGGCCGCTGGTCACCGCCACCGGCACCACCGGCAGGTCGAGAATGCGATAGAGCCCGGCGAAGCCCGACTGGAGCGGCGGCGTCTCGCCCGGCGCGACGCGCGTGCCCTCGGGGAAGATCAGCACCGAACGGCCCTCGGCGCGCGCTGCCTTCGCCTCGCGCATCATGCCCCGGAGCGCGGTCGCAGAGGCGGTCCGGTCAACGATGATGATGCCGTAGCGCTTCGCCGCCCAGCCCCAGAGTGGGATCTTCGCCAGCTCGCGCTTCATCACCGTCGCCGGCGCGCCGAGCATACCCGTGAGCGCGAGCGCCTCGAACATCGACTGGTGCTTGGCGGGATAGAGCGCGGGCGTCGCGAGAATCTCGCCTTCGACGCGTATTTCGATTCCCACGAAGATCCGCGCCGTCCAGCCCTGCAGCCGCGTCCACCAATTGGCATAGCTGCGCAGCGCCTTGCGCCCGAACAAAGCCGCGAAAGGCACGCCGAGCACCACCGGCACCGAGATGCCGAAGAAGACGATCCGGAAGGCGAACGTACGCAGCCAGTCCATCAGCCCCAGCCCAGCAGCAAGGCGATCCGGCGCAGCAGGAACTTGTGATACTCGCGCAGCAGCATCGCATAGCCTGGATGCGAGGGCACGCCGTCGCCGAAAATCTCGGCATCCGTGCCCAGGGCGTTGCGCAATTCGAGGATTGCGCGCGGCATGTGCCAGTCCGACGTCACCAGCCGCACGCTCTTGAAGCCATGGTCGCGCACCCATTCGGCGGTCTCGTCGGCGTTCGAGCGCGTGTCGACCGCCTGATGGCCGAGGTCGATGCAGCATTTGAACAGATGCCCCGATCCCGGATAGCGCGCCGCCAGCTCGGAGGGGCGGACATCGGCCCCCACCCCGCTCACCAGCATGCGCTTCGCCGCCTGCTGCCGCATCAGCGCCACGCCATGGTCGATCCGCCCCTGCGCGCCGGTCAGCACCACGATCGCGTCGGTGGTGCGGCGCTCGAGCGGCTTGCCGAGCGATAGCATGAAGATCCCGAAGCCCAACGCCCAGACGAGCAACGGAATCGCGACGAGGCGGAGGAGCCAGCTCACAAGGTTCGCCCCAATGCGCGCAGTACGGCGAGCCGCGCTGCGGCGGTGGCGAGGATCGCGAACAGGATCGGCAGCAGCACCAACAGCAGCCAGTCGCGATCGCCTAGCGCGACGCCGCCCATCACCTCCGAGCCGAGCGCGGCGACGCGCGTCTGGAGAAACCACAGCAAGCCGATCGCCAAGCCCGTGCCGAGCATGCCGCCGGCAAAGGTGTCGAACGCGATACGGCGCTGGAAAAGACGCGCAACCTGAACATCGGTGGTGCCGAGCATGTGCAGCACTTCGATCGTGTCGCGGTGCGTGTCTAGCCCCGCGCGCGCGGCGAGCAACACGACCGCGCCGGTCGCGGTCGCCATCAGCACCACCAGCCCGAAGGCGAGCCATGTCATCGTCGTCATGAAATCGCGCACCGGCGACAGCCATTGCGCATGCCGGTCGACGCGCGCATCGGGCACGATGCTGTGCGCCACGCCGATGATGCGGTCGACCGCGGCGGTGCCGCCGTCGGCCAGATCGACGTCGATCATCGCCGGCATCGGCAGTTCGGGATCGAGACCGGCATCGCCGAGCCACGGCTTGAGCATCTCCGCTAGCCGCTCGCGATCGACCGCCGCCGCGCGCGTCACGCCGGGCGTATGGCGGAAGGCGTCGAGCATGCGCGCCGCGTCGCGGTCGCGCGCGGCGGGATCGGCCGCGACGATCTGCACCGTCAGCCGTCCGGCGAGCTGGCGGTCGAGGCTCGCGGTCGCGGCGAGCATGCCGAGGCCCAGCGCGCCCGCGAGCACGGTCAGGAACAGCATGATCGCCATGATCCAGCTCATCGTGCGCGAGCGCAGACCTTCGTCGAGCAGCCGTCGGTCGGGCGCGCCGGGGCGCAGGCTGAACCTCATGCCTGTCCGCCCGGCGGTGGAAAGCGCAAGGCGCCGGTGGGGTCGTGCAGCCGCCCGCGGTCGATCCGCATCATCCGCGCATTGGGAATGCGGTTGAGCAGGTGGAAATCGTGCGTCGCCACCACCACGGTCGTGCCGAGCCGGTTGAGGCTGTCGAACAGGTGCAGCAGCCGCTCGGCCATGTCGGGATCGACGTTGCCGGTCGGCTCGTCGGCGACGAGGATCTCGGGGCGGCCGATCACCGCGCGCGCGATCGCGATGCGCTGCTGCTCGCCGCCCGAGAGCGTCGGCGGCCTGGCCTTGCCGCGATCGGTGAGCCCCACCCAGGCGAGCATCTCGCGTACCGGCGCCTCGATGTCGCTCTCGGGCATGCCGGCGATGCGCAGGGGCAGGGCGATATTGTCATAGGCCGAGAGGTGCGGGACCAGCCGGAAATCCTGGAACACCACGCCGATCCGCCGCCGGAAGCCGGGAAGCCTTTTGCGCGGCAGCGTCACCGCATCCTCCCCGAACAGCCGGATGACCCCGCGGCTCGGCCGCTGCGCGAGGTACAGAAGCTTGAGCAACGAGGTCTTGCCCGCCCCGGAAGTCCCGGTGAGGAAATAGAAACTGCCCGTGGTGAGCGTGAAGCTGATGTCCGAAAGCGTCTCGGGCCCGGTGCCATAGCGCAGCCCGACATTCTCGAATTGCACGATATTGGCCATGGCTGGCGTGCGGCCCGCTTCCTGTTCTGCCCCGTGGCTCCGGCATCGCACAGGCGTCGGCGCCGCTCAAGCGCATCCGGGCGGACTCCTAAGGGTTTGTCGCACTTGCCCTAAAGGGCTTGACATGCTTTAAAATCGTCCCCGTGGCCGGAAAGGTTAACGCCGGACTCGGGATGTTTCCATGATCCTCGAATGTAGCCAGTGCAGGACCCGCTATCTGGTTCCGGACAGTGCCATCGGCGCTGACGGGCGGACGGTGCGGTGCGCCAGCTGCAAGCACAGCTGGTTCCAGCCCCCCGCGGTGCTCGATCTCGCCACGCGTGCCGCGCCGAGCGACGTTGTTGCGCCGCGGCCCGCCGCACCGCGCGTCGATGCCGCCGTCCCGCCGCCGCCCGAGCCTGTCGCTGCGCCGGTGTCGGAAGATCCCGGCTATGATCCCTTCGCGCCCGAGCCGCCCTTCCGCCCGCGCAGGAATCCCGCGCGGCGCTGGACGATCGCGGCGCTGTTCGCTGGCGTGTCGATGATGATCGGCACCGCCGCCATCCTTTATTCGGGCGCGCCCGGCCTCGCCGCGCAGCTCGGCATCGTGCTCGCGCCGCCCGAGACGCAGCTGCGCTTCACCGACAAGTCGATCGAGCGCCGCACGCTCGCCAGCGGCAACGAATTGTTCGCCGTTTCGGGCAAGGTGGTTAACCCCACCGCCGCCCGCCAGCGCGTGCCCGACATCCGCGCCGAACTGCGCGATGCCGGCGGCCGTCCGATCTATGGCTGGACGATCACCCCGCAGGCGCGTTTCCTCGACGCCAATGGCGCGATCGAGTTCAACAGCGCCAAGCTCGACGTGCCCGGCAACGCCAAGATGCTCAATCTGAGCTTCGCGAGCGAAATCGGCGACTGATCCAGGCGAGTCGCGCGCCGTGCAATACGGCGGCGGCGACCATCCCGATGCCCGATGCCAGCACCAGTCCGGTCGGCCCCCAGCCGGCATGGACCAGAACCAGCCCCAGCCCGCCGGTCACGACGAAGAAGGCAAGTATCGAGTTGATCCCCGCCACCACCTGGTCGCCCAGCGAGCGCAGCGCGTAGACGAACACCACCTGCAGCCCGTCGAACAGGATGAAGGGCGCCCAGATCGGCACCATCATCAGCGCGAGCGCATGCACGTCGTGCGTTGCCGGGAACAAGGCGACCACGTCGCGCGCCGCGGCGATCAGCAGCAGCGCGCCCAGCCCCGTCGATACCCCTGCGATCACGGCCGCGATTGCCGCGCGTCCGCCCGCGGCCCAGGGCACGCCCTCGCCCACCGCATTGCCCGCGCGCACGCCCGCCGCCGACCCGAGACCGAGCGCGACCGAGAAGGTGAGGTTGTGGATCGAGAAGACGATCTGGAAGGCGTGGGCGGTGGCGTCGCCGAGCTGGGTCGAGAGCGCGATCAGGATCGAGAAGCCGGCCAGCTCGAGACCCGAGGCCAGCGCGGGCATCGTCCCGAACAGCACCAGCCGGCGAATCCCGCGGAGGAATTCGCGGCTGCGCACATGGCCGAGCGTGTGCACGCAGCGTTCGCGTGCTCCGGGAAGCGTCCAGGCGGCGACCAGCATGCCCGTCGCGCCCAGCGCGGAAGCGATCGCGGTCGCCCCCGCCGCCCCCACCGCGCCGAGCGCCGGCAGACCGAGGTGGCCGTCCGAGAGCGCCCAGGCGAGCAGGGCGTTGAGCGGCAGCATGATGAGATTGACCACCATCACGCGCCGCGGACGGCTCACCCCCTCGAGGAAGAAGCTCGCCGCGATGATGATCAGCTGGAAGGGATAGGCCAGCGCCATCACCCGGACGACGGCCGCGGCGCCGTGCGCGATCGCGCGGTCGACGCCGATCAGATCGAGCAAAGGCTCGGCGAACAGGAACAGGATCAGCCCGCTCGCCAACCCGAGCAGCCCGCCCAGCGCCAGTCCCTCGTGGAAGATCCGGCCGGTTGCCGGCTTGTCGCCCGCCCCGTCGGCGCGCGAGACATGGACGAGCACGCCGCTCATCGCGCCCAATGCCATGACGATTCCGATGAAGGTCAACGCACGACTCGCGCCGAGCCACGCCGCCTGCTCGGTGCCGGTCATGCCGACGAAGATCACGTCGGTGACGTGGAGGATCGTCCAGTTGAGGCTGGTGAGCACCACCGGCCAGGCCAGGGCGAGGATGCGCCGCGCTTCGGCGAGATGGGCGGCGGAGGGGCGCATGGGGGGGTCTGACTAATCGCGAGAGAGTTTTCAGGAAAGTGCGCAAGCATGTTGCAACGCGCGAAATGCCCTGCTAGGGGCGACCGCCTTACCAGCCACCGGCAGTCGTCCGGTGGGGTTTCACGTGCGGTCGTGGCGGAACTGGTAGACGCGCAACGTTGAGGTCGTTGTGGGCGAAAGCCCGTGGAAGTTCGAGTCTTCTCGACCGCACCAGACAGCCCAGGCTGTCGCTTTGGAAACCCCGGCGGGAGCTTCGGCTCCCCGCCAAGTCAGAACAGGCGCCGGAACAGCCTATGCCTTTCTCCGACGCGCTGACCTTCGTCAGAACCTGGGCCTCGCGCCCGCTGCGCACGGGCGCGATCCTGCCGTCGGGCGAAGCTCTGGCCAGGCTCATCACTTCGCGAATCACCGCCGATACCGGCCCCGTGCTCGAGCTCGGCCCCGGCACCGGCGTGTTCACGCGTGCGATGCTCGACAAGGGCGTCCGCCCTGAGGACCTGACTCTGGTCGAGGCCGCACCCGAATTCGCCGAATTGCTGCGCGAGCGCTTTCCCGGCGTACGCGTGCTGGCGATGGACGCGACCGGGCTTGCCGACATGGCCCCGCCGACCGGCGCGAAGGCCGGAGCGGTGGTGAGCGGCCTGCCCCTGCTCTCGCTCCCCGCGGGAAGCATCGAGCCGATCCTCGCCGGCGCTTTCGCTTGGCTGCGTCCCGACGGCGCCTTCTACCAGTTCACCTATGGCCCGCGCTGCCCGGTTCCCGAACCGATCCGCGAAGCGCTCGGCCTCGACGCGCAGCGGATCGGGCGCGTGCTGCGCAACGTACCGCCGGCGAGTGTGTGGAGGTTGACCCGCCGCGCATGATGCGCTGCGGCATTTTGTGACAGTCCGGGCACATTTCTGCGACAAATGGGCGCTAGCAGCGTAGCGGCCGGGGGGCTTCAATTGGGAGGGTATACGGTGGGAATGCGCGGGCTTGCGTGTGCGGTTTCGGGATTGGCGATCTGCGCGGCACTGCCCGCCCATGCGCAACAGGCTGCTACCGGACAATCCGCCCCATCTCCCCAGGCCCAGAGCCAGCCGCAGGACGAGAGCGAATCGCCCGATAGCGACATCGTCGTAACCGGCGAGCAGCGCGGCCAGGTCCCCGGCGACATCAAACCCGAGATTCAGCTCAGCCCCGCCGATGTGCGCGCTTATGGCGTGAGCTCGATTTCCGAGCTGCTCAACGAACTCTCGCCGCAGACGCGCAGCGATCGCGGCAGCGGCGGCGCGCCGGTGGTGCTGCTCAACGGCCGGCGCATCTCGAACTTCTCCGAGATTCGCGATATCCCGACCGAGGCGATCGAGCGCGTCGACATCCTGCCCGAGGAAGTCGCGCTCAAATATGGCTATCGCGCCGACCAGCGCGTGGTGAATTTCGTGCTCCGCCAGCGCTTCCGCTCGCTCACCGGCGAGTTCTCCGGCAAGGTGCCGACCGAGGGCGGCAACAGCGCCTTCAACGGCAAGACCGGGCTGCTCAAGCTCAGCCGCCAGAGCCGGCTCAACCTCGATGTCGAGGTGCAGGGTCAGAGCAACATCCTCGAGAGCGAGCGCGACATCATCCCGACCAGCTCGTCGGGCTTTTTCGACCGTGTCGGCAACGTCACCGCGGTGCCGGTGCGCGATCCGGTGACCAACCGGCTCACCTATCCCGAGATCGATCCGGCGCTGAGCGCGCTGGTCGGAAGTCCGGTCACGGTCGCCGGCGTGCCGGCCTCGGCCGCCTCGGGCGCGCCGTCGCTGACCAGCTTCGTGCCGGGCGCGAACAACCAGAACGTCACGGACGTCACGCCCTATCGTACGCTAGTGCCCTCGTCGAACGAGCTGACGATCAACAGCGTCTACAGCCGCAATCTCTCGCAGGCGATCTCGGCGACGATCAACGGCCGCATCGACCAGACGCACAGTGAATCCCTGCTCGGCCTTCCCGGCGTCACCATGGTGCTGCCGGCCGGCAATCCCTGGTCGCCCTTCGCGAACGATACGCAGGTCTATCGCTACAGCCCGGATTTCGGACCGCTCAAGCGCAGCGTCGAGGGACAGGACGCGCATCTCGGCTTCACCGTCAACGGCGATCAGAAGACGTGGCGCTGGGCGGTCACCGGCAATTACGACCGCAGCAGCTCGACCACGATCACCGGCACGGGTGTGGATCCGACCGGGGCGAATGCCGCGCTCGCCGCGAACGATCCGACCTTCAACCCCTTCGGCACGATCCCGCTTAGCCTGCTCGGCGTGAACCCTGCCAACCGCGCGCATTCGGTGTCGAACACCGCTGCGCTCGACGGGTACATCAACGGTCCGGTGTTCAAGCTGCCGGCTGGCGACGTTTCGGCGACCTTGCGCGTCACCGGCGGGACCAGCAGCTTCGACAGCGATTCCTTCCGCTTCGACAGCGACACGCGGCTTGGTCTCGCCCAGTCGGGTCATCTCAATCGCGATCGCGGCGACGGCCAGCTCAACGTGGACCTGCCGCTCACCAGCAAGCGCCGCGATTTCCTCTCGGCGATCGGCGATCTCTCGCTCAATGGCAATGTCGAGCTCGAGCATCTCTCCGACTTCGGCACGCTCACGACCACGGGCTATGGCGCCAACTGGTCGCCGATCGGCGCGCTTCGCTTCCTCGTCTCGGTGACCGACGAGGAGAATGCGCCGAGCATGCAGCAGCTCGGCGCACCGGTGGTGACCACGCCGAATGTGCGCGTCTATGATTATGTCCAGGGCGTGACCGCCAACGTGACCTCGGTCACCGGTGGCAATCCCTTGCTCGATTCGAGCAGCCGGCACGTGATGAAGATCGGGGTCACCGCGCACCCGCTCAACAATACCGACCTGACCCTCAGCGCCAATTACGTCGAATCGACGATCCGCGATGCGATCGCGAGCTTCCCGAGCCCGAGCGCGGAGATCGAGGCGGCCTTTCCCGACCGCTTCTTCCGTGACGCCGATGGCGATCTGACGCGCGTCGACATGCGCCCGGTCAATTTCGCGCGCGAGCATTCGTCCGAGCTGCGTTGGGGCTTCAACCTTTCGTTGCCGCTCAAGGCGACGCTGCAGAAGCGGATCGAGGCCTATCGCGCCGCGCGCGAGAAAGCGGCTGCCGAGGGCCAGCCCCCGCCGCCGCTGCCGGCCGAGTTCCAGCGCGGCAATTTCAAGATGCCGACGAGCATTTTCGGCTCGAACCAGCAGCAGGGCCAGGGCGGCGCCGGTGGTCCGGGCGGGCAGGGCGGTCAGGGACGTCCGGCCGGCGAAGGCGGGCAGACGGCGCAGGGTGGCCAGCAAGGCGGTGCGCCCGGTGGCCCGGGTGCCGGTCCGGGCGGCCCCGGTGGACCGGGCGGCGGCGGCGGCGGTGGTCGCGGCTTCGGGGGCGGACGCGGCGGCTTCGGTGGGCGCAATGGCCCGCTTGGCGGCCGCGTGCAGATCGCTTTCTACCATACGTGGCAATTCGCCGACGAAATCCTGATCCGCCCGGGTGTACCCGAGCTGGACCTGCTCAATGGCTCGGCCACCGGCAGCAATGGCGGCACGCCTCGCCACGAGCTTGAGCTCCAGGCGGGGGTAACCAAGGACGGGATCGGCCTGCGCTTCAACGGCGACTGGAAGAGCGCCACGCATGTCGACGGCGGCACCTCGGCCAATCCTCAGGCGCTCGACTTCTCGTCGATCGGCACGCTCAACATGCGGCTGTTCGTCGACCTCAGCCAGCAGCTCAAGCTGATCCGGAAGCATCCGTGGCTGATCGGCTCGCGCGTGACCTTCTCGGTCAACAATCTGTTCGACACGCGCCAGACGGTGACCGACGAGAACGGCACCACGCCGCTCAGCTACCAGCCCGGGCTGATCGACAAGACCGGCCGCACGGTGATGCTGAGCTTCCGGAAATTGTTCTTCTGAATTTTGAATTCCTCCCCCAGCTTGTCTGGGGGAGGGGG
>Ga0065165_1002359_pt1 | contig 16358 bp, 15 predicted proteins | sample AraplaMF_Cvi_mMF_FD_63813 | JGI IMG/M metagenome (GOLD analysis project Ga0065165, IMG submission 63813) | Arabidopsis root microbial communities from the University of North Carolina, USA - plate scrape MF_Cvi_mMF (version 2) (version 3) | ecosystem: Host-associated > Plants > Roots >...
GAGCTTCTGCATGTAGACGTCGGGCGCGTGCAGCAGCGTGCCGCCGTCGGCCATCGCCATGGTGGCGATCGAGCCCGGCATGTTCTTGGCGCACAGCGTGGTGCCTTCGAGCGGATCGACCGCGATGTCGACCTCGGGGCCAGCGTTCACGCCGACCTTCTCTCCGATGAACAGCATCGGCGCCTCGTCGCGCTCGCCCTCGCCGATCACGATGGTGCCCTGGATCGGCAGCTTGTTGAGCTCGCGCCGCATCGCGTCCACGGCCGCCTGGTCGGCCGCCTTCTCCTGGCCATGGCCGCGCAGCCGCGCCGACGACACCGCCGCCCGCTCCGTCACACGCACGATCTCCAGCGTCAGAATACGCTCGAGCAACGCCTGCGGCGGGACTGAAATATGGGTCGACATCGGCTAACTCCTTCGAACGGTTTTGGGCAAGGTCTCCCTGCCCGCATCAACTCACAACGCCCACGGTTCGTTCGAACCGTCCCAGTCTTTAAGCACGCTCCGTGCGGAAAGCCGCTTCACGGTTTTCCGCACCACGCTCAGTTCTTCTCGATCCGGATCACCTGCGGCCGTCCGCTGATCACCTTGTCCTTCTGCACGGCGGCGAGCGCACGGCGCACCGCGTCCTCGTGCGTGGCATAGGTGATCAGGATGACGGGCACGGGGACCGCCTTGCCGTCGCTGGGCGCCGCGCCGCCATTGGGATGGCGCTGCACGATCGACTCGATCGAAATCTTCTGCTCTGCGAGCCGTGTCGCGATCGCAGCCGCCGTGCCCGGGAAATCGCGCGCGAGAAGGCGGATGTAATAGCCTCCTTCATGCCGCTCCATTGGCGCCTTCTTGGTGTCGCGCAGCTGCGCGATGGGCCGGCCGAACGGATTGGCGCGGATGCCGCGCGCAACGTCAGCGATGTCGGCGACGACAGCGGATGCCGTTGCAGCACCGCCCGCGCCGGGGCCGACCAGCGTGATCGGCGGAATGCCCTCGCCGTCGATCGTGACCGCATTGGTGACACCCATCACCTGCGCAATCGACGAGGTTTTTGGAACCATGGTCGGATGCACGCGCTGTTCGATCCCCTTGGCGGTGCGCACTGCGACGCCGAGCAACTTGAGCCGGTAACCGAGATCGTCGGCCGCACGCAGATCTTCCGGCGCGATGGAGGAGATACCTTCGACATACACCGCGCTTTGAGCAACTTTCGTGCCGAAAGCGAGGCTCGCGAGGATCGCGAGTTTTTGTGCGGTGTCATGGCCGTCGACGTCGAAAGACGGATTGGCCTCGGCATAGCCGAGCCGCTGCGCATCCTTGAGGCACTCGGCGAAGGACAGGCCCTCCTGCTCCATCCGCGTCAGGATATAATTGCAGGTGCCGTTGAGGATGCCGTAGACGCGGTTGATGCCGGTTCCGGCAAGACCTTCGCGTAACGTTTTGATAACAGGGATCGCAGCGCCGACGGCTGCCTCGTAATTCAGCGCGCCGCCATGCTTCTCGGCAGCCTTGGCGAGCTTGATGCCGTGCTTGGCGAGCAGGGCCTTGTTGGCGGTGACGACCGACTTGCCTGCGTTGAGGGCTGCCTCAACCGCAGCGAGTGCGGGATCGCCGGCGCCGCCCATCAGCTCGACGAAGCAGTCGATGCCGGGATGCGTGGCCAGCGCCATGGGATCCCTGGCCCATTCGACGCCGCGCAGATCGACGCTGCGCTTCTTCGCCTTCGAACGTGCCGTCACGGCGACGACACGAATGCCGCGGCCGCTGCGGCCCGCGAGCACGCGCGCCTGCGTTTCGATCAGACGGACGACTTCGGCACCCACGGTGCCGAGCCCCGCTATGCCCACTTTCAGGGGTGCAACCATGATGCTTAGGAAAACCTGTCGAGAAGAAACTTACCGCCGATTGGCGAGCGGAACGACGTTGTGCAACGTTTCGATGCCGCTTTCAAGGAAGCGGCGCACGCCGCGGGCGGCCTGCCTGATCCGTTGCTCGTTTTCCACCATGGCGATGCGGACATATCCTTCGCCATGCTCGCCGAAGCCGACGCCGGGCGAGACCGCGACGCCGGATTTCTCCACCATCAGGGTTGCGAACTGCATGCTGCCGACGCTGCGGAAGGCTTCCGGCAGCGGCACCCAGGCGAACATCGAGGCGTCCGGCGGCGGGATCTCCCAGCCGGCGCGGCCGAACGATTCCACCAGCGCGTCGCGCCGCTTGCGATAAGTGTCGCGCATCTCCTTGATGCAATCATCAGGACCGTTCAGCGCTGCGGTCGCGGCGACCTGCACCGGCGTGAAGGCGCCGTAGTCGAGATAGGATTTGACGCGGGCGAGTGCCGCGATCACGCGGTCATTGCCGACCGCGAAGCCCATGCGCCAGCCGGCCATCGAATAGGTCTTCGACATCGAGGTGAACTCGACGGTGACGTCGATCGCGCCGGGCACCTGCAGCACCGACGGCGGGGGGTTGTTCTCGTCGAAATAGACTTCGGCATAAGCGAGATCGGACAGGATCAGGATCTCGTGCTTCTTCGCGAATGCGACGAGGTCCTTGTAGAAGTCGAGGCTCGCGACATAGGCGGTCGGGTTCGAGGGGTAGCAGACCACGAGCGCGAGCGGCTTCGGGATCGAATGCACGATTGCCCGCTCGACCGCCTCGAAGAATTGCGGCGTCGGCTCCGAGGGCACCGAGCGGATCACCCCGCCCGCCATCAAAAAGCCGAAGGCGTGAATCGGATAGCTCGGGTTCGGGCACAGGATGACGTCGCCCGGTGCGGTGATCGCCTGCGCCACGTTGGCAAAGCCTTCCTTGGAGCCGAGCGTCGCCACGACCTGGGTGTCGGGGTTGAGCTTCACGCCGAAGCGGCGGGCGTAATAGGCCGCCTGGGCCCGGCGGAGGCCGGGGATGCCGCGGGACGCCGAATAGCGATCGGTGCGCGGCTTGCCGAGGGTCTCCTTGAGTTTTTCCAGCACATGCGCCGGAGCCGGCAAGTCCGGATTGCCCATGCCGAGGTCGATGATATCGGCGCCGGCATTCCGCGCGGCCGCCTTGGCCCGGTTGACCTGCTCGAACACGTAAGGCGGAAGGCGGCGGATGCGGTAAAACTCGTCCATGGCTCTCTGGGCTCCGGGCAACCGGTCAGGACAGAATCGACCGGCCGTCACGGCCGTTCGTGAAGGCTCCCGCCCCTTCGCGAAACTTGCTCGAAATCAAACGGTTAGAGCAACATTCGACGACAGGAGCTGAAGTCGTTCGCCCTGACTCTCGGCTGAACAACGTCTTTTAGCACGGCAAAGCCGGGGCGCCAGCGGATTACACCGCCCCGTCTGGCCCTTTACTTGGCTTCTTTCGCGGCAACGGACTGGCGCTCGCGCGCCGCGGCGAGCTCCGCCTCGATCTTGGCACGCTGGTCGGGCGGGATCACAGCCTGGTCACGCTCCGGCGGCAGGTCATGCACCGGGAGATAGGAACCGGGCTCCTTGGGATGGGCCACGGTATCGGTGGGGGTGTAGTCAGCCAGCTGACTCGAACAGCCGCCCAGGGCGAGCGCCGCGATCAGCAGCGCGCCACACAGAGGCAGCGACTTTTGCAGGTCCCTCAACGCCAACACTTGGGAAATCCCCTACTCGTCCCAACGCAAGGCTGCCGGGAGCTTAACCCGACAACCTGCCCAAGCTCAAACCATTGCTGCCCACAAATGGCACGAGCGAGAAAACATCCAAGGCCCACTGGCCCAAGACGTGCATCCTGATTGTGACAAAACGAAGAAGCTTTGTCGCAGTGCAGCACATCTTGGAGCTTGTTTAGCGCCCGGGACGCCAGCTTCGCGGTGACGAATACGGATTGAATCGTTACTGTTCTGCTCATGAGTACCGCCACGACCGATACGCCCAAGTCAGGCACCAAGTCCGAGACGAAGTTCGATGCGGAAGCCTTCGCGATGAATGTCGCGCGGGCGATGGAGAACGGCGGCAAGGCGCTCGCCGCCTATCTGAAGCCGCGCGAGAACGGCGACGTGCAGGACCGGCCGCCGCCCGAACTCACGGAAATGGTCAAGACGTTCTCGACCGTCGCCGAATACTGGCTGTCGGACTCGTCGCGCGCCTCGGACCTGCAGACCAGGCTTGCCAAGGATTACCTCGACCTCTGGGGTTCGGCGGCGCGCCGCATGGCCGGCCAGGACGTCGCGCCGACGATCGCGCCCTCGCCGCGCGACAAGCGCTTTGCCGATCCGGAATGGAAATCGAACCAGTTCTTCGAGTTCCTGATGCAGCTCTACCTGCTCACGACCAAATGGGCGCAGGAGCTGGTGCACGATGCCGACGGGCTCGATCCGCACACCCGCCGCAAGGCGGAGTTCTACATGCAGCAGGTCACCAACGCGATCTCGCCCTCGAACTTCGTGCTCACCAATCCGGAAGTGCTGCGCGAGACGGTCGCGAGCAGCGGCGAGAACCTCGCGCGCGGCCTGAAGATGCTGGCCGAGGACATCGCGGCCGGCAAGGGCATGCTGAAGATCCGCCAGTCCAACCCGGACAATCTCGTGGTCGGCGTCAACATGGCGACGACGCCGGGCAAGGTGATCTACCAGAACGAGATGATGCAGCTGATCCAGTATTCGCCGACCACGGAGAACGTGCTGCGCACGCCGCTCCTGATCGTGCCGCCCTGGATCAACAAGTTCTACATCCTCGATCTCAAGCCGGAGAAATCCTACATCAAGTGGTGCGTCGACCAGGGCATCACCGTGTTCGTGATCTCTTGGGTCAATCCCGACAAGCGGCTCGGCACCAAGAGCTGGGAAGACTACATGAAGGAAGGCCCGCTCACGGCGATGGACGTGATCGAGAAGGCCACCGGCGAGATGAAGGTGCACACCGCGGGCTATTGCGTCGGCGGCACCATGCTCGCGACCACGCTGGCCTGGCTTGCCGAGAAGCGCCGCCAGCGCGTCGCGTCCGCGACGTTCTTTGCGGCCCAGGTCGACTTCACCCATGCCGGCGACCTCCTCGTGTTCGTCGACGAGGACCAGATCGCAGCGCTCGAGCAGGACATGAAGCAGGCCGGCGTGCTCGAAGGCTCGAAGATGGCGATGGCCTTCAACATGCTGCGCTCCAACGATCTGATCTGGTCCTACGTCGTCAGCAATTACCTGAAGGGCCAGCAGCCGAGTGCGTTCGACCTGCTGCACTGGAATTCCGACGCGACACGCATGACCGCGTCGAACCATTCCTATTATCTGCGCAATTGCTATCTGGAGAACCGGCTGTCGACGGGCACCATGGTGCTCGACAACACGCTGCTCGACCTCTCCAAGGTCAAGGTGCCCGTCTACAACCTCGCCACCCGCGAGGACCACATCGCGCCGGCGGAATCGGTGTTGTACGGCTCGCAGTTCTTCGGCGGCCCGGTGAAGTACGTGCTGTCGGGCTCAGGCCACATCGCCGGCGTCGTCAACCCGCCCGCCTCCAACAAGTATCAGTACTGGACCAAAGACAACGTCAAGGACGTGACCGTCGCCGACTGGATGAAGGGTGCCGTCGAGCACAAGGGCTCGTGGTGGCCGGACTGGCGCGAATGGCTGGGCACCCTCGATCCCGAGGAAGTGCCGGCGCGCGCCGTCGGCAGCGACGCCCTGCCGCCGCTGGAGGACGCGCCCGGCAGCTATGTCAGGGTTCGCGCATAGCGCGATGGCGCTCACTTTCGTATAAGCTCACAGCATCACTTTTTGAGGGACCGGATTATGACGCGCGAATTGTTCTGGCTGACGCTGACGGTGATCCTGACCGGCATCCTCTGGATTCCCTACACCATCAACCGCTGCCAGGTCCGCGGCCTCGGCGGCGCCATGGCCAATCCGTCGCGCGGCGACAAGCCGCAAGCCGAGTGGGCCAACCGCCTGATGTTCGCGCACGACAACGCGGTCGAGAACCTCGTGCTGTTCGCGCCGCTGGTGCTGATCCTGAACGCGATCGACTATTCGACGAAATGGACCGTGCTGGCCTGCGCCGTCTATTTCTGGTCGCGCGTGGCGCATCTGATCGTTTATGCGCTCGGCATCCCGGTGTTCCGCACGCTGGCCTTCACCGTCGGCTTCCTCGCCCAGGCCGTGCTGGCGCTGGCGATCTTCAAGGTGCTTTGATCGGCCGCCATCAGCCGCTCTTCCTCGCGACGACAAACAGCATCGACGCTGTCTTGTCGTCGAAGCCTTTGACGTCGCCGGTCTCGATCGACAAGCCGCTCCAGCTTCCGGCCTCGGCGTAGGTCGCACGCAGCCAGTCCGGCGAGGGATAGTTGTAGTAGCGGTTCAACGTGTCGCGACCATCGACGTCGCCGGCCTTGTAGCTGGCGTAGAAATACCCGCCTGGCTTCAGCGCCCGCCAGATCCGGCCGAGGACATTGGCAAGTTCGTGCCTCGGCACGTGCAGGAGGCAGGCATTGGCCCAGACCGCATCATAGGCCTGGGTCTCGTCGAGGTGCTCGAACAGCAGCGTTTCGACAGGACATCCAAGACGGCGCGATGCGACCTCGGCCATCTCCGGCGAGCCGTCGGTCGCGCGCACCGCAAAGCCGCGCGCCAGCATTTCGGCGGTGTCTCCACCGGCTCCGCATCCGAGTTCGAGAATGGACGCACCGGGCGCAAGCTGCGCCAGAAATGCCGTCAGCCGTGCCTGACGTGAGGTGATCTCGCGTCGAGCGTAGGCTTCGGCGTTGCCGCGGTAGAACTGCAGCGTCTCTTCATCCATGGCGTCACTCGCATGCGCAGGCTTCTCAGCTGCGTAGCCTGCCGCTCGCCTAACAGCAACCGCGAGTGTTGCGCAAAGATGACACTCGGCCGGAAACGATCGCAGTGCCGGCCAACTCATGCAACCCGTCGCCAGCCTAAACGTATTCTCCCCGCATCGCATTTGATTGATTCGAGGGAAACATGAATTGGAAGATTGCATCCGCGCTCGGCGCACTCTCGCTCGCAGCCGTCGCGTCCCAGGCCAACGCCGCTGATCTCGCCGCCCGTCCCTACACCAAGGCGCCGCCGATGATCGCCGCGATCTACGACTGGAGCGGATTCTACATCGGCGCCAACGGCGGCTATGGCTCCTCACGCAATTGCTGGAACCAGGTTGCAGGCTTCGCGGCGGGCGTCGCGGAAGGCTGCCACGATGCAACCGGCGCCGTCGCCGGCGGCCAGATCGGCTATCGCTGGCAGAGCAGCGCCTTCGTGTTCGGCCTCGAAGGCCAGGGCAACTGGGCTGATCTCTCCGGACAGAGCGCGAGCACTGTCGCGGGTGTCGCGAACCGCACGCGCGTCGATGCGTTCGGCCTGATCACCGGCCAGGTCGGCTACGCCTGGAACAATGCGCTGCTCTACGCGAAGGGCGGCGCTGCCGTCACCAGCAACCGCTATCGCGGCATCGGGACCGGTGGTCTCGCCGGAGCTGAGTTTGACGGCGCCAACGATACCCGTTGGGGCGCTGCGGTGGGCGTCGGCCTTGAATACGGCTTCGCCCCGAACTGGTCGGTCGGCATCGAATACGACCATCTGTTCATGGGACGGCACGACGTCACGCTGACCTCCAATGGCGCGCTGGCGCCAGTCGGCACATTCTCGCGCACCGACAGCATCAAGCAGGACGTCGACCTGATCACGGCCCGGATCAACTACCGCTTCGGCGGCCCGGTGATCGCGAAGTACTGAACGCAAACTGCTCTCGTGTCCCGGACGCGGCGCAGCGCGTAGTGCTGCTCCGCAGAGCCGGGACCCAGAAAGCAACAAGCCAAGAAAGTATGGGCCCCGGCTCAGCAGCGCACCGCCAAGGCGTTGCGCTGCGTCCGGGGCACGAGATTGCGTTACTGATCGGCAAGACCTAGCATCAGCCGCATGTTCTGCACGGCTGCGCCGGATGCGCCCTTGCCGAGATTGTCGAGCCTCGCGACCAGCACCGCCTGATGGTACTTGTCGCTGGCGAAGACGTAGAGCTCGAGCATGTTGGTCTCGTTGAGCGCTTCCGGTTCGAGCCGGCCGCCCTTGGTCGCTTCGTTCTGCAGCGGCATCACCGAGACGTATTTCGAGCCGGTGTAGCGCTTGGCCATCGCGGCCTGCAGGTCGGCACCGCTGGGCTTGCCCGGCAGCATGTCGAGCTGAAGCGGAATCGAGACCAGCATGCCCTGCCGGTAATTGCCGACCGAAGGAATGAAGATCGGCCGCCGCGTCAGGTTCGAATAGAGCTGGAGCTCCGGCAGATGCTTGTGCTCGAAGCCGAGGCCGTAGAGCTCGAACGACGGCGCGCTGCCGTCCTCGAAGCTCGCGATCATCGACTTGCCGCCGCCGGAATAGCCGCTCACCGCATTCACGGTGATGGGATAGTCGGGCGGCAAAAGGCCCGCATCGACGATCGGCCGCAGCAGCGCGATGCCTCCGGTCGGATAGCAGCCGGGGTTGGAGACCTTTTTCGCGGCCTTGATCTTGGCCGCCTGATCAGGCGCCATCTCGGCAAAACCGTAGGCCCAGTCGGGCGCGACCCGGTAGGCGGTGGAAGCGTCCAGCACCTTCGGGCCCGAAGCTCCCATGCTGTCGATGAGCGCCACGGTTTCCCTGGCGGCATCGTCGGGCAGGCAGAGGATGACGAGGTCGACCTCCTCCATCAGCGCCTTCTTGGCCGCGGGATCCTTGCGCTTGTCGTCGGCGATCGTCTTGACGACGACGTCGTTCTGGAGCTTGAGGCGCTCGTTTATGCCGAGCCCGGTGGTGCCGGAGCCGCCGTCGACGAAGACGGTGGCGGGCTTCTTGGCAGCGGCAGACGTCGGTGCTTTGGTGGTCTCGGCGAGGCTCATGGAACGCTCCTTTCGAGCTTGTCGGTTTCGTTCGCGAAGGCCTCCGGCCTCACGTCCTGCATCAATTGCGCGATCTCTCGGGCATCGGCATGGGTCTGCGCACCGAGCGCATTGGCGATCGCGGTGTAGTCGGCGTCGGACTTGTGCTGGTTGAGCTTGAAGCTGCCCTCGATCTCCTCGACCGTCATGACCAGACCCGTGATCCCTTTCTTCATCGCCTCGAGCCGGCCCGCGGTCATCTTGCCCGACGTCCACGGTTTCTTCGGCAGCAGCCAGTTCTCGAACTTGTCGCTAAGCGTGTCGATCTGCACTGCCAGCTCCTCGTCCGACAGCAGCCGCACCGGCCCGCTCAGATGCACCGACTGGTAGAGCCAGGTCGGCACCTGATCCGGCGAGACGTACCAGTCCGGCGATACATAGGCGTCGGGGCCGTTGACCGCGAGCATCCAGGACGTCGTCCCGTCCGCCAGCTTTAACAGCGGATTGTGACGGGCGAGATGAAAGGCCGCCTGCGGCGTGCCGTCGGCCGCGTAGGTCAGATAGAACGGCAACGGGGACGCGACCGGCTTCTTGCCGTCGAAGGCACACATGGTGCCGAAGCCGCGCTCGTCGGCGAATTTCAGGCTCGCGGCGCGGTCCTGCTTGAAATGGGGTGGCGTGTACATCGTGGTCTCCTGCTGGGCCTCCTTGGGGAGCCGCCGGATCAGATCGCGCTGACAGGAGAGAGAATGCCGCGGATCGGGTCCAGCGGCAAAGACGATGATCTCAAACGCGATCGACCGCCCAAACCGCAGAGCTGCGGCGGCGGCGACGGGCGAACAGAATGGTCGCGGCGTTGATCATGGCGCGCGGCTATAAGGCCAGTCGGCGTTTTCGTCAAGGTTCTGACGTCAGATCACACGCCAGAGCCATTCCATCAGCTTCGCCATCACGTCGCCGAACAGCAGCAGCGCGGCGGCCCAGACCAGCGCCGAGACGAAATTGGCGGCCTGGAAGCTCCAATACGGCATTTCGAAAATGCCGGCCGCGAGCGGCACCGAAGCGCGCAAGGGGCCGAAGAAGCGGCCGATGAAGATGCTGGGCACGCCCCAGCTGCGCACGAAAGCCTCGCCCTTGGGCAGCAGTTCCGGATAGCGCGACAGCGGCCACATCTGCGCGACTCGCTCCTTGTAGCGATAGCCGAACCAGTAGGAGACCCAGTCGCCGAGCGCAGCGCCGATGCCGCCGGCAATCCAGACTGGATAGAAGCTAATGCCGCTCGCACCGATCAGCGCGCCGATGGCGACGAGCGCGCCCCAGGCCGGGATCAGCAACGAGATGAACGCAAGCGACTCCCCGAACGCGAGCAGGAACACGATCGGAGCCGCCCAGGCTTGGTGAGCACGCACGAATTCGGCCAGTGCGTGCGCGTACTGCTCCATTCCAGATCGCCTTCCCGCCCCGTCACGGTCTCGTCAGATAAAACGACTGGTAAGCCAATGGCTTGTGTGACATCAAGTCACAAAACCCGGGTCAAACCGGGCCGAGGCCTCAAATTGCCGGGATTTGATGGACCCTGCGGCGTAAAATCGCCGGGATTGGCCCCCACCCACACCCGCCCGGCCGGCATGCGGTGACCTTCGCAAGCCAGCCGTGGCATAGTCGCCTGAATCGATTCGCCGCCTGCGCGGCCCTCAAAGCACATCAAGATACATGTCCAAGCAGTTGAAGCCAAAAGCGAAAGACACTGATTTTTTCGGCGGCGACGAGCCGAAGGCCAAGCCGCCCGCCAAGACGGCGTCGCGTGCGAGCGGCGGTGAAGCCGACTACACCGCGGCCGACATCGAGGTGCTCGAAGGCCTGGAACCGGTCCGGCGCCGGCCCGGCATGTATATCGGCGGCACCGACGAGAAGGCGCTGCATCACCTCTTCGCCGAAGTCATCGACAACTCGATGGACGAGGCGCTGGCGGGACACGCGACCTTCATCGGCGTGGAGCTCTCAGCGGACGGCTTCCTGACCGTCACCGACAACGGCCGCGGCATCCCGATCGATCCGCATCCGAAGTTCCCGAAGAAGTCCGCGCTCGAAGTCATCATGTGTACGCTGCATTCGGGCGGCAAGTTCGACAGCAAGGTCTATGAAACCTCGGGCGGTCTGCACGGCGTCGGCATCTCGGTCGTGAACGCCCTCTCCTCGCGGCTCGAGGTCGAGGTCGCGCGTGGCCAGAAGCTGCATCGCATGACGTTCGAGCGCGGCCATCCCAAGGGCAAGCTCGAGGACCTCGGTAAGGTCAACAACCGCCGCGGTACGCGCGTGCGCTTCAAGCCGGATACCGACATCTTCGGCGCCAAGGCCGCGTTCAAGCCGCAGCGCCTGTTCAAGATGACGCGCTCGAAGGCCTATCTGTTCGGCGGCGTCGAGATCCGCTGGAATTGCGCGCCCGAATTGCTCAAGGGCGTCGAGGACGTGCCGCCGGAGGCGACCTTCCATTTCCCCGGCGGCCTCAAGGATTATCTGGCAGCCGCGATCCACGCCGACACGCTGGTGCATCCCGACATCTTTTCCGGCAAGTCGGGCCGCAATGGCGCGCATGGTGCCTGCGAATGGGCCGTCGCCTGGACCGCGGATGCCGACGGCTTCCTGTCGTCCTATACCAACACCGTGCCGACGCCCGATGGCGGCACGCACGAATCCGGCCTGCGCTCAGCGCTGCTGCGCGGCTTGAAGGATCACGCCGAGCGCGTCGGCCAGGGCAAGCGCGCCTCCTCCATCACCTCGGAAGACGTGATGGTCGGTGCTGCCGTGATGCTCTCGGTGTTCGTGCGCGAGCCCGAATTCCAGGGCCAGACCAAGGATCGTCTCGCCACCGCCGAAGCGCAGCGCATCGTCGAGCAAGCGATGAAGGATCCGTTCGACCATTGGCTGTCGGGCAACCCGAACATGGCCAACCGGCTGCTCGATTTCGTGATCGACCGCGCCGAAGAGCGGCTGCGCCGCCGCCAGGAAAAGGAAACGGCACGCAAGACCGCCGGCAAGAAGCTGCGCCTGCCGGGCAAGCTCGCCGACTGCACCGACGCCGGCACCGAGGGCTCCGAGCTCTTCATCGTCGAGGGCGACTCGGCAGGCGGCAGCGCCAAGCAGGCCCGCGATCGCAAGACGCAAGCCGTGCTGCCCTTGCGCGGAAAAATTCTCAACGTCGCCTCCGCCGGCAAGGACAAGCTGACGGCGAACGCGCAGCTGTCGGATCTGGTGCAGGCGATCGGCTGCGGCCAGCTGCTGCAATACCGCGAAGAGGATCTGCGCTATCAACGCATCATCATCATGACCGACGCCGACGTCGACGGCGCGCACATCGCTTCGCTGCTGATCACCTTCTTCTACCGGCAGATGCCGAAGCTGATCGACGAAGGACATCTCTTCCTCGCGGTGCCGCCGCTCTACAAGCTGACCCACGGGCAGAAGTCGCTTTACGCGCGCGACGACAAGCACAAGGAAGAGCTGATCCGCAGCGCCTTCAATGCCAACGCCAAGGTCGAGGTCAACCGCTTCAAAGGCCTCGGCGAGATGATGCCGGCGCAGCTCAAGGAAACCACCATGGATCCGAGCAAGCGCACGCTGCTCAAGGTGGTCCTGTTGCCCGACGATCGCGACACCACGGCGGATTCGGTGGAGCGGCTGATGGGCACCAAGGCCGAGGCGCGCTTTGCCTTCATCTCGGACAAGGCCGAATTCGCCAGTGAGGAATTGCTGGACGTCTAAGGCCGGCTTCCGACGCTGGTTCAAGAGCCCCGGCTATTCCGCCGGGGCTTTTTTGTTGCCGGCCCTCGCGCCCAGGCGGTCGCCGGCGCCCCGACTCACCCCTGAATCGACCGACTCGGCCAACGACTCACGGCGATGAGGGGTGAGGCATGTTTGCCTCGATTTCGAACAAAGCCCGATTTGCTAATGGAATCTTACCGAAGCAACGATTCCGAAAATCGGCGCAAGCCATTGAAAATCAGACAGTATTTCGATCATTGGCACGTCGCCTCAAAATCCCCTCCGCGCCGCGTTTTCCGGCGACTGTGCCTGCCCGGCAACAGCATTTCGGCGGGAAGCGTCTATAGTCCGAACCATCAGGTGACACGGACTTCAGAGCGCTCGCGCCTCTCACGACAGACCAAAGGTTGGGGATTTAAGATGAAGAAGATTGTACTCGCACTGACCGCCGTTGCGGCAATGACCGGCTCGGCTTCGGCCGCTGACCTCGCTGCCCGCCCCTACGTGAAGGCTCCGATGGCTGCTCCGGTCGCCAACTGGACCGGCTTCTACATCTTCGGTGGTGGCGGCGGTGGCCTGTCGAACGCCGACCAGCACGTCCAGACCACGGTTGGCGCAGTGCCGCTGACGATCGACCAGCGCCAGGGCGGCTCCGGTTGGTTCGGCACCGTCGGCCTCGGCTACGACTGGCAGTTCAACGGCACCTGGGTCGCCGGCGTGTTCGCTGACGGTCAGTTCGGCAGCATCCGCGCCACCCTGCAGGATCCGATCCTGGGCCTCACCGGCAACCAGAAGCTGGAAGACTCCTGGGCCGCTGGTGTCCGCCTCGGCTGGCTGGTCGCCCCGAACGTTCTCTCCTACGTCAACGGCGGTTACTCGGGCGCCCACTTCGGCAGCACGAACCTGCAGACCCTCGCCGGCGTGCCGAGCGGCCTTCACCTCAACGGCTACAACCGCAACGGCTTCTTCATCGGTGGCGGCGTCGAGAACAACCTGAACATCTTCGGCATCTCGTCGCCCGGCTGGTTCATGAAGACCGAATACCGTTCGGCTTTCTACGGCCGCAAGACCTCGGACGAAATCGTCGACGCGACCGGCCTGCCGACTGGCGTCAACAGCATCCGCGCCAACAGCTGGAACCAGACGATCTCGACCTCGCTGGTCTACCGCTTCAACTGGACCGGTCCGGTCGTCGCGAAGTACTGATCTGAACTTCACTTCAGACGTCAAAGCCCCGGCATCGCCGGGGCTTTTTCGTTATGGGGGTGTCGCGGACTGACGGCATAGGCTGAAGCCGACCCGGCCACCGCGACAATCCCCAGGATTGTCTTGCGCGCGGACATGCATCCTCGCGGTCGCCCTGCATGCGCGGCCATTGTATCTGAACCGAAGCACCGGGTAGTCTGGCGGGAAGTTTTCGCGACCGTGGCGAATCCTCGATACCGCGGGAACGACAGAAACGACCGATGGGGAGGAATGCATGCGCAGATTTCTGCTTGTCGCAGGCCTGTTTGCCCTCGCCGTCGGGCTGCTCTGGATCGGACAGGGCACGGGCACCATCGCCTGGCCGCGGTCGAGCTTCATGATCAACGAGCTGCAATGGGCGGGCTATGGCGCAGCCATGGCCGGCTTCGGGCTGGTCCTGATCTGGCAAAGCAACCAATAGAAGAAACCAGGAAGTGAAAGCATGACATCCAACCGGTTCGATCTCCGCGGCAAGGTCGCGATCGTCACAGGAGGCAATGGCGGCATCGGGCTCGGCCTGGCGCATGGGCTCGCCGATGCGGGCGCCGATATCGCCGTGGTCGGGCGCAACGAAACCAAGTCGGCCGCAGCCGTCGCCGATCTGAAGGCGCGCGGCGTGAAAGCGATCTCCGTGACCACCGACGTCACCGACAAGGCGGCGATCGCCGCGATGGTGGACCGCGTGGTCAAGGATCTCGGCCGGATCGACATCCTCATCAACAATGCCGGCATGAGCATCCGCAAGCCGCCGCACGAGCTCGAGCTCGACGAGTGGAACACGGTGATCCAGAGCAACCTGACGAGCGCTTTCCTGTGCTCGAAGCTCGCCTACCCCGCGCTGAAGGCGTCGGGCAACGGCAAGGTCATCAACATCGGCTCGATGATGTCGATCTTCGGCGCGAGCTTCGCGACCGCCTATGCGGCGAGCAAGGGCGGCATCGTGCAGTACACGCGTGCCTGCGCCAATGCGTGGGCGCCCGACAACATCCAGGTCAACGCGATCCTGCCGGGCTGGATCGACACCGACCTGACCCGCGGCGCGCGCAAGCAGGTCTCTGGCCTGCACGAGCGCGTGCTGGCGCGCACCCCGGCGGGACGCTGGGGCGACATCGACGACTTCGCGGGCATCGCCGTATTCCTCGCCTCGTCCGCCTCGAACTTCGTCACGGGCACCGCGATCCCCGTCGACGGCGGCTTCTCGGTGATGGCCTAAGCCGCCACTCACGACTCGTAAAACGGACCTCGTAAAAAAGCCCCGGCGCGAGCCGGGGCTTTTCGAAAGTCGCACGCCAAAGCGCGTTCAATATCTCGCAGAGGTGGCCGCGGGAGCGAAGCGGTAGTTAACGCCGACGCGGACCAGATCAGCAGCGTGGCTGAAGTCGTACGTCGCAGACACGCCTGGAAAACCCGGATCAACCATGGCGAGGTTCGTCCGGCCAAGATCGAAGTGCAGATACTCGCCTCGCAGCGTCCAGCTCGATGCGAAACCCCATTCAATGCCGGCGCCTGCGGCCCATCCAAACCGCGTGCTGCTGTCGCTGCCGTGGAAATTGCCCGCCGCCGGACTGTAGTCGTTGGAGATGGTGGTCCTGACGCCGCCATAAGCGAGACCGCCGGTTGCATAGAACAGCGCCGGGCCGGCCGTCAGGCCGATGCGCCCGCGCAGCGTTCCGAACCAGTCGATATGATCACGCGCGCTCGATACGCTCGGAACAAAGGTGTTGTCACCCGGGAAAGCGAGAGCCGTGGTGCGGCCGATCTCTGCGCCCTGAATGTCGGCTTCGACCCCGACCAGCCAATGACTCAGCTGCCAATTGTAGCCGACCTGGCCGCCGCCAAAGCCGCCTTCATGGCCTGCGCCAAAGAATGTCGGAGTACCTCCTGCAGCAAGCACGCCGCTGAACAACGGATCGGCCGACACCAAGCGTCCCGTCGCATTGTTGTTGAAGGACCAGCCGCCGTTCACGCCGGCATACCAGCCGGACCATCTGTCGACCGCCGAAGACGGCACCATCGGAGGCGCCTTCATGGCGATGTCCGCGGCGGAAGCCATTCCGCCAGCCATAGCAGAGAACAGCGACGCAACAGCAAGCATCCGCCCGACTTGTCTTTTCATAACCCACCCCAGGATGATCGCGTAACACCTGTGGCGTTGCGCATGACTCACGGGAGCAGGTTAAGTAGAGCGATCGATGCGCGCGTCCTTCGATCGAAGGAACGCGCAAAAAAGAAGCCCCGGACAATGCCGGGGCTTTTGAATTTGGGTCGTGATCGTTTTTTGTTGCTGGCTTGGTCGTTGTGTTGACGCGCTCAGGATCAATAGCGGGCGATGACCGGCCCGTCGAACTTGTAGCTCGCGCGGACGACAGCCCACTGGATGTCGCGCGGCTTGGCATCGAAGGTGTAGCTGCCGCCGGTGCCGCCGAGCTGATAGGTCTGGCTGCCGAAGGCCGCGTAATTGTACTCGAGGCCGACGATCCAGTTGCGGGTGATGCCGTATTCCCAGCCGGCGCCGACGGTCCAGCCGTTGGCCCAGTGGGTCT
>Ga0065165_1002360_pt1 | contig 16356 bp, 16 predicted proteins | sample AraplaMF_Cvi_mMF_FD_63813 | JGI IMG/M metagenome (GOLD analysis project Ga0065165, IMG submission 63813) | Arabidopsis root microbial communities from the University of North Carolina, USA - plate scrape MF_Cvi_mMF (version 2) (version 3) | ecosystem: Host-associated > Plants > Roots >...
GTTGTGCAGGCCGAGCAGCGCCAGCACCACGATGACGATGCCGCCATGGCCGTGCACGATCGGCTTCGGCAGGCCGGTGGTGCCGCTGGAATAGACGATCCAGAGCGGATGATCGAACGGGAGCCAGATCGGCTCGAATGCATCGATCGTTGCGCTCGTCCTTGCGGTGATGTCGGAGAGCAGGGCATCGGACGCTGCGCCCTCGCTGTGCAGGATCACATGCTCGACCGTCGGCAGGGATCGCCGCAGCTCGGCGACGACATCGTGCCGGTCATGCCTGCGGCCGGCATAGGTGACGGTGTCGCAGGCGATCAGCACCTTGGGCTCGATCTGCTTGAAGCGGTCGATCACGGCGGGCGCGGCCATGTCGGGCGCGCAGACGCTCCAGACCGCGCCGATGCTGGCGCTCGCAAGAAACGCGATGATGGTCTCGGGGATGTTGGGCAGATACGCCGCGACGCGGTCGCCGGGCTTGATGCCCTTGTCCTTCAGATGCAGCGCAAGCGCGGCCGCCTTGCGCCGCAGCTCCGGCCAGCTCGTCTCGTCGAGCCTGCCGTCCTCGCCGCAGCTCACGATCGCGGGCAGGCCGGCGGCATGCGCCGCGTCCACATGCCGGAACACCTGCCGCGCGTAGTTGACCTGTGCGCCGGGAAACCACACCGCGCCGGGCATCTTGCGCTCGGCGAGCACGGCCGCAAACGGCGTCGGCGATTGCAGATCGTAATAGTCCCAGATGCTGCGCCAGAACGCATCGAGATCGCGCACCGACCATTGCCGCATCTCCTCGTAATTCGAGAATGTCAGGCCACGTTGTCCGGCGAGCCAATTGCGGTAGAGGGCGATCTGGGGGACGAAGGGCGCGGTCATTGCACGTCAGATTCTGTTGCGGGGAGGGAATTCTAACCCGCGCCGCAGAGGAGCAGAAGCCGCAGTTCGCGCAAGGGGGCGCTGATCGTGGACGATGGTTTTGATTGCAATGATGGGGGCAACTTTCGTAGCCCGGATTTCGCGGCGCTCATCCGGGCGCTAAGAGCTTGGCCTTAGCCTACCACTCCACGCCGGCCCAGCGCCGGCCGAACACCGGCGGCTTCGTCTTCACGGCCTGCCAGCCGAAGAAATGATGCTTGCCGGACCAGCTGTGCACCACGCCGCTACAGATGCTGCATTTGAAGCTGCCGGTGTGCGCTTCGCTGTGCTCTTCACGCGTCGCGGTGTAGTTCATGCTGCAACCGGTGCAGGTGAATTCTTCGGTCGTCCAGATGCTGTTGGCCATTGCACGTCGATGTTGTCGGGGACCTGGTCAAAGCGTAGGTGCGGGATTTTGCAGCCGCGTAAATGGCCCCGCGGAAATCCGGTTAACGGGTGTTAGCCAAATCCGGCTGTGGCGCCGTGCCTGGCATCAAGCGGCGCCGGTCGTTCAGGCTGTGCCGTGCGCCGGTGCAGGGCGCGCCCTCGATCCGGCCGCCGGATTCGCCCCCGAAATGCGCTTTGGGCCGACGCATTCCCGACGCGGGCCCTGCGAAGGGCGCCGTCGTCTTGACGGCGGGTGCGGGGCTGGCAATAACCCGGGGGCTGTGCCAGTGCCGAACCCCGCGTGATGCCGCAAGGAAAGCCCCGCCCGTGAAAAGCCTTCGTCAGCTGCTGACGGGAGAGGACATCATCCAGCTCGTGATCCGGCTCGGCCTGCTGGCCCTGCTGATCATCTGGACCTTTCTGATCATTCGCCCGTTCGTGCCGATCCTGGCCTGGAGCGGCGTGCTTGCGGTGGCGTTCTACCCGGCGTTCAGCTGGGTCGCCAAGATGCTCGGCGGCCGGCCCAAGACCGCGGCGGCAATCCTCACCTTGATCACGCTCGGCATCGTCATTGGCCCCGCGACCTGGCTCGGCATCAGCGCGGTGGACGGCGTGCGCGAGCTGGCGCACCAGCTCGGCACCGGCGACCTCGCGTTGCAATCGGCGCCGGAACAGCTCAAATCGTGGCCGGTGGTCGGCCCGTGGCTCTATGAGCTCTGGGACCAAGCCTACAACAACATCCGCGCGGTGTTGCGCGAGGTGGCGCCGTATTTCCAGCCGCTGGCCGGACCGCTGCTGTCGCTCGCCGGCGATGCCGGCGTCGGCACGGTGCAATTCCTGCTGTCGGTGTTCGTCGCCGGCTTCCTGTTTCCGCACGGGCCGCGGCTGGTGGCGGCGGGTCGCAGCTTCCTGTTCCGGATCGTGCCCGAGCAGAGCGAGCATTTCCTGGAGCTCGCGGGTGCGACCATCCGCGCCGTCGCGCAGGGCGTGATCGGCGTTGCTGTGGTGCAGGCGCTGCTCGCCGGCTTCGGCATGAAGCTTGCGGCCGTGCCGAGCGCGGGCCTGCTGGCCTTCATCGTGCTGCTGCTCTCGATCGTGCAGATCGGCGCCTTCCTCGTGCTCTTGCCTGTGATCATCTGGATCTGGACCGCCAAGGACGTCACCACGGCGCTGCTGCTCACCGTGTTTCTCGTCCTCGTCGGCTTCATCGACACCATGCTGAAGCCGCTGGTGATGGGGCGCGGCCTGACCACGCCGACGATCGTCATATTCGTCGGCGTGATCGGCGGCACACTCGCTCACGGCATCGTCGGCCTGTTCATCGGGCCGATCATCCTGTCGGTCGCCTGGGAGATGATGATGGCCTGGATCAGGACGGAGGACCGGGCCGAGGCGAGCGAGGGCTGAGCGCTCCGCATGGGCTGTGATCAAGGCCCGGGCCGAACTTGTCTATTCGAGTAGACAAGTTACCATTGGCACGATTCTGTTTTTCGATTACGGCAGCGATGGCGAAGTCTTCCAAGCTGGTTGCAGCGAAGCGCGGCAAGGTATTGTTGGTCAGACGTCGGTCGGACGGCCTGTGGATGTTCCCGGGCGGCCGCAAACGCGCGCGCGAGTCCGACAAGGATTGCCTGCGGCGGGAGATCAAGGAGGAGCTGCCCAAGCTGAAGCTCGGCAGGATCAGCCTCTGGAAGGAAGTGAAGGCCAGGAACAAGCGCTCCGGCCGCAAGATGAGCGACGCGATCTTCATCGCCAAGGGTGCCAAGGGCCGGCTCGTGATCGGCGACAAGAAGGAGATCGACCGCGCCGCCTGGCAGAAGCCGCGCGGTATCCGTCTGACGCCGACCTCGCGGTACATCCGCGATCGGCTGTTTCCGAGGAAGCCGCGGCGCGGGTGAAGGTCGCGCGCGCTCATGTGGGTGCGACAAATCGCGCGGCGGTGCGGAGATGACCGCGCGCGTCCGGTGTCTAGTCCGACCTCTGCGCCGCGCGCGTGCGTCCGGCAAATCTGCGCGACGGGCGGGCCTGCGGTTGCGGTGCGGAGATCCGCGCAGCTTCGGCCTCGCGCTGCTCCTTGCGGACCTTGCGGGCGTTGCGCATCGCGCGCTTGATGAAGGGATGCGGCGCGTCCTCGCCGAAGAACAGCACCACCTCACAGCTCGGACATTGCCTGGAATAGCCGTCCAGCAACCGACCGGCGCGATCACGGAACACGCCCTTGCACCGCGTGCACTGAATCTGGACGAAACTCATGTGCGATCAACAATGATTATTGGAAATGGGTCGTCAGCTGATCCGAAATATCTGAAGAAAGCCTGAAGTCTCCAGCGGATTGAACGACAGGCTTGCTGCACCAGTTGTTGGCAAGAACCGGCGACAAGGGTCACCGGCCGCCGCCACGCCCGGCCGCGGCAACGCCGGTGCTTGATTGTCCCGCCGCTATTGCTTGGCCGCCATCATGTCCAGGCAATGGGTGAGGTAGGCGGTGCGGTCCCTCGGCAGCACCTTTTCGAGATCGGCCTTCAGCGCGCATTCGCGCTGCCTGATCTGCTCGGCGCGCCGCTTCTCGGCCGCCTCGCGGTACTCGGGAGCAACCTTGCCGGGATCGACCAGCGCCTGCGAGCGGGCAGGGGCGGCGGCGAGGAGTGCGATGACGGCGATGGAAATGATCGGTTTCAAATGAGCCTCCGTAAAAAGGCTCATCCTAGCGCCAGGAGCGCGAACGCTCAAACTGCGGTTGAGAGCTTGCCGGTATCTGGTGCCGCCCCAAGCGCCAAGGTGCCGCCAGCGACGAGCCGCGGAGTTGGTCAACCCCTGATATGTGGCCGGGTGAAGCCGTTACTTCGGAGCGTGGTCGATCTTGTGCCCGAGATGCCCGGTGTCGTGATCGCGACGCAACTGGCTCAGCGACGTCTCGTTCAACTGATGCAAGACTTCGCTCAGTTGGGTCGCATCCGGATAACCGGCCGCAAAACCCTTGCCGTAGATCTTGCGCAACGTACCGACCAGCGTGTTGCCGTGCTTCTTGCTGATCGCGCCATCCTTGTCCCGGTGGCGACCATCCAGGCCCGGTTCCTTCATGTCTTTCTCCCTGAGCGGCGTCTGCGCGCCTGGAGCGAGCGTGCTCCCAAATGGGTTGCTTGGCAACGGCAGGGCGCGCGGACGTGGAGCGGCGGTTCGCACCATGGCAGGCGTGCTGCCTTCGCTCCTCCCTGAGGTGTGAAGCTGCGGCAGATTGTGCTGGGACGGCTGACGCATCACATCGACCCGGGCGGTGTTTGATTGGAGCTGGTACGATGCGCTCTGTTCTGGCGGTGGGTCTGTTGGTCGTGTCGTGTACCGTTGCGAATGCCGCGCCCGCGCATCGCACACATCAACCGCGCTATCCTGCGGCCGATCGTTCCGGCACGGAGGTCAATCGCGGGGCGCGCTTCGCGGTTCCCGGCTGGAGCGACGAAGCAACGCAGCGATGGCTGAACAATGCCTCGTCCAGTGTCGGCCGAGGAGGATAGCGGATCGGTGGTGTTTCGGCTGGCGTTGGCGACCCTATGGAGCGGCGGCCGTCGACAGGCAAAGATCGGCGAAATCGTGTGAACCAGTTCACACGCGATCTCCGGGGGCGCTGCTATGAAGCCCTCATTGCTTTACCGATTGATATTTTGAAAACGCCCCGGCGCACCCTACCAGGCGCTGGGGTTTTTCATTTGGGTCACTGCAACGCCCCTCGGCTCGCGGAGCGCGATCCGATCGGCGGGGCGTTTTGGGGATGACGAAGGCGAGGGGGCCTAGGCGGCCTGCTCCTCGAACGAGGTGTAGACGCGACCGGCGGGATCGATGATCTGAACGTCCCAGCAGCCGTCCTCGACAAGCTCCCTGGCCTTCTTGAGGGCGGCCGCGAGGGACGCCCGTTTGAGGCTGACGACGCCTGCCGTGTCGAAACCGCTGATTTCAAACATGCCGGTCCTCCCTGTTTTCCCGAATCCTACACCTTTTGGGGGCGTTGTCTCCAGCTTTGTCGCGCTTCGAGGCAGGCCGTTCCATAGCCAATTCCACCACCAATTCCATTGCGTCACCCCCGTATTCGGCCGGAGTGGCCGGTCGGCCCGGGCGGCCGCGTCGCTAACGTGGAATTAAGCCAAAAAGCCCACAATTTTAGGCAGTTGTGCAAGTGAGTGCTGCGTAAAGGAGGCGTCGCGAAGACGTTTCGGCGTCGGCCTCCTTTTGCTCGCTCATTTGAGGTCAATGCAGATGACCACGACATTCCAGGCGCAAGGTCTTGTCGAACAACAAGGCCTCGTCGAACAGCTCGACCCCGCAGCGCTCGCGTTCGCCGCAGCGCCCGAACCGGCAGCCCCGGAAGCTTCGGCCCCGCTCAAGCGGTCCAGCCGGGTCCTGGCCTTGTCGGTGTGTGCCCTGGCCATCAATGGCGCGGCGGCCATCTACACATTGCCGTCTGATTTCTCGTCCACGGCTGTCGGCAGCCTGGCTGAACTGCTTCCGCGCCGGGAGGCGCCCGTGCCGAAACCGGATCCGGTTGTCGCCGCCCTGAAGGACATCCAGTTGGCCCAGCAGCAACACACGGCGTCGCTCCAGGAGAACAGCCGCGCCTTGCAGCAGAATGCGGCCGTGGCGCAGCAGGATTCAATGGTGCTGCTGTCGCTGCGACAGAGCATCACGGACGAGCGGTTCGATGTGAAGAAGATATCGTCGCAGCTGTCCACGCTGATCGCGAAGGTCGATACGCTACAAAGCACGATGATGTCGGACGTCACGTCCTCGATCCGGAAGGCGCATGCGCGCTATGGCTTCTCCGCCGCGATGCGCAAGCGGATGGTGCGGCAGTCGAAAGCTGTCGGGCCGGTTTCGGTTGGTGGAGCGCCGCTGAGTGCGCCAGCGACGGCGGCGGCTCCCGAGAGCTGAGCGCAGGCCAAGCAGCTCCCTTGGGAGCATGCTCGAATGAGAGCAGGAAAGTGGCCGGGGCAAGTCAATGCTGCGGATTTTGGTGAGCGCGCTGGGGCTCGAACCCAGGACCCCGTGATTAAAAGTCACGTGCTCTACCGGCTGAGCTACGCGCTCCCATGGCCGCTGATGGCTTCGAAGAAGATCGCCATCGTTGTCGGACATTCGAGAAGCATGTCTTGCCGCTGCGCTTGGCTTGCGTCGCGGGGAAAACCGGCCGTTTCCGGATCATGCTGTCGGCCCGCGCTGTGTAGGGGGAGTGGCTGCGGAGGTCAATAGCAGGGGTGGTTGCCGAAACTCGCGGCAGAAGCGGGGATTCGCTCGATAGCCCCGCGGCTTAGGCCGGAAATTTCAACCTGATTGCGGGCCGTCATCCACGCCGAACTGCGTGGATGACGTGCCGTCCCGTCAATTCGCCTCGCGCCGCACCTCGCTCGGAACCGGCTGCGCGGTGCCGGCCGGCGTCGGCAACGCGACGGGGCGCAGACCGATCAGCTCGGCAGTGCGGATCGCGCTGTCGCGCCAGAACTGGAACGAGTTGATGCGGCTGAGCTCGAGGATGGCGATGGCGACGGCGGCCAGGAACGGCAGGCTCTGCAGCACCAGCACGCCGGCGAAGATGTAGATCTCGGTGATCTGCCGGAAACTGTTGGACGCCACCAGCACGCCGGCGCCGATCAGCAGCAGGGTGCCGATCACGGCTTCCCAAAACGCCTGGAACTCGATCGACATCCTGGACAGGCCGCCCTTGGAGGTGCGCGCGAAGGCGATGTGCTCGGTGATCAGGCCCTGCGCCACGGCGCGCGACACCGTCCACTGCACGCTCATCGCGGCGATCATCGCGCCCAGCATCTGGCCGGGCTTGATCGCGACGCGGGCGCGGTACATCGACAGGAAGTGCGCGAGCGAGACGATGAAGGCGCCGATGATCGGCAGCGTCAGGATCTTGTCGGGGATGGCGATGTCGGCAAAGGCGACGATCGGCACCCAGATGAGGTTGAGCAGCGCCACGACCACGCCGAGGCTTTCGGCGCCGAGCCAGTTCAGCCAGCCGAGGCCATATTCGCGCTTCTGGTCGGGCGTCAGCCGGCTCTTGCCGGGGAGGAAGTTGCGCCAGTGCTTCTTCACGATCTGGAGGCCGCCATAGGCCCAGCGGTGCCGCTGCTTCTTGAAGGCCTCGTAGGTGTCGGGCAGCAGGCCCCGGCCGTAGCGGTGATTGGTGTAGTGGGTGGTCCAGCCGAGTTGCTGAATCGAAAGGCCGAGATCACTGTCCTCGCAGATCGTGTCGGACGACCAGCCGCCGGCCATGTCCATCGCGGCGCGGCGGATCAGGCACATCGTGCCATGCACGATGATGGCATTGGCCTCGTTGCGCTGGACCATGCCGATGTCGAAGAACCCGGCATATTCGCCGTTCATGATGTAGTGCATGATCGACAGATCGCCGTCGCGATGTTCCTGCGGCGCCTGCACCAGGCCGACGCTGGGGTCGGCGAAAGCCGGCACGAGGTCCTTCAGCCAATCAGGGTCGACGACATAGTCGGCATCGAGGATGCCGATGATCTCGGCATCGACGGCGGTGCGGTCCATGGCGATGCGGAGCGCACCGGCCTTGAAACCCTGCACCTTCTCGGCGTTGATGAACTTGAAACGTTCACCGAGCGCACGGCAATGGTCCTGGATCGGCTGCCAGAAGGCGGGGTCCGGCGTGTTATTGATGATGACGACGCATTCGTAGTTCGGATAGTCGAGCCGCGACAGCGCGTCGAGCGTCTGCTTGAGCATCTCGACCGGCTCGAAGTAAGCGGGGATGTGGATCGAGACTTTTGGGTAGTAGTTTTCCGGAACGTTCTCGACCGGCTTGTCCTTGGACAGCAGCCGCTGCGGCGGCCGGCCCAAGGCAACAGCCGCGATCTCGTCGATGCGGGCCATCGCGATCAGCACCAGCGGAACAAGGAGGATCATGCCGAGCGTCAGTGCGAAGGCCGAGCCGAAGATGAAGTAGTGGCTGTTCCAGAATGCGAACACGGTCGCCGCCCAGGCGCCGACACCGTTCGCGGTCGCCGACAGCAGGAAGGCCTGCTTTGCGGTCGCTTTCTCGATCCGCAGGATCGGCAACGACAGCAGGATTCCGACCAGCAGCGCGATCGTCATCAGCTTCCAGTAATCGGGGTTCTCGACCGGGCCGGTCCAGGCGAATTTCGGCTCGCGGCTGGCGTTGAGGATGCCCCAGTACGGACCGACGCCGCCTTCGAAGAACTTCCAGGGCTGATCGATGGCTTCGACGATGTTGTATTCCATGCCGATCGCTTCGGCGCGGCTGACGAAATTGCGCAGGGTCAGCGCCTGCTGGAACGGACCGGGGTCGGCGTTGCGCAGATTGTAGCCCTGGCTCGGCCAGCCGAACTCGGCGATCACGATGCGCTTGCCGGGGAACAGATTGCGCAAGAGATTGTAGCGGTCGACGGCCTGGTCCACCGCCTGGTCCGAGCGGAAGTTTTCCCAATAGGGCAGCACGTGGGCGGCGATGAAGTCGACGTTGGAGGCAAGGTCTGGATTGTCGCGCCAGATGTTCCAGATCTCGCCCGTGGTCACGGGCACGCGCACCGAGCCCTTCACCTTCTTGATCATGTCGATGAGGTCTTCGACCTTCTGCTCGCCGCGGTAGATCACCTCGTTGCCGACCACGACGCCGACGACGTTGCTGTTCTTGCGGGCGAGTTCGATCGCGGCCTTGATCTCGCGCTCGTTGCGGTCCTTATCCTTGTCGATCCAGGCACCGACGGTGACCTTGATGCCGAACTCGGCCGCGATCGGCGGCACCAGCTCGACGCCGCCGGTGGACGAATAGAGGCGGATCGCGCGCGTCATCGTCGACAGCGTCTTCAGGTCGGCGCGGATTTTCTCGATCGACGGAATGTTGTCGATGTCGGGGTGGGCCGAACCTTCGAACGGCGCGTAGGAGACGCTGGGCAGCAGTCCTTTGAAGTCAGGTGCGGGTTCCCTGTCGCGCAGGACTCCCCACAGCCCAGCGTGGAGCACGGACACGAACAACAGAACGGCGGCGACAACGCGCATCGCGGCTAAACCAAAAGGGGCTGAGGTGGCAGGGAAGCGGATCCGACCCCGAGATCCGACCGAGTCCGCGGCAAATGGAGCATACCTCTGCCGCGCGGTTTCACAACTGTCACGGCCTCATGACCTTATGAGGGCATGACAGTTTCGGAGTGAGCGGCAGTGCCAACCGCCTCTATCGCCGATCGTTCCTGAACGGCAGCTGAAACGATCGCGGCTATTTCTGCGGCGCCGGCGACGGGCTTGCCGCGGGCGAGGGGCTCGCGGCCGGCTGCGGGGCCTGCGGACTGCCCGTGGTCGGCGCCGGAGCTTGTGCGGCGCTCGCCGCCGCCTGCTGCGGCTGGGAGGCCGGGTTGATCCAGCAAGCGTGCACACGGCTGTCTAGGGTCTCGGCGACCTTGGGATCGATCTGGCCGCCGAACCGGGTCAGGCAGCGGAAGGCGGCCTGGATGTGGCCGCCGGGGCAGCCGAACCGATCGTAGAGGTCGAGATGGCGGAACGCGGTATCGAGGTCATCCCGCCACATCAGGCGCACCACGCGCCGGCCGAGCCAGACGCATTCAGGGTTGCCGGCCGGGCCGTTGATGACCTGGGCCGCTTCGGCGAACTCGTCGGTACGGCGCTGGTTCTGGGCGGCGTCCTTGGCGGCGGCGTCGGCGGGTTGGGCCGCGGCTTTGCCCTGATCGGGAGCGGGGGTGCCGCTCTGGGCGGAGGCGCCATGAAGGCCAGCCAGGGCAAAAAGGGAGGAGACGGCCAAGGTGGCGGCGAACTGCCGCAGGACCGCATTTCGTGACTGACGCACCCGTTGCCGCATGAATTCCCCAATTTCTCCGCTCACCGCCCGCGTCAGGATCCCGCGGACGCACCGGTGATGGCGTCCAAATGGGTCTCCAATGCGGCGGAAAAGTCCCGCAAAATCCCATGACCTGTATTTCGAATTTTGTCCAGCAAAGTCACGATCCTAGGCCTCGGTCGAACGGACGCAGGTAAATTGCTCAGGTAAATTCCTTGGGGGCGCACGGGATCCACTCCGGGTCACCCCTTGGCAGATGGCGTGCGAGCAGGTAATCGACGGCACCTCGCGGAGGACGGAACCGATTTCTTTTCGTACGCCACTGGCGCTTCTGCTCGTTTCACTGGGTGCGATTGCTGCCGTGTGGTGGTGGCTGGCCACGCCGATCACGCTCGCGCGCGCCCCGATCGATCCTGCCGACAAGGTTCAATGCGTTTCCTATGCGCCGTTCCGCGGCGAGCAGTCGCCGCTGAACGCATGGACGCATATCGAGGCCGACCAGATCGAGCAGGATCTGCGCCAGCTCAAGGAGATCACCGACTGCGTCCGGACCTATTCGATGGAGAATGGGCTCGACCAGGTGCCGGCGATCGCCGCCAGGATCGGCGGGCTGAAGGTGCTGCAAGGCATCTGGCTGTCCAGCAATCGCTCCAAGAATCTCGAGCAGGCCGCGCTCGCGGTCCGCCTCTCCAAGGATTTCCCCGGCGTCATCACATCCATCATCGTCGGCAACGAGGTGCTGCTGCGCGGCGAGATGACGACCGCCGACCTCGTCTCCATCATCCGCTCGGTGAAGGCCCAGGTCAGCGTCCCCGTCACCTATGCCGACGTCTGGGAGTTCTGGCTGAGGAATCGCGAGGTCTACGATGCCGTCGACTTCGTCACGATCCATATCCTGCCCTATTGGGAAGACTTTCCGGTCAAGGCGAAATTCGCGGCCGCCCATGTCGAACAGATCCGCGAGCGCATGGCGGTGGCGTTCCCCGGCAAGGAGATCCTGATCGGCGAAACCGGCTGGCCCAGCGAAGGGCGCATGCGCGAGGGCGCGCTGCCGTCGCGCACCAACCAGGCGCGCGTGGTCTCGGAAATCCTGAGCCTGGCAAAGGCGCAGAAATTCCGTGTCAACCTGATCGAGTCCTACGACCAGCCGTGGAAGCGCAGGCTGGAAGGCACCGTCGGCGGCTATTGGGGCCTCTATGACTCCGTGCGCCGGAACCTGAAATATCCGCCGGGCCAGCCGATCAGCAATTTCCCGTACTGGAAATGGTACATGGGCGCGGGCATGGGCCTGTGCGTGCTGGTGTTCGCGGTCGCAGGCCTGACGCTGCGGCGTCGGCCGTGGACGCCGCGCTTTTCGGCTTGGCTTGGCGTTGCGATCTCGGCGACGTCAGCGGGCATCCTGCTCGGGATCGGCGCCGACAAGATGTACTATGAGAGCTATGGCATCGGCGGCTGGATGCTGTGGGGCACGCTGCTTGCCGCAGGAATCCTGTCGCCGATCTTCTGCGCTCAGGCGATGGTGATCGGCCGGAGCCTTCCGACCTTCCTGGATCTGCTCGGTCCGCGCGAGGGCCGGAAAGGGTCGAAGCTCACTGCGGTGCTCGGCCTGACGCTGGCGGTGACCGCGGTGATCGCGGCGCAGACCGCGCTCGCCTTCGTATTCGACCCGCGCTACCACGACTTCCCCTACGCCTCGCTGACAATGGCGGTGGTGCCGTTCGCGGCTCTGATGCTGAACCGGCCGCAGATCGGCCAGCGTCCGATCGCGGAAGCGGTGTTCGCGGGCATGCTCGCGCTGTCGGCGGTCTTTGTGCTCTTCAACGAAGGCCGCGACAATTGGCAGTCGCTGTGGACCTGCGCGATCTATCTCTTGTTCGCGCTCACGCTGTGGCGGGCGCGGGCCGAGCAAATCCCAGAATGAGCAGGCCGATCGCAAGGCCCGCCAGCACGACGTTGTAGAGCACGATGCCGAGGCCGGCGGCGATGATGCCGACGGTGATCAGCACGATCGACGGCCGCATCAGGTTCAGCGTCGCCACCACCAGCGCGACGATGCCGAACACCGAATTCTTGAACAGCACCGTCGAGACCGCGCGCGCCTTGCAGATCAAGGTCTGAAGCCCGGCGTCGCAGGCGAGCCCGACGGTCGAGAGCTCGATCCCGAGATAGCGCAGATAGAGCGCATAGCCGACGGAGGCGAAGCCGACGACGATCAGGAACTGCACCTGGTAGGGCGTGAGGCGGAAGGGCTTTTTTGTCATGCGCGCAATATGGTCGGGATGGCGGGGAGGAGCAACAGGCAAGGTGCGGGTTTTCCATTGCGTCCGGGCGCCAATGAAGTCGCCGGCAGACGGAAGCGCGGCCTCCTGCCGTTCTCGAGGGCGGCCGCAGCAACGAAACATGACGCGGACAACGCCAAGACTCTGGAGATCGACTTGCGCCAGTAAGCGAGGCGCAGGGAGACGCGCGATCTGACGGATCGAAACGGCACCTGATCGCGCGCAAAGCAACCGCAGCGCAACCGGCTTACAGGCCGCTTTGCCGGCCGAGAACGCCGGCCACTGACGTCAGCCGATCGGGGCCGCCCACGCAGCCGGGCTGGTCTCACTCGTGCACGGACCTTCGGAATCTGGATCTTGAAGCGCGTCTCTCGCGCAAGTTCCCGAGAGCCAAAGCGACTGGCACTTGGCAGGGTCTATCGAATGCTATCGCCTGAAGAACGACGACAACGTCGATCCCGCGGACGCCGTCTCCGGCTTCGGCTGCGCGGCCGGCTGTTGGGGCGCAGGTGCAGGCGCGGGTTCCTCGCGCTTCGACGAGCGCTTTGAGGAATAGCCGCGGCGGTGCTTATCCGGCTTGGCGGCGGGCGCGGGAGCAGTCTCTGCTTGCGGCGCGGAGTCCTGGATCTTCTCGGAGCTCTGGGTCTTCTCGGAGTTCTTCTCCAAGACCCTGTCCTGAGACTTCTCTTGCCCCTTCTCCGAGCCACCGCGCATCGACAAGCGCTGACCGTCGAACACGGTGGTCTCGCAGTGGCGGTCGTTCTCGGCAAGGCCGGCGCAAAGCTTTGCGGCGGCGGCGGCATTGATCAGCGGGCCGGCGCCCAGACGCAGCTGCATGCCGAGGCCGGTGCTGCCTTCCTTGATCATGATGATCGGTCGCAGCGCCGCGACTTCCGGATTGGATTTGCTCACGCCGCGCCAGAGCGCGCGCAGGCCGTCGAGCGAGTTGGCACCGCCGAGGTCGATCGCAAAGCGCGTCTGCTGGACTGCGATCGCGGGCGCCTCGCTCTCGGTGGCCTCCGACGGCTTGGCAGGCAGCGCTGCGACTTCGGCCGGGGCGGGAGCAGGCTCCGGCTTCTTCTCGGCGGCCTTCTCGCTTGCCTCGGGCTGAAGCAGCTTGGAAGCGGCGGGATCGGGCGGGGCCATGATCGACTTGGACGGCACCAGCGGAAGCATCGGCGGGGCCGAATTCGTTGCCGGCGCCTGCGAGACGAGCGAGGCGGCTGCCGCGGTCTGCGGCGGCGGGCCTGCCTGATCCCTGATGGTGTCCTTGGCGGCGTCCTTCGTCGTGTCCTTCGAGGTTTCTTTGGCGGCCTCCGCGCGCGGCTTGTCGTTCGCCGGTGTCGGCGTGGAGGCGACCGGCGCGACGGCGGGGGCGGGCGGTCCAACCAGAACGGCGGCGTCCTGCGGCTTCACCGCAGAGGTCTGCGGCCCCGCGTTCTGTTTCGCGATCGCGCCCGTGACGGAATCGAGCCCTTGCTCCAGCACGGTGACGCGCGAGTAGAGCCGGTCGCGATCGCTGTTCAGCGTCTCGATGGCCGAGGCGAGGCGGCGAGCCTCGTTCTGGCTCTCCTTGGTCAGCATCTGCAGCCGATCGGCCTGGCGCGCGAGATCGGCGGACGCGACCTGGTCGCGGCGCCAGCCGAGCTGGGCCTGGTTGGCCATCACGGCAAGCACGACGGCGCCCACGGCCGTCAGGCCCCACGAGCCCAGCCGCCACATCATGCGGCGGTCGAACGTGCTTTCCTCGGCCAACAGTCCGGAGAACAGCCCGCCGGTCTCCTTGGTGCCGAAGGCATCCGCCAGTGGGTCGGAATCCTTTGCCATGAACGTTTAGTGCCCAGCCCCTGTCCGGCTTCCCCCGAATCAATCCAGGAACATTAACAGGAAAACCCCGTCGCACTTGAATTCCGGGCGTTTGCGGGGGTAGCAAGGCGGGCACCTCACGAGGGCGTTCCGCCCGTCGCGCCAATTGATTCGGCCGTATCTGACAGGATTTCGATGACCGCCCGTTCCAGCCTCACGATCGTGCTCGCCGCCGGCGAAGGCACGCGTATGCGCTCGCACCTGCCGAAGGTACTGCATCCGGTCGCTCACCAGACGCTGCTCGCCCATGTGCTCGCGGCCGCTCCAAAGGGAACCGGCAGCTCGCTCGCCGTCGTGATCGGTCCGGATCATCAGGCGGTGGCCGATGAAGCGAAGCGCATCCGTCCGGACGCGTTGATCTTCGTGCAAAGCGAACGGCTCGGCACCGCGCATGCGGTGCTGGCTGCGCGCGAGGCGATCGCGCGGGGCGCCGACGATCTCCTCATCGCCTTCGGCGACACGCCGCTGATCTCGGTCGAAACCTTCGCGCGGCTGCGCGCGCCGCTCGCCAGCGGCGCCACGATCGCCGCGCTCGGCTTCCGCGCCTCCGATCCCACCGGCTATGGCCGCTTCATCGTCGAGGGCGATCGTCTGACCGCGATCCGCGAGCAGGCCGATGCCAGCGCGGAGGAGCGCAAGGTCAACCTGTGCAATGCCGGCGTGATGGCGATCGACGGGCGCCGGGCGATCGAGATCCTCGAGAAGATCGGCAATGCCAATTCCAAGGGCGAATATTACCTGACCGATGCGGTGGGCATCGTCCGTGAAAAGGGATGGGAGTCCGTGGTGATCGAGACCAGCGAGGACGAGGTGCGCGGCATCAACACCAAGGCGCAGCTCGCCGAGGCCGAGGCCGTGATGCAGGCGCGCTTGCGCAAAGCCGCGATGGACGCCGGCGTCACGCTGATCGCGCCCGAGACCGTCTACCTCTCGGCCGACACGATGTTCGGCAAGGACGTCACCATCGAGCCGTTCGTGGTGATCGGCCCGGGCGTGTCGATCGCCGACGGCACGGTGATCCATTCCTTCTCGCATATCGTCGAGACCACGCTCGGCAAGAAGGTCTCGATCGGCCCCTATGCGCGGCTGCGACCCGGCACCTCGCTCGGCGATGGCGCGCGCATCGGCAATTTCGTGGAGACCAAGGCGGCGACGCTGGAAGCCGGCGTCAAGGTGAACCATCTCTCCTACATTGGCGACGCCACCGTCGGGGCCAATTCCAACATCGGCGCCGGCACCATCACCTGCAACTACGACGGCTTCAAGAAGCACAAGACGGTCATCGGGCAGGGCGCCTTCGTCGGCACCAATTCCTCGCTGGTCGCGCCCGTCAAGATCGGCAATGGCGCCTATATCGGCTCCGGCTCGGTGATCACCAGGGACGTGCCTGACGATGCGATGGCGCTGGAGCGCAACGAGCAGACCATCCGGGAAGGCGGCGCGGCGCGCTATCGCGCGATGAAGACCGGCGGCAAGACGCCGGAGAAATGAGCAGCCGAGCGCCGACACCTCATCGGCGTCGCCAGGGTAGGGCGTTCATTGTCTTCCTCGTCTTTGCCCTGGCGCCGCTATTCGTCGTCGGCGAATTCGGAGAAGATCGCGCGGGTGAGGCGCCAGCCGCGCGGCTTGGCGCGCTTGGCCGGTTCGCCTTGCACATGCTTGGTGAAGACGGGCTTGCTTTCCTTGCCGCGCTGGGGCGGCGGCCAATGCGCAAGATGGGTGCCCGTGGTTTCGCTGGCGCGCACGGACATCGATGACAGACCTTTGCGGTCGGACGATCCCTTCATGGCCTTTTTCTCCTGACCGGAATCGTTGGCCAAATGTGTTGACAACAAGTTAACGCGCGCGGTTAAAGGCCGGCCACGTCGACGCAGGCGAAGGCCTGCTACCACCGGATGCTGTCGTAATCCGCAATAATTATTGAGTATCTGGTTCCTTAGGAATTTCGCTAAAAACCGAGCGCTTCGTTTTGGCGATTTTTCGACGATTTGGGGGATATTGATCCGCATGTGCGGGATTGTCGGCATTCTCGGGCGCGAGCCGGTTGCAGAGCAATTGGTGGATTCGCTCAAACGTCTTGAATATCGCGGC
>Ga0065165_1002361_pt1 | contig 16354 bp, 14 predicted proteins | sample AraplaMF_Cvi_mMF_FD_63813 | JGI IMG/M metagenome (GOLD analysis project Ga0065165, IMG submission 63813) | Arabidopsis root microbial communities from the University of North Carolina, USA - plate scrape MF_Cvi_mMF (version 2) (version 3) | ecosystem: Host-associated > Plants > Roots >...
CGTCGGCTTGGGCAGGCTGTCCAGCCAGTCGATCAGCTTCTTGGTGGCGCTTCCCCAGGTGGGTGCGCTGGTGGCCGGGTCGCGGTTGGTCATGATGGGCGAGGCCATCGCGTCTTCGCTCATCTTGGCGCGCAGGATGTGCTCGCCGTCCTTGTACTTGCCGGCCTTCATGTCGCGGAAGATCTGCAGCGATTCTTCCACCGGACGGTTACGGAAAGGCGAGTTGGTGCCCGGCGTACCGAAGTTGCCGCGGTTGCGCGACATGTCTTCGGCGCTCTGGCTGTCCACGTAGGCCTTGCCTTCCTTGATCAGGTACTCGGCCATCTCGTACAGCTTGTCGAAATAGTCGCTGGCGTAGTGCAGGTGCTCCTGGCCGCCTTGCTCCCACGAAAAGCCCAGCCACTTGACGCTGTCCATGATGGTGTCGACGTATTCCTGGTCTTCCTTTTCCGGATTGGTATCGTCGAAGCGCAGGTTGCAGCGGCCCTGGTAGTCGCGCGCCAGGCCGAAGTTCAGGCAGATCGACTTGGCGTGGCCCACGTGCAGGTAGCCGTTCGGCTCCGGCGGGAAACGGGTGATCACCGAAGGCATGCCTTCGCGCTTGTGGGTGCCTGCCGCGAGGTCGGATTCGACGATCGCGCGGACAAAATTCGACGACGGCGCGGGGGCTGCCGCCGCCGCGGAGTTCTTCTCGTTGCTCATGAAAACGTGTATTGGATGGGTTAGATGGCAAGCATTTTACCGTAGCTATGTGGTCAAGCGCACGGTTTGCAAGAGAGAGGCCTGTGCATACTTGGGGATATTGTCTCCGACTACAAGGCCAAGCATGCAGACGCCCGTCTCCCACAGCGACCTCGTCGCCGCCTATCTGCTGGCGCAGGCCGGCCTGCCGTTCACCCTCCATCGTGATGCCGCCGGTCTGGCACGGACCCTGCCATTGCCGGTCCAGCCACGCGCCCCGCGCACCGTCCACTGAGGCCGCGCCGGCCGGTTCGCAACGCTGGCCTGCCTGTCAAGATAGCGTTTTCTATAGCATAATCGCGGATTATTGTTTTTTTCGGGCACCAGCCGGAGAGTTTCAAGTGGAAAATTTATACGCGATCCTCGGCGTCGCGCCGAACGCGACGGACGACGAAATCAAGAAAGTCTATCGCTCGCTCGCGATGCGCTACCACCCGGACCGCAACCAGGCGCCGGGTGCGGAAGCGCGCTTCAAGGCCGTCACCAAGGCCTATGAAGTCCTGTCCGACCCCGCCAAGCGCGCCGAATACAACCAGAGCGTGAACCACCGCATCGTGTTGGACGCCGAAGGCGAGGCCTTCGAGCTATGGCGCTCGGTGTTCGCGCTCAATGGCGTCAACCTTCCGGCGTGAACCTCCCGCACTGAAACCGGTATTAACGAAAGATTGAAGCAACCATGAAAAAAGTACATCCGGAATTCGCCTTCCAGTCGCGCGAACTGGACGGCCAGATCGAAGGCACGCTCGGCGACCCGCCCAACCGCAAGAATTACGACATGATGGTGCAGGCGCTGGTGTCGGAATACGCCGATGGCCACGGCCTCGACGACGTCAACATGATGGCCTTCGCCCTGGTCGACCGTATCCGCTTCACGGATCCGAAAGGCCTGGTCCGCGAAGCCATGGATTATGAGAGCGACGATCCGGCCAAGGTCTTCGCCATGGCGAATTGCGACGGCGCCGATGGCCAGGATGAGGAAGGCAAGGCGATGTACGCGGCGATCTGCGAAAACCACCCGGAGCTGGCGCGCCAGGCCATCGTCACCGCCTTCCTGTACAAGAACCAGGCCCGTTGGGAAGACGACGACCAGTCGCTCGACCAGCTGGCGAAGGACGACGAGGGCGACGACGACGAGCTGGACGAAAACGCGGCCGGCGACGACTTCACCCAACTCTTCGACCAGGACGGAGGTGACCGCGAATGAGCGACGAATCCACATCCAAGGAATCCACATCCAATCTGCCGGCGCTGACCAGGCAGGTCAATGAGCTGGTGCTGGCCGGCTCCCTTCAGCACGCCGAGGAAGCCCTGTCGAAGGCCGCCGACGAGCACGGCGACTACGCCGTGGCCGAAGTGCTGTCCACCCTGCCGCCGCAGGTGACGGCCCTGCACCTGGCCGGCTTCGACGGCGCCAAGACCTCGGTCGCGACCCTGCTGGTGCCGCCCAAGGCCTGGGCCGAGAGCCTGGCCTACCTGGCCGCCACCTGGCCGGACGACATGATCGAGGACGATCCCGAGCGCATCGCCGAGAGCCTGTTCAACCACATCCACGGCGTGGTCTACGCCACCGACGACGAAGACCGCCGCCACGAGCTGCTGAGCGAGGCCTCGAGCTCGGACTGGGGCGCGACGGCATTCGCCATCCTGTGGTCGCTGGCGCCGAAGGAGATCCTCGAGGTGGCCGGCGAAATCAACAGCCGCGGTCCGCACATCAACGTCCACACCACCTCCGACAGCGACATCGTGCCGCTGGCGGTGGACCTGGCCAAGGCCAGCGAGGACGGCTGGGAGCGTTCGCTGCTGGAGCTGTTCCCGGAATACCGCAATACGGCCGACCTGGCCGACGTCGAGATGCCGGAGGACGAAGACGACGATTCCGAGTTCCCGCACCGCGGCACCCGTGAATTGCTGTACCGCCTGCGCAAGCAGGTGCCGTCGGTGCGCAGCACGCCGAAACGCAGCACGCGCCGCAGCATGGGCACGGACATCTTCTCGTGAGCGAGGGCGCCCCGCTGATGCTGCCTGCAATCGTTATCGAGAAGCTGCCGCGCCTGATCCGCGCGATCCGCCACCTGGCGGCCAGCGCGACTCCCGAGGAAGCCGCCGGCCTGGCCGACGAGCTGGCCGGGATCACGGCGATGGTGGCCGAGAAGTTCACCAACGACCGTACCGCCGAAGGCATCCAGCGCGCCCAGCTGCTGACCGTCGGCGGCATGTCGCTGGGCCTGGAGTACCTGCTGGAAGAGGAAACCGACGATGAAGTCGGCGACAAGGCCGCCGCCGGCATCCTCATCTCGGAAGGCGCGGAACTGGTGTTCCAGCAGGGCTTCCGCCTGATCCGCGAGCTGGCCGCGCTGCCGGAAGACACGCTGGTGGGCGAGTACGACACCGACCCGGTGTATGCCCAGCGCCGCCTGAAGGAGCTGTTCGTCGACATCTGCACCGCCGACCCGGGCGAGACCTGGTCCGGCTACGAGCGCTACCAGGGCCAGCTCAAGCAGCGCCAGGACGTGCAGAAGATCGTGCGCGCGGCCCAGTGGCTGCGCCGCCATCACTTCGACGGACCGGTCAAGGATCCGGACCTGAACGCCGAGGGCGTGATCGCGCTGGCGATCGTGTTCGGCATCGAAGGGGCAGGGCGGATCGTCGCGCGCACCAACCACAGGGAGTTCGAGGCCCTCGTCAAGACGGTGCGCAAGCGCAAGCCGGACTTCGAGGCCGGCTGGGCGAAGCTGCTGGAGAACATCCCGGCGCCGCACCACACGGTCATCGCCGAACGCATCGCCATCTACCGCAACAGCGACATCCTGCGCGACATCGGCGGGAGCACGCCGCTCAAGCAGCTGTTTGTCGAGCTGGAGAACTTTGCGGGTTCGGAGCTGGACGCCGAGTACCCCTGATCACGGGCGTGGGCACGGTGTGCCCACGGCCATCGTATGGACAGCTTATCACCCATTTGCGGCTAAGATAGCTGCATGTCTCACGTCCCCATCGCCGCCGGTTCCCCCGAATTCAAGCGCATCAACCGCGCCATGGTCTTCGGCGGCTTCTCCACCTTCGCCCTCTTGTACTGCGTGCAGCCGCTGATGCCGCTGCTGGCCCACGACTTCGCGCTCACGCCCGCGCAGAGCAGCCTGGCGCTGTCCGTCGCCACCGGCACCCTGGCTGTCTCCCTGCTGGCATCGAGCGTGCTGTCCGAGCGCTACGGCAGGAAGCCGCTGATGGCGGGCTCGATGTTTTGCGGCGGCGTGCTGACCCTGCTGGCCGCCTTCGCCCAGGGCTACGGCCAGCTGCTGCTACTGCGCGCCTTGCTCGGTCTGCTGCTGGGCGGGATGCCGGCGCTGGCCATGGCCTACCTGAGCGAAGAAATCGCCGGCCCCTCCCTGGGCCACTCGATGGGCCTGTACATCGGCGGCAGCGCCTTCGGCGGCATGACGGGGCGGGTGCTGGCCTCCGTGATCAGCGACTTCTACGACTGGCGCATCGCCGTCGGCGTCATGGGCGTGGCGGGCTTGTACGCCGCCTGGGAGTTCAATCGCAGCCTGCCGGCCTCGCGCAACTTCCGCGGCGGCCAGGGCGGCTGGCGCGCGCTGTTCACCGGCACGGCCAAGCACGTGCGGGACGCCGGGCTGCCCTGGCTGTTCTCACTGTCCTTCCTGTTAATGGGCGTATTCGTCAGCATGTACAACTACATCGGCTACCGCCTGCTGGCGCCGGGCTTCGGCCTGCGCCAGAGCGCGGTCGGGGCGCTGTCGATCCTGTACCTGCTCGGCATCTTCAGCTCGGTCTGGGCCGGCAAGCTGGCCGACCGCCTGGGCCGCCGCAACGTGCTGTGGATGGTGATGCTGGTGATGCTGGGCGGCCTGCTGCTGACGCTATCAAACATGGTGCCGGTGATCGTGGTCGGCATGGGGCTGTTCACCTTCGGCTTTTTTGCTTCGCACTCCGTGTGCAGCAGCTGGGTGGGGCGCCGCGCGCGGCCGCCGCAGGCGCTGGCGTCGGCCTTGTACCTGTTCTTCTATTACCTGGGCTCGAGCGTGGTCGGCTGGCTGGCCGGGGTGGTGTGGGCCTGGGCCGGCTGGCCGGGTTTCGTCAGCATGCTGGGGGCGGTGCTGCTGGGGGCGATGGCGGTGGCCTTGCATTTGCGTGGCCTGGTGCCGCTGGAGCCGGCAAAGGCTGAGCTTTCCTAGGCCTGTAAGCGGCCAGCACTTTGCGCAAAGTGAAAATTTGTGTATTTCCAAACGCTTCTTTCTGGTAACTTTGCGCCTAGTCAACCTTTCCAAGCAAGGGCAGGCCCTGCCCGCCAACGAATCTATGAGCGAATCTGATATCTCCATTGCCCGCGCAACGGGCTTTTCGGAATGCATGATTGCGCTTCGTCGCGCGCTCACAACAACGCCGGTTGGATGGCTGCTCGCCGTATGGTTCTGCTGGGGACGCGTTCCTTCCCACTCGATCGCGATGTGGCTGGGCGCCGCTGCCGTGGTATGGGCGGGCAGTCTGGCGATTCTCCAGCATATGATCGCGGGCGGACCCAGGCTGGCGCTTCACCGCGGCCGCGCTCACTTGATCGGCGGACTGGATGGGTTTGGATGGGGTTTGCTCACGTGGTTTCTGGTCGGGTATGACCCTGTGCTGGACGCGACACTGATGGCGCTGCTGTGTGGCGTTACCTCCATCAATGCACAGGTATATGGCACCTATGTACGGGCTTACTACTGGCAGATCGGCATTCTCTGGGCCGTGTCGGTCTCGGGTTTATTGCATGATGCCGATAGCCGGATTGTGATCGATTACGCTGTCGGCCTGAGCGTTTTTATCGCGCTCACCGCCTACTACACGCGCGCCATTTCGAAACGCCTGCTTGAAGGTATTCGCTTGCAGCACGCTAACGGCTCACTGGCAGCGCAACTGCGTACCGCGCTGCAGAAGGTCGAGCTCGATGCCGCGACCGACGCGCTCACCGGGCAATGGAACCGCCGGGCACTCGATGAAGTCATCAAGCAGCAAGTCGAGCGGCATGCCGCGGGCGGGAAGCCGTTCTCCGTCCTCATGCTCGACATTGATTTCTTCAAAAAGATCAACGATGAATTCGGTCACATGATCGGCGACGATGTCTTGCGGGCTTTCGCGCAAAGGCTGCGCGAGTTTCTGCGTGCCGGCGATTTTTGCGCGCGTTTTGGCGGTGAGGAATTCATCGTCGTCCTGCCCGAGACCTTCCAGATCACGGCGCTGGAAGTGGCGGAGCGCATTCGTCTGGGTGTGGCGCAACGTCCCCTTCTCGATAAGCCGAGAGTGCAGGCAACGGTCTCCATTGGCGTTGCGACGATGGAGCAAGGACAGAGTATCAGCGGACTGTTTGCCGCGGCAGACGCTGCCGTCTATCTCGCCAAGCACGAGGGACGCAACCAGGTGCGCGCGCATACGCAAATGCCGGCACCGGCCGATGTGATGCAGGGCTGAGCACGAAAAACACGGCCATGAATTCGGTAAATAGCCCTTTTAAAACAGCAGGATAGCGCTGCTGCGCACTCAAATTCGGCAGATTTCGCTATCTCAGCGATACCGTTCGTGCGCCGCCAGCCCGTCAACAGGACTACCATGCAGCTCCTTTCTTCAAAACTGCAAGGAGTACGTCATGTTGCAAGCACGCGAAATCCAGCAGCGTTTTTCCCACATTCAGCAAACGATTCAAGAAGCCGAACAGGCCTGCCGTTCCGCCGACGCGCCGAGCGATCTGAAGGATTGCATCGAGAAAATGGCCCGCGAATCCCAGCAGGCCCAGCAGGTGATGCAGTCGAACGACCAGCAGCGCATGGTGCAGGCCGTCGATAACCTGGAGTCGATGGGCGACGAAGCCAAGCGCATCAGCCGCTCGGCGTCGTCGATGTCACCGCAGCTGGAGTCGGCCGTGACCAAGGTCCACGCCGAACTTTCCAACCTCAAGCATCAACTGCACTAAAGAATTTTTTTCTCCCTTAGGGCGGCAATCTCCTCGCCGCTCTTGCCCAGGATCTCGGCCAGCACCTCCTCGGTATGCTGGCCGAGCAGCGGCGGCGCCTTGCTGCTCGTGGCCGGCGTCGCCGACATTCGCATCGGGCTGCGCACCAGTTTCACTTCACCGGCAGTCGGATGGGGCAGGGCGATCTCGATGCCGCGCGCCTTCACCTGCTCGTTGGCGAAGACCTCGTCCAGGTTGTTGATCGGGCCGCAGGGCACGCCGACTTCCTCCAGCATCGCGATCCACTCGTCGCGGCCGCGCGTGGCGACCATCTCGGCCAGCAGCGGCACCAGCACGTCGCGGTTCTTCACGCGCTGCGGATTGGTGGCGAAGCGTTCGTCGTCGGCCAGCTCGGGCCGGCCGCCGGCTTCCACGAATTTCCGGTACTGGCCGTCGTTGCCGGCGGCGACGATGATGTGGCCGTCCGCGCAGGCGAAGGTCTGGTAGGGGACGATGTTGGCGTGGGCATTGCCCCAGCGCCTGGGCCGCTTGCCGCTGTTCAGGTAATTGCTGCCGACGTTCGCCAGCATCGCCACCTGGGTGTCGAGCAGGGACATGTCGATGTACTGGCCTTCGCCGGTCCGGTCGCGATGGGTCAGTGCGGCCAGCACGGCGATGGTCGCGTACATGCCGGTCATCAGGTCCGTCAGGGCGACGCCGGCCTTTTGCGGACCGCCGCCTGGCAGCTCGTCGCGCTCGCCCGTCACGGACATCAAACCGCCCATGCCCTGGATCAGGAAGTCGTAGCCGGCGCGGTGGGCGTAGGGGCCGTCCTGGCCGAAGCCGGTGATCGAGCAGTAGACGAGGTCCGGTTTGATCAGTTTCAGCGATTCGTAATCCAGGCCGTAGCGCTTCAGCTGGCCGACCTTGAAGTTCTCCAGCACGACGTCGCAGTGCTTTGCCAGTTCGCGCAGCAGGGCCTGGCCGTCCGGACTGGCGATATCGACCGTCACCGAGCGCTTGCCGCGGTTGGCCGACAGGTAGTAGGCGGCTTCGCCGGTGGCTTTGCCTTGCGCATCCGGTGCGTAGGGCGGACCCCAGGCGCGGGTGTCGTCGCCGCTGTCCGGACGCTCGATCTTGATCACGTCGGCGCCAAGGTCGGCCAGGTTCTGCGAGCACCAGGGGCCGGCCAGCACGCGCGAGAGGTCGAGTACGCGGATGTGGCTCAATGCGCCGGCGCCGGTCGCGGCGTTCGTCTCAGTTAGCATCTTTTCCCCAATGGATGTGTTGTCGTCCGGCGGATTATACGTGCGGCTCGCCGCGTCTCGAGGTGTGCGAGTCCGGCGACGCCAGCGCCTCCGCGAACAGGTCGCGTTCGCGGTCCACCAGGCCATCGACCACGCGCTCGTCCAGCCCCATGGCTTCGAGTACGAAGGCCGACAGCTGCAGGCTGGCTTCGAGCGTCTCCGGCACCACCACGGTGGCGCCGGCCTGCTTCAGGGCGCGCGCATGGGTCTCGTCGCGCGAGCGCGCGAACAGGCGCACGTGCGGGAACTCGCGCCGGATGCCGCGCACCGCGTGCAGGGCCGCGGACGGGTGGTCCATGGTCAGCACGATCGCCGGCGCGTCGGCGGCGTGGACCTGGCGCAGCAGCTCGGTGCGCGAAGCGTTCCCGAAGTAGACCGGCGCGCCGCGCGCATGCATGCTCGAGGCCAGCTTGGCGTTGTTCTCGAAGGCGATATACGGAATACCCTGGTCGGCCAGCAGCTTGGCCAGCTGCTGGCCGACGCGCCCGAAACCGGCGATGATCACGCGCCCGCGTGCCGACTCCAGGCCGGCGCCGATCTCCTGCGCTTCATGTTCGCGCGACCGGTTATCGGCACGCTCGCCGATGCTGCGGCCGATGCGCGCCAGCAGCGGCGTCAGGAACAGCGACAGGCCGACCGCCAGCATCACGCGTCCGCCGAGGCCGGGCGCCAGCAGCTTGTAGCTGATCGCGTAGCCGATCACGATGAAGGCGAATTCGCCGCCCTGGCCCAGCAGCAGCGCGCCTTCGACGGCGCGTCCCCAGGACAGGCCGCCCAGGCGCAGCACCGGGGCGATCACGCCGGCTTTGACGCACACCAGCACGGCAACCGCGGCGGCCAGCCACAGCGGCGCGTGGAGGATCTGCAGCGGGTCCATGCCCATGCCGACCGACATGAAGAACAGGCCCATGAGCAGGCCCTTGAAGGGCTCGACCATCAGCTCGACCTCGTGCTTGAACTCGGTCTCGGCCAGCAGCAGGCCGGCGATCAGGGCGCCCAATGCCATCGACAGTCCGGCCATGGCGGACAGGCCGGCGATGCCGAAGGTGCTCAACAAGATCAGCGCCATGAACACGTCCGGCTGCCGGTGCCGGGCGAAGGCGCGGAACAGCGGGTGGATGACGCGCCCGCCGACCAGGTAGATCAGGGCGATCGCCAGCGCCGCCTTGGCCATAGCCAGCAGCGCCACCATCGGCACGTTGACCGCGGCGCCGTCGCCCGCCGCATGGCCGCCCAGCGCGCCGATCAGGATCAGGATCGGCACCACCGCCAGGTCCTGCAGCATCAGCACCGCGAACGCGGCCTGGCCCAGCGGCGTGCCGGTGGCCTGGCGCTCGCTCAGCAGCTGCATCACCACCGCGGTGGAGGACAGCGACAGCACCAGGCCGAGCACCAGCGCCGTTTCGATCGATTGTCCCAATATCGCCCACACGGCGCCGCCCAGCAGCAGGGCGCACAGCACCACCTGCACGGTGCCGACGCCGAACACCCAGCGCCGCATCGCCCACAGTCGCGCCGCCGACAGCTCCAGGCCGATCATGAACATCAGGAACAGCACCCCGAGTTCGGCCAGCATGCCGACGTTCTCGTTGTTGGGGAAGGTGAGCCAGCCCAGCAGCGGCACATCCTGGGCCAGGCGGCCCAGGCCGAAGGGCCCGAACAGGGTGCCGGCCGCGAGAAAGCCCAGCACCTGGTTGATGCGCAGGCGCTGCAGCAAGGGAATCAGGATGCCGGCGAGGCTGAGGAACAGCAGGATTTCCCGCAGAAATGGAAGGGGATGTTGCTCTGGCACTGGGTGCGGCCTTTCATGGACAAAATCCGGACCATTGTATCCCGCTCGTGAACGGCAGAGCCATGTCACCACCCGAGTGTAAAAATGTTAAGATGACCAGTTTGCTCATTTTCAGCAATTCTTAGCGGCGCCGCCTTCCGAAAGCAAAAATATTTGATGAAGACCCGCACTTACCTTCTTCTGATGTTGGTCGCGATCATCGTTCCGGTCGCCTGCCTGTCGGCGCTCGGGCTGTCGATGCTGCTGCGCTTCGAGCGCGAATCGCGCTTCCACGCCATCGGGGAGGTGGCACGTTCGACCTCGATGCTGATCGACAGCGAAATCGCCATCGCCGAAGCCTCGATCAACAACATCGCCAATTCGCAGGACATCGCGGCCGATGATTTCGAGCGCCTGCACCGGCTGCTGTCGGCCACCCGCAGGTCGCCGCTGACCTGGACCCTGATCGCCGACGCTGACGGCAACGGGCTGATGAACACCCTCGTTCCTTACGGGACCCCGCTGGCCAGAAAATCCGGCAGCTGGGCGGCAAAGGTCTACGACAGCCAGAAAACCCAGGTGGGCGGGTATTTTGTGGGCGCCACGTCGAAACGCGGGGTGGTGTCCGTCAACGTGCCGCTGCCGCGATCGGCCGGCAAGAAATACGTGGTCACCCAGATCTTCGATCCGAATTATTTCAACAAGGTCTTCCGCAGGAATACCTTGCCGCCGAGCTGGGTCATCGGGGTGTCGGATGCGAACGGCATCTCGATTGCACGCAACCGGAATGCCGACCGCTTCATCGGCCAGCGGATTCGCCCGGAACTGTTCGATGCCTCGCGCCGCCAGTCCAGCGGCATGTTGCGGCACGCGACGCGCGAAGGCATCGAGGTCTACGACAGCTTCGTGCGTTCCGGGCTGACCGGCTGGACGGTGGCGATCGGCGTGCCGGTGGAGGAAATCGAATCCGCGTCGCGGGTGACCGCCTGGACCGCGGCCACCGCGCTGCTGCTGGTGCTGGGCGGCGCGGCCGGCATCGCGGTGTTCTTCGGGCGCCGGATCGACAAGCCGCTGCGGAAGGCGACCCAGGCGGCGCATGCCCTCGCCCGCGGCGAGGTGATCCCGATGACCCGCTCGAACCTGCAGGAAGCGGACGTGCTGCTGGGCGAACTGCACCGCACCAGCGTCGCGCTGGCGGAGGAGAGCACCGTCCGGATGGCGCTCGAGCGCGAGCGCCAGCACCTGCTGGAGAGCGAGCGCGACGCCCGCAAGCAGGCCGAGGCCCAGAGCGAAGCCAAGGACACTTTCATTGCGATGCTCAGCCATGAACTGCGCAATCCGCTGGCGGCGATCGGCGCCGCCGTGGCCGTGCTCCGGGTGCCGCACGCGCCGCAGCCGCGGGTCGAGAAGGCCTGGGAGATCGTCACGCGCCAGCTGCGCCAGCTGACGCGGATGGTGGAAGACCTGCTCGATGTGCGGCGGGTCCAGTCCGGCAAGGTCACGCTGGACAGGGAGCGCGTCGACATCGGCAAGCTGCTGCAATTCTGCTGCGACTCGCGCAGCATGGCCGAGGCAAAGCGCCATCACTGGGATGTGCAGACCATGGAAGCCTGGGTGCTGGGCGACCGCACCCGCCTCGAGCAGGTGGTCGACAACCTGCTGGTGAATGCGGTCAAGTACACGCCGGAGGGAGGGCGGATCGTGGTGCGCAACACCGTCGCCGGCGGCATGGTGGCGATCGAGGTGCGCGACACCGGCGTCGGCATCGATGCCGCGGTCCTGCCGAGGATCTTCGATTCCCTGGTCCAGGGGCCGACCACCATCGACCGCTCGCAGGGCGGCCTTGGACTGGGCCTGTCGATTGCAAAGGGGCTGGCCGAGAGGCAAGGCGGCAGCATCGAGGCCCACAGCGAAGGCCTGGGCAAGGGCAGCAGCTTTATCGTGCGGCTGCCGCTGGCGCCGGCAGTGGATGCTTAATATCTCGTGAGCAGCTTCAGGTTGAATGGCACCACGCCCGCGCATGGCTGGCCGCCGCATTGCGCGGGCTTGTACTTGAGCAGGCCGGCGGCGGCGGCGATCAGGTTCTTGGCATTGCGATGGATGGGACTGATCGTGCTGACCGAGCTCACCTGGCCGTCCGGCTCGACCGCCACGTAGACCAGGACATCCTCATTCGGCTCCATATGGCGGGCCAGCGACACCAGCAGCTTGTACAGCTCCTTCCCACCCCTCAGCGGATAGGGCGGCTCGTCGCCGGCATCCAGCGCCGGATAGTAGGAGCGGACCAGGCGCTGCTGGTCGGGCGTCAGCTCGGCGAAGCCCCGGTCCAGCGGCAGGATCGAGAACGCCACTTTGTTCCGGATATGCGAACCCGTCGGCTCGTCGTCCGACACCATCCAGAACCTGGCCGAAGCCGTGGCGGCGGGCACGCGCTCGGGCGTCACGTCGACACGGTGGTCGTCCACGAAGACCACCTCGGCATGGCGATCGCTGCCGGCAAAGCTCATGATGCCTTTGCCGTGGCGTTTGCCGGCCTTCCACTCGCCTTCATACGAACCGCCCAGCATGTAGGTCATGGTGCCGACGCCGTCGGGTTTGCCGTTTTTCCATTCGCCCTCATAGGTATCGCCATTCGAGAACATGCCCTTGGCGTAGCCATTGATGACCGGGCCCTTGTACACGCCGCTGCCGGGAATCGTGAGCGAGATTTCCGGCTGCGGCGGTTGCGTTGCCCCCGCAAGAGGGGAGGCGCAAGCCAGGACGATACCGAGCGCGGACAGGAAAGCTGCGGACTTCATGGGCGGACCCTCAGGAGTTCAGATGCGTTGATTCTCTGTCAACTTGTGACTGGGAGTCAATAATTGCCAGGCAGTGCGGGAATGTTGCGTTGTATGCGTGACAGTTGAAACTGATAAGCTTGGCGGATGCACGCACCCGCCAATCTCTTTTTCCTCCCGGGCGCATTGGGGCGCACCGAATTCTGGCATCCCGCAGCGTATCTGCTGACTTGCCCGGCCCCGAAGGTGCACATGAGCTGGCCCGGCTTCAGCGGCATCCCGCCGGATCCGGCCATCAAGGGCATCGACGACCTGGTTACCCGGCTTCTTGCGAAAATCGACCGGCCGAGCGCCCTGATCGCGCAATCGATGGGTGGCGTGGTCGCCATGCACGCTGCGCTGCGCAGGCCGGAGCTGATTACGCACCTGGTGTTGTCGGCGACCTCGGGCGGAATGCCTATGGAGGCATTCGGTGCGGAAGACTGGCGCCCGGCCGTGCTGGCCGGGCATCCCGGCTTGCCGGACTGGTTCATCCGCTACCGGAGCGACTTGACGAGGGAATTATCGGCACTGCGTATCCCGACCCTGCTGCTATGGGGAGGCGCGGATCCGATCAGTCCCGTGCAAGCCGGCCGGCGCCTGGCGTCTGTGCTGCCCCAGGCGGAGCTGCACATCATTCCCGACGGCGGTCATGATGTGGCCTGTGCTTTTGCAAGCCAGGTGGCGCCGCTCATCGACAGGCACCTGGCTGCTTGAATCAGGAACCCTGCGCCTGGAAAGCCTCCACCGGCGTCTCCTCCATCTGGCGCTGCTCGCCGGCCAGTGGCTGGCGCGTCTCCATCGCCTTGATGAGTTCCTCCATCTCCGGATCTTCCTGGTTGCGCAGCTCGAGGTAGCGGGCGAGGGCATTGTCCAGCGCCGGCAGCAGGATGCCGCGCTCGCTGGTCATGGCCGTGTAGCCGGGACGCGCCGCGACGAAGCCGCAGTCCGAAGCCGGCTTCGCTTCCAGGCGGCTGGCGTCGATGCCGGCTGCCTGCGCCGCCTTCAAGGCCAGCTCGGCCCAGCTCACGCCGCCGGCATTCGACAGATGCCAGATGCCGGCTTCGCCGTCGATGGCGAGGTCGAGGCAGGCATGTACCAGGTCCGGCACATAGGTCGGCGACACGACCATGTCGTTCGCCGCGGTGAACGCATCGCCGCGCTCGAAGGCCTGCAGGGCCAGGGTGACGAAGTTGTGCTTGTCCCAGGGGCCGAAGAAGGCCGAGGTGCGCACCACCAGCGCGCCCGGATGCTTGTCCAGCACGCGCTGCTCGGCTTCCGCCTTGCTGCGGCCGTACACGTTCAGCGGCGAGACGGCGCTGCTCTCCACATACGGGCTGTCCTGCGCGCCGTCGAACACCAGGTCGCTGGAGAAGGTGGTCAGGTGGATGCCATGGCGGGCGCAGGCGGCGGCCAGGATCGCCGGGCCGATCGCGTTCTCGCGCATGCAGCGCTCGACATCGTTCTCGGCCTCGTCCACGCGCACGTAGCCGGCGGTGTTGACGACCGCCCACGGCTGGTGGCGGGCCAGCGCGCGCTCGACCGACTCGGCGTCGGTGATGTCCATGTCCTGGCGCGACAGCAGGCGGTAAGCCAGGTTGCGCTTGCGGCACAGGCGCGCGAAGGCGCGGCCCAGGGTGCCGCTGGCGCCGGTGATCAGGATCGGGCGGGAGTCCTTGCCCACCAGGGTGTGGCCGTCGGCCGTGATCGAAGTGAGGGCGGCCGGGGTCGCGACCGGCGGGCACAGGAAGCGGCCCGGACGGCGCCACCAGCCCTGGCCGCGCAGCACCGGATGCGAGAGCGGACTGCCGGAAGAAAGTTCGCGCATCATGCGCGCCAGCGCGGTCGGGCGCGGCTCGGGCGAGCGCACGTCGAAGGGGCCTGGTTCGTAATAGCCGCGGTTTTGCGTGACGAGGCTGTTCCAGTCGAAGGAACCGAGCAGCGACCACACGGTCACGGCGCGCAGGTCGACGCCATTGTTGCGGGACTCCTTGGCGGCTTCCCAGATCTCCAGCAGCCAGCGCAACTGGTCTTCGCGATTGGCGTCGATGTGGGCTTCGGTGATCGCCAGCGGGATACGGTAGCGCTCCCAGACTTCCGACAGCAGCGGGGCGATGCCGGCGGTGGGCGTCGCCAGCGCGCGCGAGGCTTCGATGTCGGCGCAGGGGATGCCGTCGGCCACGCCGCGGTGGTGCTGCGGGTAGCGCTCCGGGCGGTGATCCAGCCAGCGCTCGCTGGTCACGTAGTAGTTGACGCCGATGATATCCGGCGGGCAGGGATTCTCGCGGAACCACAGGAACTCGGCTTCCGGAATGCCGGTGCCCGTCAGGTAGTTCCACAGCGCGTGTTCGGGGCCGACCATGCCGCACAGCAGGTCCCAGGCCAGCCAGCGGCGCTCGTTGTAGAACTCGGCCACGTGGGCCAGTTCCGGCGTGCTGTAGGTCTTGCCGAGGTCGTCGGTCTGCACCAGCTTGGCGTCCGGGTTGACGGCGCGGATCGCGCGCATCGACAGCACCACCGCGCGGCACTGGACCAGCAGGGCCTGGATGAAGGTGCGGTCGTCGCGGCCGTGCGGGTACCAGACGCCATACAGGCCGGCGAAGCGCGCCGTGGTGCAGGGTTCATTGACCGGGGTGTAGTAGTCGAGCCAGGGATAGCGCGCGGCGACGGCGCCGGCGTATTCGGCCAGCTGCTCGGCAAAGGCGGGGTCGACCAGGCTCGTATGGCGCGGACCGCTGCCGTGGTGGACCAGGCCGGCGATCGGCGTGACGCCGGCTTCGCGCAGGGCGTTCAGGCGTTCGTCCGGCCAGCGCCAGTCGGCCTTGTCGACACCCTCGGGCGCGGTGCGTTCCCAGATGACGGGATAGCGGATCGCGCGGATGCCGAGCGAAGCGAAGCGCTCGATGTCGGCCGGCCGGCCGGCATGGCCGTTGCGGTCGAGCTGGTGGAAATAGTCGTCGCGGACGCGATTGACGGTGCATTCGAGGCCACCCCAGAGCTGCAGGGGGGCGGGTTGGCTGTTCGTGCTCTTCGTAGAATTCATAAATCACCAATTATTAATTTTATTGCAACATCAAATCCATGAGAGGCCCGCCAGTCCATGATGTCGGGGAGTCTCGGCATGAAGCTGTTGACAGCGATGCGCCAACCTGCAACCATGCCATCCATGAATTTTTCGAATACACATTCCATCCTCGTTTCCTGGTGGCGCCGCTAAGAGCACGCGGCCAGAGAGTTGAATGTGAATCAATGAACGCCGCCTCGATTCAAGGTGGCGTTTTGTTTGGCGCGGCAGGATCGGGGCAAGGATAAAAAAGGAACCCCGATGAGTCAGCAAACCCCCACCGCTACCAATACCTCCAGTAGCATCATCCTGACCGGCGACCGTCCTACCGGACCGCTGCACCTGGGCCACTTCGTCGGCAGCCTGCGCAACCGCGTCACTTACCAGGATCAATATCGCCAGTTCATCATGCTTGCGGACGCCCAGGCGCTCACCGACAACATGGATGACATAGGTAAGGTACACCGGAACGTCATTGAGGTGGCGCTCGATTACCTTGCCGTAGGGATCGATCCGGCCAAATCCACCATCCTGATCCAGTCGCAGATCCCGGAACTGGCCGAGCTGACCTTCTATTACCTGAACCTGGTGACCGTCGCGCGCCTCGAGCGCAACCCGACCGTGAAGGCGGAAATCGTGCAGCGCGGCTTCGAGCGCGACATCCCGGCCGGCTTCCTGACCTACCCTGCTTCGCAGGCTGCCGATATCTCGGCC
>Ga0065165_1002362_pt1 | contig 16354 bp, 12 predicted proteins | sample AraplaMF_Cvi_mMF_FD_63813 | JGI IMG/M metagenome (GOLD analysis project Ga0065165, IMG submission 63813) | Arabidopsis root microbial communities from the University of North Carolina, USA - plate scrape MF_Cvi_mMF (version 2) (version 3) | ecosystem: Host-associated > Plants > Roots >...
TTCCTACGCCCCCGACCGCGCGCCGCTGCCCGATCACGAGCAGAAACAGGCCGCACTGAGCTATCTCAACGAGGCCTGGGCCGAAGCGCGCCATGAGGGCGTCGACGGCGACTGCCTGGCGCAGGCGAGCCTGTTTGCGGCGTTCGCCGAGCTGGTCGGCACCTATGGCGAAGACGCCGTGGCGAAGTTCGTCGAGGGCTTTCCCGGTCGCATCCGCAACGGCGAATTTTCGGTCGACATTTCGAGGCAGTAAGTTCGCCCGGATCGTGGCGCTTCAATCCGTCTCGATCGGCAGCGCCGGATCCCTCGCCCATTCGCCCATCGAGGCGTCATACAGCGTCAGCTTGTCGTAGCCGAGCTGCGTCAGCAGCAGCAGGTCGATCGTCGCCGAGATGCCGCCACCGCAATAGCAGATCACGTTCTTGTCGCGCGTGACGCCTTGGGCGGCGAGTTTCGCTTCGGCATCGGCGAGGCTCGTCAGCGTCTTGTCGGCATTGGTCAGCGTCGCGGCTGATACGTTGACGCTGCCAGGTACGCGGCCGGGCCGGCCGTAGCGGCTGGGTTCGAGGCCCTGGTGAAATTGCGGTCCGAGCGCGTTGACGATCACCGTCGAGGGATCGCCGATCCGTGCCTTCACGGCGTTCTTGTCGACGAAGAAGCCGGCGCGGGGTGCCGCCTTGAAGGTCGTGGCCGGATAGCCCTCCGGCGCGCCCGTTTCGATTGGCCGCCCCTCCTCCTTCCATTTGTCGAAACCGCCGTCGAGCACACGCGCATCGACACCCAGCGAGCGCAGCATCCACCAGAACCGCGTCGACCACATCATGGTGCCGATGCTGTAGAGCACGATGGTTTTGGATGCATCGAGGCCGTGGCCGCCGAAGGCGGCCTCAAGCTGGGCGATATCGGGCATCATGAAGAACTGTTGCGCGGAGGTATCGGAAAACTCGCCTTGCAGGTCGAGGAAATCGGCGCCGGGAATATGGCCGGCCGCAAAGGTCTTGTCGCCGGGCACGGCGCGATAGGGCATGTCGCTGCCGGGTGGCACTGGCTCGTTGTAGGTGGTGCAGTCGTAGAGGCGGAGATTGGGATCGCCGAGAATGGCGGCGAGTTGGGTGGTGGAGATGATGGCATTCTGACTCATTGGAATAGTCTCCCGTCATATGCTCACAATCTCCGTCGCCCTGAGGTGGCCGCTTCTTCAGCGGCCCTCGAAGGGCGACGGCCCCGCTGCTTCGTGGCCGTTCATCCTTCGAGGCTCCCCACGCGACGCCTTGCGTCGCATGGCTCGCACCTCAGGATGACGGAAAAACAGCAGCTCCCTACGCCTTCAGCGTCTCCAGAAACCGCACCGGCTCGCCTTGCGAGGCCGTCACCAGTTCGCCCTGCCACATCACGCGGCGGCCGCGGATGAAGGTGCCGACGGGCCAGCCGGTGACGCGGACGCCGTCATAGGGCGTCCAGCCGGCTTTGGACGCGACCCATTTGTTGGTGATGGTCTCGCTGCGCTTGAGGTCGACGATGGTGAAGTCGGCGTCATAGCCGGCGGCGATGCGGCCCTTGCAGGCCATGTTGTAGAGACGCGCGGGGCCGGCGCTGGTGAGATCGACGAACCTTGCCAGCGACAGCCGGCCGGCATTGACGTGATCGAGCATGAGCGGCACCAGCGTCTGCGCGCCGGTCATGCCTGAGGGCGAAGCGGGATAGGTCTTCTGCTTCTCTTCCAGCGTGTGCGGAGCATGATCGGAGCCGAGCACGTCGATGATGCCCTGCTCGATGCCGCGCCAGATGCCGGCGCGGTGATCGGCGCCGCGGACCGGCGGGTTCATCTGCGCCAGCGTGCCGAGCCGCTCATAGCAGTCGGGCGCGACCAGCGTGAGATGGTGCGGCGTCGCCTCGCAGGACGCGACATCCTTGTGGTCGCGCAGGAACTCGATTTCTTCCTTGGTCGAGATGTGCAGCACGTGGATGCGCTTACCGGTCTCGTGCGCGAGCTTGACCAGGCGCTGCGTCGCCATCAGCGCCGCGGTCTCGTCACGCCAGACCGGATGCGAGCGCGGGTCGCCCTCGATGCGCAGCGATTTGCGCTCGTTGAGGCGGTACTCGTCCTCGGCGTGGAACGCGGCGCGGCGGCGGATCACCTGGAAAATGCGGCGCAGGCTCTCGTCGTCCTCCACCAGCAACGCGCCGGTCGAGGAGCCGATGAACACTTTCACGCCCGCGCAGCCCGGTGCGCGCTCCAGCACCGGCAGGTCCTGCACATTCTCGCGGGTGCCGCCGATGAAGAAGGCGAAATCGCAATGCATGCGGTGATGCGCCCGCTTCACCTTGTCGGTGAAGGTGGCTTCCGTCACGGTCAATGGAGACGTGTTGGGCATCTCGAACACGGCGGTGACGCCGCCCATCACGGCGCTGCGCGAGCCGGTCTCGAGGTCTTCCTTCTGCTCCAGTCCGGGCTCACGGAAATGCACCTGCGTGTCCATCACGCCGGGCAGGATGTGCAGGCCCTTGCAGTCGATCACCTCAGCCGCGGAGCCTTGCGACAACGGACCCAGCTCGGCGATGCGGCCATTGGTGATGCCGATATCGCGAACCCCTTCGCCATCCTGGTTGACGACGGTGCCGCCCTTGAGGATCACATCGAAGCGCTGGGTCATGGCTTAAGGCCCCTATCATCCCCAAGCGCAGGGCTCGAGGTCTTGTCGTTTATGCCCTGCGGGCTTACGTTCCGGAGCACCATGTCGCAAGAGATTTTCGCATGAAATCAGCGTTTCTTCCTGACCGGGGCGTGATCAAGGTCGCGGGCGAGGATGCGCGCAACTTCCTCAACGGCCTCATCACCACCGATGTCGACAAGCTCAAGCCGGGCCTGGGGCGATTCGGCGCGCTGCTGACGCCGCAGGGCAAGATCATCGTGGATTTCCTGATCACGGAAGCCCCGGCCGGCCATGGCGGCGGGTTCCTGATCGACTGCCCGAATGCGCTGGCCGAGGGCCTCGCCACCAAGCTGAAATTCTACAAGCTGCGCGCCAAGGTCACCGTGGAAAACCTGTCCGACGATCTCGGCGTGCTCGCGGCCTGGGACGGCCAGCTTGCGGCGCAACCGGACCTCGCCTTCGCCGATCCGCGCAATGCCGAGCTCGGCACCCGCATCCTGATCCCCGGAGACCTCAAGCAGAAGCTGTCCGACCTGATCGGCGCCGAGCTGGTCGACGCCGCCGACTACGACGCACATCGCATCGCGCTCGGCGTGCCGCGCGGCGGGCTCGATTTCACGTACAGCGATGCGTTCCCGCACGAGACCAACATGGACCGCTTGGCCGGCGTCGATTTCGACAAGGGCTGCTATGTCGGCCAGGAGGTCGTCTCGCGCATGCAGCACCGCGGCACCGCGCGCACCCGCAGCGTCAAGGTGCTGCTCGACGGTCCCTCGCCCGAGGCCGGCGTCAGCGTGATGGCCGGCGACAAGTCGGTCGGCACGATGGGCTCGTCGGCGCAGGGCAAGGGCATCGCGCTGGTGCGGATCGATCGCGTCGCTGACGCGCTCGATGCCGGCCAGCCGCTCACCGCCGGCGGCCTTGCCGTAAAACTCGCCGATCCCGACGTCGTCCGCATTCCCGTGAAACAGCCCATCGCATGAGCCGTGCTCCCCGCCTGCATCCCGACGGAAAGACCCGCTGCCCCTGGCCCGGCGAAGATCCGCTCTATGTCGCCTACCACGACACCGAATGGGGCGTGCCGGAGTATGACGACCGCGCGCTGTACGAGAAGCTGATCCTGGACGGCTTCCAGGCCGGTCTGTCCTGGATCACGATCCTGCGCAAGCGCGACAATTTCCGCAAAGCCTTCGACGATTTCCAGCCGGAGAAGATCGCGCGCTACAACGACAAGAAGGTGCACGCGCTGATGAACGATGCCGGCATCGTGCGCAACAAGGCCAAGATCGACGGCGCGATCCTGAGCGCGAGATCCTATCTCGACATCATGGAGAAGGGCCCGGGCTTCTCGAAGCTGTTGTGGGACTTCATGGCCGGCAAGCCCAAGGTCAACAATTTCAAGACCACGGCAAGCGTGCCCGCCTCGACACCGCTCTCGACGCAAATCTCCAAGGAGCTGTCGTCACGCGGCTTCAAGTTCGTCGGCCCGACCATCGTCTATGCCTTTATGGAGGCGACCGGGATGGTCAACGACCATCTCGTCGACTGCCATTGTCACGCGAGCTGCGGCAAGGCGCAGCGCAAGCCGCGCCTCAAGGCCAAATGACCGCGAAGAAATCGTCACGCGATGTGGCCGACCGCGCCTGGCAGCGCATGCTGTCGGGCCGTCGGCTCGATCTGCTCGATCCCTCTCCGCTCGACGTCGAGATCGCCGACATCGCGCACGGGCTGGCGCGCGTGGCGCGCTGGAACGGCCAGACCACAGGCGCGCATATCTTCTCGGTTGCGCAGCACACGCTGCTGGTGGAAACCGTGATGCGGCAGGAGAACCCGCGCGTCGATGAGCGGATGCGGCTCGCAGCACTGCTGCACGATGCGCCCGAATATGTGATCGGCGACATGATCTCGCCGTTCAAGGCCGTGCTCGACGGCCATTACAAGGCCGTCGAGAAGCGCCTGCTCGGCGCCATCCACATCCGCTTCGGCCTGCCGCCGGTCCTGCCCGAGGAGATCACGCAGGCCATCAAGGCCGCCGATCGCGGTGCCGCCTATCTGGAGGCAACCGAACTCGCCGGCTTCAGCGATGCCGAGGCGAAGCGCCTGTTCGGCAAGGATCCCGGCCTTTCCGACACCGTCCGGCGCGACTATCTCACGCCCTGGACGGCGGCGCGGGCCGAGAAGCAGTTTCTGGAACGGTTTGGCGCGGTGTTCGCGTAGCCCGTTCGAAGCAGGTCCCGGAAGGTGGCCAAAGGCGCGCTTGCGCCGTGCCCACGATCTCTTCGCATTTGCGACAAAAACGTGGGCACGCTGCGCTTTGCCCACCCTACGGCGATCGTTATAATCGCCAAAAAGGTCCGCCATGATCCACGTCTGTTCCCTCGCCGCCCTTCCCGAAACCGTCCGCCTCACCAAGGCCAGCCACGTGCTGACCGTGATGGCCAATGTCGAACAGGTGGCGCGGCCGGTGTCGGTGCTGCCGGCAAACCATCTCAAGGTGTCGATGGACGACATCACCGAGGAAATGGACGGTTTCGTCGCACCCTCCGAAACGCATATCGAACAGGTGCTGACCTTCGTGCGCGGCTGGGACCGCAGCGCGCCGCTGGTGGTGCATTGCTATGCCGGCATCAGCCGCTCCACCGCGAGCGCGTTCGCGGCCGTCTGCGCACTCAATCCGGAGCGCGACGAAATCGAGATCGCGAAGAAAATTCGCGCGGCCTCCCCCATCGCCTCGCCGAACCGGCGCATCGTCGGCCTCGCCGACCGCGCGCTCGGGCGCAACGGCCGCATGCTGCGCGCGCTCGACGAGATGGGCCCCGGCGCGATGATGGTCGAGGGACGTCCTTTCGTGATCGAGCTCGAATGACGTCACGGCGCAACAACACAGGTGCTCTCCCTCTCCCGCTTGCGGGGGAGGGTTGGGGTGGGGGTGTCGCCGCAAGCGATAACCCCCATGAGGAGAGAGCCCCCACCCGCCGCGCTCTTCGAGCGCGTCGACCTCCCCCGCAAGCGGGGGAGGTGCAGCGAGCCCGCCGAAAAAGCGATCCGATCAATCGGCATGTCCTTCTTACACCTGCGATCATCATCGCATGAGCGACAAGCTGCTGACGCCGATCGAGATCGGCCTGACTGCCGCAATCGTCGCGATCGAGGACCATGAGCCGCTGATCCTGTCCGCGCGCGGCAGCGACGGGCTGGCGGGCCTGCCGTTCGGCCCGTTCGATGCGCTCAGCCATCGCACCTTCGAGATCGGCCTGCGCGCCTGGGTCGAGGAACAGGCAGGCTTGCGGCTCGGCTATGTCGAGCAGCTCTACACGTTTGGCGATCGCGGCCGTCACGCTGAGGCCGGCGACACCGGCGCGCATATGGTGTCGATCGGCTATCTCGCGCTGACGCGCGCGGTCGACGGCGAGCTTGCCGCCGATGGCGCGAGCTTCGAGCCATGGTACCGTTTCCTGCCCTGGGAAGACTGGCGCGAGGAGCCGCCCGGGATCATTGCGCGCGACATCATTCCGGCGCTGACCAGATGGGCCGAGGAAGAAACGCCGGAGACGACGCGCGCGCTGCCGCGCCGGGATCGCGTGCGGTTCTATTTCGGCCTCGACGGCGCGCCCTGGGACGAGGAGCGCGTGCTCGACCGCTACGAGCTGCTCTACGAGGCCGGGCTGATCGAGGAAGCCAGGCGCGACGGCCGTCCTGCGGCATTAGCGCGCAAGACGCTGCCCGCGCTCGGCACCTCGATGCGGTTCGATCACCGCCGGATTCTTGCCACCGCGATCGCGCGGCTGCGCGCGAAACTGAAGTATCGTCCTGTGGTGTTTGAACTTTTGCCCGCCGAGTTCACACTCACTGAGTTGCAGTACACGGTGGAGGCGATCTCCGGCCGGCACCTGCACAAACAGAATTTCCGCCGTCTGGTCGAAACCGAAGCCCTGGTCGAACCGACCGGCGTGATGTCGACACAGACGGGCGGACGGCCGGCGGCGCTCTACCGCTTCCGCCGCGACGTGCTCCAGGAGCGGCCCGCGCCGGGCTTGCGCGTGCGCTCCCGGCGCTAGGGCATAATCCGGAAAAGTGCGTAGCGGTTTTCCGACAAGATCATGCTCAAAACCAAGACCTGGGGATTCGCGATCGGCCCCTGCCCGCCGGTTGCCTGGAGGCTTCATGTTCGACGGCCCGTTTGACGTCTTTGCGCTGATCATTGCGATCATCGCCTTCCTGATCGCGATCAAGGCCTCCAGTCAGGCCGCCGATCTGCGCCGCAAGCTGAACACGCTCGAAGAAATGTTTCACGCGCAACGGCGGGTGCAGCCGCCGCCGCTGAGGCCTGCGCAGGTGCCGGCTGAAGCGCCTGCCGCGACTGCCGCCGAACCGCCGCCGCTTGCGCCGGAAGCCGAGACGGCGCCGCCTCCGCTCGTCACCGAAGAGGTGTCGCCGCCGCCGCTCGCGGCGAGCCCGCCGGCCGAAGCGCCGCCACCGGTGCCGGCCAGGGCGCCTGATTTAAGAGAGCCCGGCTTCGAGGAGCGTCTCGGCACCCGCTGGGTGGTGTGGATCGGCGGCCTTGCGCTGGCGCTCGGCGGCTTCTTCATGGTGCGTTATTCGATCGAGGCCGGCCTCGTCGGCCCCGGCGTGCGCGTCTTCCTCGGCGGACTTTTCGCACTGGCGCTGCTGGCTTCCGGCGAGTTCTCGCGGCGCAAGGAAATCATCTCCAACATCGCCGTGCTGCCGATCGCCAACATCCCCGCGATCTTGACCGCGGCCGGCACGGCGGTCGCATTCGCGACCATCTATGCCGCCTACGCGCTGTACGGCTTCCTGGTGCCAGCGACCGCCTTCGTGCTGCTCGGCATCGTCGCGATGGGCACGCTGGCGGCTGCGCTGCTTCATGGACCCGCGCTCGCAGGTCTCGGCGTGGTCGGCGCGTTCGTGACGCCGATCCTGGTCTCCAGCGGCAAGCCGGATTACTGGTCACTGTACATTTATCTCGCCGTCGTCACCGCCGCGAGCTTTGGCCTCGCCCGCATCCGGCTGTGGCGCTGGCTTGCGGTGACCACCATCGCCTTCGCGGTGCTCTGGATCTTCCCGGGTCTGGACGCCGGCGATTTGCAGGTCGCGCCGCACGCCTTCCATGCCATGGCCGGCTTCGTGCTCGCCGCGCTGCTGGTGGTCTGCGGCTTCATGTTCGGACCGACCATCGAGGACGGCGAGATCGAACCGGTGTCGTCGAGCTCGCTCGGCGCCTATCTGTTCGGCGCCATGCTGATCGTGCTGTCGAGCGCGCATGCGGATCTGGCGCTGATCGCTTACACGCTGCTGGTCGGCGCGACCCTGTTCGTGGCCTGGCGCGCCCCGGCGGCGACCGGCGCGCTGGGCGCGGCCTCGGCGACCGTCTTCATCGTGTTCGCCGAATGGGCCGTGCGCGCTAATCCCGACATGCTGGTGCTGCCGGGCGGCGCGATACAAGGCGTCGGCCCAGTCGCAACCGACGGCTCGGTGACGCTGCATCTGGTGACGGCCGCGATCTTCGCCACCGGCTTCGGCATCGCGGGCTTTTTTGCGCAAGGCCGCTCGAGTTCGGCGATCATCCCCGTGGTGTGGTCATCGGCGGCGGTCGCAACGCCGATCGCGATCCTCGTTGCGCTCTATGCGCGCATCGCCCATCTCGACCGCTCGATCCCGTTCGCGATCCTCGCAGTGCTGCTTGCCGCGGCCTTTGGTGCGGCGACCGAGGCGCTTTCGCGCCGCGAAGACCGGCCGGGCGCTCCGACCTCCGTCGCCCTGTTCGCGACCGGCACGCTCGGCGCGCTGGCGCTGGCGCTGACCTTTGCGCTGGAGAAGGGCTGGCTCACCATCGCGCTGGCGCTGATGTCGCTCGGCACCGCCTGGATCTCGTTGCAGCGGCCGATCCCGGTGCTGCGCCGGCTCGCGGCCGTCTTTGCGGGAATCGTCACCGCGCGCATCGCCTATGATCCCCGCATCGTCGGCGACGCGATCGGCACGACGCCGATTCTGAACTGGCTGTTGTGGGGCTACGGCCTGCCGGCGGCCTCGTTCTGGGGCGGGAGCATCTTCCTGCGCCGCCGCGGCGACGACGCGCCGCTGCGCACGGTCGAAGCCGCCGCGGTCCTGTTCACCGCTTTGTTCGCCTTCATGGAGATCCGCCACTTCGCGACCGGCGGCGACATGACCTCGGCGCCCTCGCTGCTCGAATGCGCGCTTCAGGTCTGCGTCGCGCTCGCCCTGGCGATCGGGCTGGAACGCCTGCGGCTGCGCAGCCGCAGCATCGTGCACAATGTCGGGGCCGTCATCCTGACGGCGATAGCCGGCCTCATCAGCATCTTCGGCTTCTTCATCCTGGAGAACCCGCTCATCTGGCGCGTCGACGTCGGCGGTGCCGTGTTTAACCTGCTGCTGCTCGGCTATGCGCTGCCGGCGGCGCTGTTGCTGCTGCTCTCTTATGCGGTGGCCGGTGAACGCGGCAAGGTCTACGCCAACACGGTCGCGGGCGGCGCGCTGCTGTTTGCGCTCGCCTATGTCACGCTGGAGATCCGCCGCTTCTATCACGGCCCGATCCTCTCGACCGGACCGACGACCGGCGCGGAGCAATACACCTATTCGATCGGCTGGCTCGGCTTCGGCGTGGCGCTGCTCGGTGTCGGCATTCTCGTCAACTCCGAGCGGGCGCGGCTAGCATCGGCTGCCGTGATCGCGCTGACGATCCTGAAGGCCTTCGTGATCGACATGTCGACGCTGACAGGCGTCTATCGCGCGCTGTCGTTCATGTGCCTCGGCGTGGTGCTGGTCGCGATCGGCTGGCTCTACCAGCGCATCCTGTTCCGGCGGCAGGTCACGCCGCCGCCGGCTCCGCAGGCGAATCTTTGAGGATCAGGCCGCGCGGACCGAATCCAGGAACTGCGCGACCTCGACCTTGAGGCGCGTGCTGTCGGTCGCGAGCGACTTCGCCGCAGACAGCACCTCGGTCGAGGCTTCGCCGGTCTCGATCGCGCCGCGCTGCACGTCGGTGATGTTCGCCGAGACCTCCTGCGTGCCGACCGAGGCCTGCTGGACGTTGCGCGAGATCTCCTGCGTCGCCGCGCCCTGCTCCTCGACGGCCGCTGCAATCGCCGCGGACACTTCGGACAACCGCTCGATGGTGCCGCCGATCTCCTGGATGGCGCTGACGGATTCCTGCGTCGCCGCCTGGATACCCGAGACCTGCGCGCCGATCTCGCCGGTCGCCTTCGCGGTCTGCTCGGCCAGCGCCTTGACCTCGGCGGCCACGACCGCAAAACCGCGGCCGGCTTCGCCCGCGCGCGCCGCCTCGATCGTGGCGTTGAGCGCCAGCAGGTTGGTCTGGCCTGCGATGGTGTTGATGAGCTCGACGACGTCGCCGATGCGGGAGGCCGCCAGCGACAGCGCGTTGACGCGCTCGTTGGTCCGCGCCGCCTGCTCGACGGCTTCCGCCGCCATCCGCGCCGAATCCTGCACCCGGCGGCTGATCTCGGTGATCGAGGACGACAGCTCTTCCGAGGCGGAGGCCACCGCCTGAACGTTGGTGGAGGCTTCCTCGGACGCGGCGGCAACGACGGTCGCGAGTTCCTTGCCGCGCTGCGCCGTGCTGGTCAGCGTCGACGCGGATGCCTCGAGCTCGGTCGAGGCCGAGGAGACGGTGCCGACGACTTCGCCGATCATGGCCTCGAACTTGCGGGTGATGGCGTCGACGCGGCGGCCGCGCTCTATCTTGGCCTCGGCGTCGGCCGCAGCGGCTTCGTCGGCGGCCTTCTTGGCGATCAGCGCTTCCTTGAAGATCTGGAGCGCGTCCGCCATCGAGCCGATCTCGGTCTTCTCGCCGCGATGCGGCACCTCGGCCGAGAGGTCGCCCTCGCCGAGCGACTGCATCGGCTTGATGATCGAGGCGATGCCGCGGGAAACGTCGCGCACGAGATAATAGGCGGCGCCGATCGCGATCACGACCGAAAGCACGATGATCCCGACCAGCACGCGGAAGATCGTGGCGTAGCTGTCGGCGGCCTGCTTGGTCTCGAGCTCGGCACCGCGGTTGTTCATCTCGATGCCCTTCTGAAGCAGGGGATCGGCGGCCTGGGCCATCTTCGCGACCTTGGTCTGCAACAGCTCGTTGGCGTCAGAGGGGAATTTGCCGACGCTCTTGCGCGACAGCGCCATCACGTCCTGCACGCCGTTCAGGTACTCGCCCCATGCCTTGGTCCATTGCTCATAGAGCGAGCGCTCCTCGGCGGAGGTGATCAGCGGCTCGTAGACCTTGCGCGTCTGGTCGATACGCCCCTGCAAGGAGGCGAGGCGCTTCTCGGCGGCTTCCTTGCCTTCAGCGGTCTCCTGCATCAGGTGCAGACGAAGCGCGACGCGCAGCTCGTTGATGTCGGCGCGAAGCGAACCGAGCGCGCGGACGCTCGGCAGCCAGCTCTCGGCGATCTCGACGGTATGCGAATTGATGTTCTGCATCGTGCCGATTGCCGTCACGCCGACGCCGGCGAGCGAGAGCACGAGGACCGACAGCACGGTCAGAAGCTTGAAGACGATTGATAATTTCGACATCACGACAAATCCCGATGATATCCCAGCAGCGCACGCGTCTCCTGCGCCGCAATCGTCACGACGGACGACAGGGCGGAAGTCATTCCAACAATGCTGGCTGGTTCTTATCCGGTAAGATACCGCCCATCATTGCAAGCAGGCGTTAACAGGAGCCTACGTAAAATTACGGAAATCGCTGTCGGCGCGATCATATTTTCGCAACCATGTGTTGCGACGCAGCAAAAATCGCGCGGCGCCACACCAGCGCACCTCAGGTTCAGGCCGCCCGCACCGACTCCAGGAAGCGCGCGACTTCGCTCTTCAGCCGGTTGCTCTCGCGCGACAGCGATTGGGCCGCGGAATGCACCTGCGCCGAGGCGGCCCCGGTCTCGCCGGCACCGCGCTGGACGTCGCCGATATTCGCCGAGACGTCCGAGGTGCCTTGCGCGGCGTGCTGAATGTTGCGGGAGATCTCCTGCGTTGCGGCGCCTTGCTCCTCGACTGCCGCGGCGATCGTCGAGGAAATCTCCGACATCCGCGCGATGGTGTCGCCGATCTCCTTGATGGCGCCGACCGAGTCTTCCGTCGCGGTCTGGATCGCGCCGATATGCTGGCTGATCTCGCCGGTGGCTTTCGCCGTCTGCTCCGCAAGCGCCTTCACTTCGGTCGCAACCACCGCAAAGCCCTTGCCGGCCTCGCCGGCGCGCGCCGCCTCAATCGTCGCATTCAGCGCCAGGAGGTTGGTCTGGCTGGCAATGGTGTTGATCAGCTCGACCACGTCACCGATGCGGGAGGCAGCCTTCGTCAGCTCGGCGACGCGTGCATTGGTGCGCTGGGCCTGCCCGACCGCGACGTCGGCGACACGCGCCGATTCCTGCACCTGACGGCTGATCTCGGTGATCGACGAGGTCATCTCCTCGCTCGCCGAGGAGACAGACTGCACGTTGGCGGAGGCTTCCTCCGAAGCCGCCGCCACGGCGCTCGCAAGCCCGTTGCCGCGCTCGGCGGTTCGCGTCAGCGTGTTGGAGGATGCCTCGAGCTCGGTCGCGGCCGACGACACGGTCTCGATGATCTCGCCGACCGCGCCTTCGAAAGTATTGGCGAGACGCTGCATGTCGGCCTTGCGCTGCTCGCGCCCGCGCGCATCCGCTTCGAGCTGCTCGGCGCGCAATCGTTCGGCCTCCGCCATGCTGGTCCTGAACACCTCGACCGCACCGGCCATCTCGCCGATCTCGTCCTTCCGCCCGATCCCGGGAACGGAAATCGAAAGCTCGCCGCGCGCGAGCCGCGTCATGGCGCCGATCATGTCGCCAAGCGCCTTCGAGATCGAGCGGCCCAGCAGGAAACCGACCACGGCGAGCACGACGACGGTGATGCCGAAGGCAACCATCATCCAGAAGCGGACGGCATCGCGGGTCGCAGCTTCCGCGGCGTCGGCCTGCCTGTGCATGGCATCGACCGCGGTGCGCACCTCAATCATCACGGGCTCGATCTCGCGGAAGGTCTTCATCATGGCGGCATCGAGAGCCGCACTCTGTTGCGCGGTCTCGGCCCAGGCGGCGAACCCGGACAGGTATTTCTGGAGCTTGGCCGTGATGTCGGTCATCACCGCCTCGGAGATTGCGACGACCTCTATCGCCTTGGAGAACTCAGTCGCGGCCTTCTTCACCTCGGCAATGTATTTCGGATCGCGCCGCAGCATGAAGTCCTTCTCGTGCCGGCGCATCATCAGCATCCAGGTCGTCGTCCTGGGATCGTCGATCTCCTTCAGCTTCGCCTCGATGTCGTGCACGGCGCCGCGAAGCGAGCCGGACAGGCCGAGCGTCTCGTTCAAGCCGAGCCTGGTCTCGGCCGCGACCAATGCGCCGAAGTCCGACGCGTAGCGCTTGAAGCCCTCCTGCGCCTGTTTCATCCGCTCCGACAGCGCGCTCATGCCGCCGGCCGCCATCAGCCGCTCCACCTCGTCGAAATCGCGGTTGATCGGCCCGATCAGCTCGGCGTGCGCCCTGGCGTAACTCTCGGTCCGGCGCTGCTGAAAATTCTTCTCGTTGCGGCGCGCCTCCAGCATCTCGATCGAGAGCTGCTTGTCGAGGTCGGCGATCGCGCGCGCGCGGCTGGCTACGCCGCGGGACGCATCCTGGGAGAGGCTGCCGATCTCGTAGATTGCGCCGAAGGCAACGAGACCGACGAGCCCGAAAAGTCCGATCGCCATGACTTTGTGGGTCAGGCGGATGGAAAGGCCGCTCATGAATGTGCTCCAAAACGCTGTGACGCAATACAAGAGGGCGACTCAACGCCCGGAATATTACGGGATCATGCCTGCGTCGCTTTTCCGGAAGGTTAACCCTGCATGGCATTCGTCGCGGCGCCGGACCTATGAACGAGAACAGCCGGCGCGCACGCCTGCACGGCGGCCATCCCGAACTCGTCCGGCTTCGGGTCAGGCTGCCCGGACCGTCTCCAGAAACTTTCCAAGCTCGAGCTTCAGGCGGTTGCTGTCGCCCGACAGCATCTGCGCGGCGGACAACACCTGCGAAGACGCCGATCCGGTCTCGCTCGCACCGCGCTGGACGTCGGTGATGTTGGACGAGACCTGATGCGTGCCCTGTGCGGCCTGCTGCACGTTGCGGGAGATTTCCTGCGTCGCTGCGCCCTGCTCTTCGACGGCGGCCGCAATCGTCGAGGAAATCTCGGACAGCTTCTCGATGGTGTTGCTGATGTCCTTGATGGCGCCGACCGATTCCTGCGTCGCGGCCTGGATGCCGGAAATCTGCTGGCCGATCTCACCGGTCGCCTTCGCGGTCTGCTCGGCGAGCGCTTTCACTTCGCTCGCGACCACCGCAAAGCCCTTGCCGGCCTCGCCGGCGCGCGCCGCCTCGATCGTGGCGTTGAGCGCCAGGAGGTTGGTCTGACCCGCGATGGTGTTGATCAGCTCGACGACGTCACCGATCCGCGTTGCCGCCCTGGACAATTCGCTGACGCGCTCGGTGGTGGTGCGGGCCTGGCCGACGGCCTCGCTCGCCACACGGGCGGATTCCTGTACCTGCCGGCTGATCTCCGTGATCGAAGACGATAGCTCCTCCGTGGCCGACGCCACGGACTGCACATTGGTGGAGGCTTCCTCCGAGGCTGCCGCAACGACGGTGGTGAGCTGTTGCGTGCGCTCCGCGGTCGAGGTCAGCGTTGTCGCGGAGGCCTCGAGCTCGGTCGAGGCCGATGACACGGTCCCGACGATCTCGCCCACGGCGCCTTCGAAACTGTCGGCGAGCCTGTGCATCTCGGCCTTGCGTTGCTCGGCGGCGATCTGGTCCTGCCGCATCTTCGCTTCGGCTTCCGCGCGCGCCTTCTGCTCGGATACGATCTTGAACTTCTCGACCGCGCCGGCGACCTCGCCGACCTCGTCCTTGCGGCCAAGGCCTGGCAGCACAACGGAGAAGTCGCCGCCGGCAAGCTTCTCCATCGCCGCCGTCAGCGCACGCATCGGCCGCGCGATGCTGAAGACGGAGAAGATGCACGCGCCGATCAGCACCAGCGCGACCAGCATGCCGGCAATGAAAGAGGTCCGTGCGACCGAGGCAGCCTCTGCTTCGGCCTCGGCACGGGCCTCGACACTCCTCTGCTTGGCGAAGTTTGTGATCTCGTTGGTCAGCTCCGATATCTCTTCGTTGATCGGTGCAAGCGTCCCCTTGCGGATACGGTCAACCTCGGCCGTCAGCTTCGCGTATTGCGCCGCCGCTTCGCCGTCCTTCTTGCCTTCGAGCGCGAGTTCCTGCTTGCGGATCGCCTCGATCTGCTGCTCGCCCTTGCCGAAATTGCCGATCAGCACGGTCAGGCGGTCGATCCGCTTGTGGTTCTCCGGCGAGTGCGACAGCTTTGCCATATCACCTGCGAATTTCAGGGCCGCCGTCTGGCGATCGCTGAAATAGGTGACGGCCTTCTGCATCTCGGCCGGTGAAGCGGAGGTCAGGATGTCGCGAATGCCGATCTGCATGCCGCGGACCGATGCCTTGGCCTCCGCGGCGTTTAGCGCGATCGCTTGCTGTCCCGATGCGCCATTGCCGAGCTTCTGAACCTCGGTGTCTCCGCTCATCTGGAGGAAGATCATCAGCGCGACGAGGGCGATGGTCAACGCGGAGGTAATGGCGAGTTTGGTGCCAATTCGCAGGTTCTGAATGAACGACATTGAACTCTTCCCCGGATATGCATGGCCGCGACGAAGCGCGTAAACATCCCGGGAAAGCTAGCCGACAGGTTCCTCATTAACGTTAAGTACGGCTGCCGAACCCTCGGTAGAAGTACGGAAAACGCTGCTCAAACCGGCGAATTTCCACACGTCTTACGCGCAATGAAGCAACGCTTCGCGATTTTGCACGCGTCGCATTCGTTAACACCGCGCCGTTGTTCGCGGTCGCTTCATCGCACGGCTTCTCCCACGAGGCTGATGCGAAAGACGGGCTTCTTGTCCTCGTCGAGCAGCTCCATGCTCCACTTGGCATTCGGCTTCATGCTACGCGAGATGCTGCCGAGCAGATTGGCGCAAACCTCGGTCATCTCGGTCCAGGCGGCAGCGCGATCCTCGAACTCGTACGGCTGATCAGCGGCGCCGGAATAGCGACCGGTGCTGATGCGGAAGAAGTACAGCGACATCGTAGAACCCTTGCGCCCCCCGGCCATACGCAAACTGGGGCGCCAGTCGCTACCAACGCATGAAAGCCGCGGACCGTATGACTACGGCGCGGCTTCGCGATCGATGGATGCTTTCGACGACAACGAGAGCGGACCGTCCCGCGCAGCCGGCCTACTGCGTCGAGCGGCGCAGCTCCAGCGGAGCCTCGGTCTTCGCGGGCTCCGATTTGGCTTCCGCCTTCACCGGCTCGAGCCGGCTGCTCTCGACACGCGGCGTCTCGATGCGCGCGGCGACCTCGGTGTTCGGTGCACCACCGACCGAGCCGGTGTGCTCCGACGTGCGCAGCGAGCGCGGGCGCGCCACGGCGCGGGCCATCAGCATCTGATTGCCGCCCTGGTGGTGGAAGTCGCAATAGGCGAAGCCCATGCCCGACACCGAGCCGCGGAAGCTGCGATCGTCGGTCTTTTCCAGGTTGAAACAGGGCTCGAACGGAATGCCCTTGATCGAGGCGCAGACGTTC
>Ga0065165_1002363_pt1 | contig 16353 bp, 8 predicted proteins | sample AraplaMF_Cvi_mMF_FD_63813 | JGI IMG/M metagenome (GOLD analysis project Ga0065165, IMG submission 63813) | Arabidopsis root microbial communities from the University of North Carolina, USA - plate scrape MF_Cvi_mMF (version 2) (version 3) | ecosystem: Host-associated > Plants > Roots > Endosphere...
GGCTTCAGCGACACCGGCGCGAGATCGCTGACCACCTTGACGCCCGAGCGCTCGGCGAACTCGCGGCCCAGGATCTCCAGCGCCGCCAGCAGCCCGAGGTTGCTCAGCGACGACGGCCGCAGGTCCTCGATGATGCGGCGCTTCAGCGCGATGCCTTCGTTCAGCGTGTCGTTCAGGTGCACCAGCCGCTCGGTGATGTCGGGCGTGTGGATCGTGATGCGCGACTTGAGCCTCGCGACGTCGAGCTTGGCCGCGGTGAGCAGCGCGCCGAGCTCGTCGTGCAGGTCGCGCGCGAGCCGGCTGCGCTCGTCCTCGCGGGCGGTCTGCAGGTGCTGCGCCAGTTCGGTCAGCTGCGCGGTGCGCGCCGTCACCTGCACCTCCAGCAGGTCGCGCTCGGCCTGCAGCGCCTCCTTCTTGTGCACCCGCTCCTTCTCGAGCGTGTTCGACTGGCGCAGGTACATGAAGAAGGCCAGCACGCTGAGCGCCGTCATCGTGCTGACGCCGAGCCGGCTCAGCAGCAGCGTCTGGTAGACCTCGTCGCGGCGCGCCGCGATCAGCGTCGATTCGCGCGCCACCAGCCGCTCGGACGCGAGCCGGATGCTCTCCATCTGCTCGCGGCCGATGTCGGTCTCGATGACCGCGCGCCAGGCCTCGTCGCGCCCGTCGGCGCGCAGCTGCACCGTGGTGTCCATCTCGGAGACCTTGCGGCTGACCAGCGTCGCGAGAACGGTGAAGTCGGCGACGCGGTCGGGCTCGTGCGCGTAGTACTCGCCGAGCGTGCGCAGCGTCTCGCCGATGTTCGCCATCGACGAACGGTAGGGCTTCAGGTACTCGGGGCGGCCGGTGATCAGGTAGCCGCGCTGGCCGTTCTCGGCATCGAGCACCTGGCGCAGCAGCACCATGTTGTTGGTGCGGGCGACGCCCATTTCGCCCAGCCGGTCGAGCGCTTCCACCGAGGTGCGGTACGCGGTCTCGCTGATGCCCATCAGCGTCAGCGCGGTCACCACCGCGAGCGGGAACGTGAAGGCACTGCGCTTGAATCGGTGAAAGAAGTTCTTCATGCGATTTTTCTGTGTGCCTCTAGAATCGATTGGAGTCCAACCACAGGGGACAGTCGCTCATGATCAAGATTGCCATCGTTGACGACCACGCGCTCGTGCGCGCCGGTCTGCGCCAGTATCTCGCGGAGCAAGTCGATCTGCAGGTCGTCGCCGAAGCCTCCAACGGCCGCGAAGCCCTTGACATCGTGCGCAAGGAACAGATCGACGTGCTGGTCATGGACCTGTCGATGCCGCAGCAAAGCGGCGTCGACGCGCTGGCCGCGATCCGCGCCCGCGAGCCCGACCTGCCCATCCTCATCCTCAGCGGTTTCCCTGAAGAGCACTACGCCACCACCTTGCTGCGCCAGGGCGCGAGCGGTTACCTGAACAAGGAGTGCGATCCCGAGGAGATCGTCACCGCGATCCGCACGGTCGCCCGCGGCCGCAAGTACATCACCCCGGCCGTCGCCGAGCTGCTGGCCAACAACCTCGGCGGCAATGCGAACCGTCCGTTGCATGAGCAGCTTTCCGAGCGCGAGTTCCAGGTCTTCCTTCGCCTGTCCAAGGGCGAGACCATCGGCCACATGGCCGACAGCCTGTCGCTGAGCGTGAAGACCGTCAGCACCTACCGCACCCGCGTGATGGAGAAGATGAAGCTCGAGTCGAACAGCGACCTGACCTACTACGCGCTGAAGAACGGCTTGATCCAGTAGCTCGTTCGCCAACGGGCCGGCGCATCCGGCCTTGCGCCGCCCGGGAGGGCCGCGCGGGGCCCATCCGCCTCCTGCCGCTGCCCGCGCTGCTTCACATGAAGCGCGCGCTACAGGCTTCCCGAACTCGAATTGGCGGCCTCGCCCGAGGCCAGTCGCTGGCAATAACCGATCAGCGCATCGATCTCGTTCGACTTGTCGAACACCTTGTCCGCGCCGAGCTCCAGGCATTTGCGCCGCATGTCCGGTGTCGCGTAGTTGCTGAGCACGACCAGCTTGGTCGCGTCCGGCAGGTCGGCACTGGCCGACAGCACGCCGAGGCCCGATCCGCTCTTCAGGAAAATGTCGACGATCACCAGGTCGCAGCCGTTGCGCGGCTGCTTCAGCCAGTACAGCGCGGCGGCCTCGTTGTCGGCGGTGCCGACGACTTCGACGGCCACCAGCTCCTCGAGCGCCGCGATCAGGTTCTCGCGGATCACCGGGCTGTCTTCGACGATGTAGGTTTTCAGCATGTCCCGACTTCTGGATTTTTCTTCAACAGGCGAGGCACGCGCAACGAGGACTGGAGTTCACGGCAGTCCACGCGACAACACTGTCTGCAAAGGTCATGGATCTTGCCATTTCCGCCGGAAACGTGACGTGAAGGGCCGCGAGGATGCCGACAGACATGCGCCTGATTGTATGAATCGGGCAACGCCGGTGCTGACGGAAGAGCGCGGGAGCGCGTGTAGGAGCCAGCCTACAGCGTCGCCAAGGCCGGCGGCGTAGGACAGCACCGACAGACGAAGGCCCTGTCGTCCGGCTGTGTCGGCGGGGGGCACTCCCTAGACTCGTCCTCCAGTTGTCCGGATTCAAGGGTGCTCCGGATTCACGAATTGCCGACGGGAGTGGCGAATGAAAAGACTGTTGATGTGGGCTGTGGGTGTGCCGTTCCTGGTGATCAGCATGGTCATGATGTCGTTCAGCGACGGGCTGTCGACGCAGGTCGCGAGCCTCTCGTGGTCGCAACGACATTGACGGTGCGCGGCGAGGCGCCTTCGGGGGTGGGCCGATGAATCCCTCGATCACGGTCTACGAGGGATTCGATTTCGCGCTGCCTGCGGCGATCGAGGAATTCGCCGGCGCTTTCTCGCGCTGGGATGCGCCTTCGCGCTCGGTGCGCCGTGCCCGCTTCAAGAGCGAGCTGACGCGCGCGATCGAGGAGTTGCGCGCCTGCGTGCGGCAGATCGAGACCTTCACCGACGAACAGCGCTCGCTGTCGCAGGCGGCGCAGTGGCTGGTCGACAACTTCTACGTCATCGAGCGCATCCAGACCGCGCTGAGCCAGCAGCTGCCCGACAAGGCGGTGCGCGGCCTGCCGGCCTACCAGACCGGCGGCCACCCGTCGCGCGCGCGCATCGAGTTGTTCTCGCACTTCTACCTCGAGGCCTGCGATTTCGACTTCGAAGCCGACGAGCTGGTGCACGTGCTGGTCGAGTACCAGAAGGTGCACCCGCTGATGCTGCGCGAGCTGGCGCTGCTCGCGCCGATCCTGAACTTCCTGCTGATCCGCCAGCTGCGGGCCTGTGCCGAGCAGATCCTCGAGATCCACCGTGGCGCGCATGCGGCCGACCTGGTGGCCGATGCGGCGCTGGCCTCGTCGTCGCGCGGGCCGACGCAGAAGGCCGCGTCCGCGGTGCCTGACCTGAAGAATGCGTCGCCGGTGTTCCGCCAGGCCTACCTCGGCCAGCTGGCGCAGCGCCGCCGCTACGACGATCCGGCCAGCATCGCCGGCGGCGCGCATGCCGAAGGCGTCGGCATCGTCCACCAGGCCGGCGCGATCGAAGATGACCTGGTCGTGCGCACGATGCTCGACGTGCGGGTGCGCAACATCTTCCGCAGCGTGAAGGCGATCGAGCTGAGCGACTGGGTCGACATCTTCGCGAAGACCTCGCTGGTCGACCGCGCACTGCAGCGCAACAGCGTCTACGCGCGCATGGACCCGCATTCGAAGGCCTTGTACCGGCTGGAGCTGGAGCGGCTGAGCCTGCGCAGCGGGCTGCCGGAGCCCGACCTCGCCGAGCTGGTCGTCGACCGCTTCGGCCGCGGGCGCGCCCGTGGCACCGAGGCGGGCAGCGATGCCGGCCAGGACGGCGAGGACACCGACATCGGCCGCTGGCTGCTGTCCGACCGCCGGCCCGAGCTGGAGCGCAGCATCGGCCTGACGCCGAACCCGCTGCGCCGCATCGAAGACGCGGTGCCGCACACCCGCCTGGTGCTGTACGCCGCGCTGGTGCTGTCGCTGACCTTCGCGTTCACCGCGCTGGCCTTCCGCGCCGGCTACGGCGAAGAGCACGTGTCGCTGCCGGCCTTCGTGATCTTCCTGCTGGCGGTCTGGCCGGCCTCCGAGATCGCGGTGCTGCTGATCAACCGCATCCTCGGCCGGGTGTTCAGGCCGGCGCAGTTGCCGCGCCTGGAGTTCTCGCACGGGTTGCCGCCGCAGTGCAAGACGATGGTGGTGGTGCCGACGATGCTGACCCAACTCGACCAGGTCGAGCACCAGGTCGGCGAGCTGGAGCGCCACTACCTGTCGAACCGCGACGACCAGCTGCGCTTCGGGCTGCTGACCGACTGGCGCGACGCGCCCGACCAGTCGCTCGAGACCGACGCCGCGTTGCTCGCGAAGGCGCGCGAGGCCGTGGCGCTGCTGAACCTGCGCTACCCGCTGCAGGCCGGCACCGCCAACGGCACGGCCACCGACGGCCGCGTCGAGGACCGCTTCTACCTGTTCCACCGCTCGCGCTGCTGGAACGAGAACGAAGGCGCCTGGATGGGCTGGGAGCGCAAGCGCGGCAAGCTCGACGAGTTCAACCGCCTGCTGATCGGCGAACCCGGCACCTCGTACGTGTTCGAGGACGGCAGTGCCGAGCGCGTGCCGCGCGGCGTGCGCTACGTGATCACGCTCGATGCCGACACGCGCATGCCGGTCGGTTCGGTGGCCCGGCTGGTCGGCACCGCCGCCCATCCGCTGAACCGGCCGCAGATCGACCCGCAGACCGGCCGCGTCGAGCGCGGCTACGCGCTGTTCCAGCCGCGCATCTCGTTCCTGCTGCCGCAGGCCGAGGACCATTCGGTGTTCCGCTGGATCTTCTCCAGCGGCGCCGGCGTCGACCCGTACGCGGCCGCGATCTCCGACACCTACCAGGACACCTTCGGCGAAGCCACCTACACCGGCAAGGGGCTGTACGACCTGCAGGCCTTCCACACCGCGCTGTCGGGCCGGGTGCCCGAGAACGCGCTGCTCAGCCACGACCTGTTCGAAAGCGCGTTCGCGCGCTGCGCGCTGGTCAGCGATGTCGCGTTCTTCGAGGATTCGCCGTCGCACTCCGAGGTCGCCGCGGCCCGCGCGCACCGCTGGGTGCGCGGCGACTGGCAACTGCTGCCGTGGCTGCTGGGCGTGCGCGCCGAGCCGCTGTCGCCGCTGAACCGCTGGAAAATGCTCGACAACCTGCGGCGCTCGCTGCTGCCGATCGCGTCGTTCGCGCTGGTCATCGTGGCCTTCATCGACCCGGCCGCGCAGCCGCTCGCGTGGCTCGCGCTGGTGCTGGCGTCGATCAGCCTGCCCGGGCTGCTCGGCTGGTTCTCGGCGCTGTTCGCGCCGGTACCGAAGGGCGTGCGCAGCAACCGGCCGATCCAGCTGACGCGCGAGCTCGGCCATGTCGCCGGCCATGCGCTGATCGAGCTGGTGCTGCTGGCGCAGAGCGCCTGCGTGATGGCCGACGCGATCGCGCGGGCGGTCTGGCGCACCTTCGTCTCGCAACGCAAGATGCTCGAATGGCGCACCGCGGCGCAGGCCAAGGCGGCGGCGGGCGGGCAGTTGCGGCAGTTCAGCTGGGCCATCAGCAGCGCGACGCTGCCGCTGATCGCGTCCAGCGCGTTGATCCTGCTGTTCAACCGCGACGCGATCGTCGCGGCCGCGCCGCTGCTCGCCGCGTGGTGGCTGGCGCCGGTGATCGCGGTCGCGATCAGCTCGCCGGTGCTGCTGGCCGGCCGGCTCGCCGGCGACCAGGACCTGCGCGAATTCCGCCGCATCGCGCGCCGCACCTGGCGCTTCTTCGAGGACTACGTCGGCCCGGCCGACAACCACCTGCCGCCGGACAACGTGCAGTTCGAGCCGGAAGAGGTGGTCGCGCACCGCACCTCGCCGACCAACATCGGGCTGTACCTGCTGGCGCTGACGCGCGCGCGCGACCTCGGCTGGCTGGCCGGCGGCGATTTCCTCGCGCGCATGAAGGCCACGCTCGGCAGCATGGCGAAGCTGGAGACCTACAACGGCCACCTGCTGAACTGGTACGAGACCCAGTACCTGCGGCCGCTGGAGCCGCGCTATGTGTCGTCGGTCGACAGCGGCAACCTCGCGGCCCACCTGGTCGTCGTGGCGCGCGCGCTGCAAGAAGAGCGCGAACGCCCGGTGGTCGGACCGGAGCGGCTGGCCGGGCCGCGCGACAGCTTCCTGGAGCTGCAGTCGGCATGGCGCAGCCTGCGCGCCGGCAGCCCGCGGGGCGACAAGGGCGCGCCGCGCGGCAACGTCAGCCCGGCCGAGATCGACCGGGCGGTGGCCGACCTGGGCACCAAGCTGCTGCAGGCCGACCCGGCCACGCCGGCCGACGCCGGCCGCGCGCTGGCCGGGGCGGCCCAGCTCGCAGGGCACCTGAAGGAGCTGCTCGAGGCCTATGCGTTCGGCAGCGCCGACGGCGCCACGCAGGGCGCCGGTGCGTTGAAGCCGGTCGTCGACGAGGCCGAGCGGCTGTGCCATGCGCTGGCGGCGCACCTCGACGACCTGCAGCGCCACTGCCCGTGGGCGGTCGACGCCGCGTTCGGAACGCTGCAGCAGCAGGCGCCGGAGCTGCTCGGCGGCACGCTCGGCCCGCTGCTCGCACGGGTGCCCTGCGTCGGCGACGTGCCGGTGCACCTGATCGAGGTCGAATCGGCGCTGAAGGCCGCGGCGCAGCAGCCGGGCCAGGTTGCAGCGGCCGCGCTGCCGCTGGCGGCCGCGCTGAAGGCCTGCGCCGAGGCGCGCATCGCCACCGCAGCCTGGCTCGCCGACCTGGACGCCTGCGCGGCTCAGGCCGAGGCCGCTTGGCGCGGCATGCAGTTCGGCTTCCTGTTCGATGCGCGGCGCAAGCTGTTCTCGATCGGCTACCGCGTCGCCGAGCACCAGCTCGACGAAGGACGCTACGACCTGCTGGCGTCCGAATCGCGGCTCGGCAGCTACCTTGCCGCGGCCAAGGGCGACGTGCCGGTCGACCACTGGTTCCGGCTCGGCCGCCACATGGGCCTGGTGGCCGCCGGCCCGGTGCTGATCTCGTGGTCGGGCTCGATGTTCGAGTACCTGATGCCGGCGCTGGTGATGAAGACGCCGCCCGGCAGCCTGCTGCACCAGACCTGCCACAACGCGATCGCCGAGCAGATCCGCTACGGCCGCGAGCAGAACGTGCCCTGGGGCATTTCCGAGTCGGGCCTCAACGTGCGCGACGTCGAGCTGACCTACCAGTACGGGCCGTCCGGCGCGCCGGCGCTGAGCCTGAAGCGCGGCATGGACCGCCAGCTGGTGGTCGCGCCGTACGCGACCGCGCTGGCCGCGCCGTTCGCGCCGGCCGAGGTGCGGCAGAACTTCGCCGCGCTCGCCAGGCTCGGCGCGCTCGGGCCGCACGGCTTCTACGAGGCGATCGACTTCACCGCCGAGCGCCTCGGCGAGGACGAGAAGTGCGCGATCGTCAAGAGCCACATGGCGCACCACCAGGCGATGAGCCTGCTCGCGCTGACCGCGCTGCTGACGCCGGACAGCTTGGCCGACCGCTTCCACCGCGAGCCCGAGATGAACGCCTTCGACCTGCTGCTGCAGGAGCAGGTGGCCGGTTCGGTGGTGATCGCGCGCGACAGCACCGCGGCGCCGGAGCGCCACGACAAGCTGGCCCGCCATTCGACGCAGCGCGTGCGCCGGGTGCAGGCCAGCGACCTGCGCCGCCCGGCGGTGCACCTGATGTCGAACGGACGCTACGCGACCGCGCTGACCGCCAGCGGCTCCGGCTACAGCGAATGCGCCGACCTCGACATCACGCGCTGGCGCGAAGACCGCGTGCTCGACGACTGCGGCCTCTTCATCTACCTGCGCGATGCCGATTCGGGCGTGCTGTGGTCGGCCACGCTCGCGCCGACCTTCAGCGAGCCGGATCACCAGTCGGTCGAGTTCGCCGAGGCACGCGCGCAGTTCGACCTGCGCCAGCACGGCATCCGCAGCAGCCTGGAGGTGGTGGTCGCGCAGCAGGAAGACGCCGAGATCCGCACGCTGAAGCTGACCAACGAAGGCCATGGCGTGCGCCGCGTCGAGGTCAGCGCGCTCGGCGAGGTGGTGCTGAACCAGCGCAATGCCGACATGGCGCACCCGGCCTTCTCGAACCTGTTCATCACCACCGAGTACGACGCGGCGCGCGGCGCGCTGCTGGCCACGCGGCGCCCGCGCGCGTCGCACGAGTCGGCACCGACCGCGATCCTCGGCGCGGTGGTCGAGGGCACGCAGGCCGGGCCGCTGTCGTACGACACCGACCGCCGCACGGTGATCGGCCGCGGCCGCGGCAAGCGCGAGCCGATCGCGATGACCGAGCAGGGCGGCCTCGCGATGACGACTGGCGCGGTGCTCGACCCGGTGCTGTGCCTGCGCCAGACCCTCGAGCTGAAGCCGGGCCAGTCGGCCCGCGTCGCGTTCGTGCTGGCCTTCGGCGCCGACCGCGAGAGCGCGAGCCGCACCTGGCAGCGGCTCGGCTCGTTCAGCGCGCTGCAGCGCGAGATCTCGCGCTCGTGGGTGTATGCGCAGGCCAAGCTGCACCAGCTGGGCGTCGGCAGCGAGGAGGCGACGCACTTCCAGGCGCTGTCGGCCTACCTGATGTTCTCCGACACCACGTTCCGCCCCGGCACCGAGTTCATGCGCGGCAACCAGCTGTCGCAGCGGGCGCTGTGGCGCTACGGCATCTCGGGCGACCGGCCGATCCTGCTCGTCACCATCGATTCGAACGACGACCTGCCGCTGGTGCAGCAGATGGTGCGCGGCCACCACTTCTGGAAGGCGCGGTCGTTCGAGGTCGACATCGTGGTGCTGAACGACCGCGCCACCTCGTACTCCGACGACATGCAGCATGCGATCGAGAACATGGTGCGCCAGGCCGGCGCCGGCCCGGACGCGCCGGCCGCCGGCGGCCGCATCTACGTGCTGCGCGGCGACCGCCTGCCCGACGACGAGCGCCGCCTGCTGATGACGCTGTGCCGCGTGCTGCTGCGCGGCGGCCAGGGCCTGCTGGGCGACCAGCTGCGCCGGCGCGCGCCGCGCGAGGTGCCGCCGCTGCCGCAGACGATGCCGCTGCGCGCGCCGTTGGCGCAGGGCGGTGCGCCGTCCGAGCCGACCGCCACCGCGGAGCTGCAGTTCTTCAACGGCACCGGCGGCTTCACGCCCGACGGCAAGGAGTACCGCATCGTGCTGCCGCCGGGCCGCACCACGCCGGCGCCCTGGGTCAACGTGATGGCGAGCCCGCAGATCGGCACGCTGGTGTCCGAGAGCGGTTCGGCCTTCACCTGGCGCATCAATGCGCGCGAGAACCAGCTGACGCCGTGGTCGAACGATGCGCTCGTCGATCCGTCGTCCGAGATCCTGTACCTGCAGGACCGCGCGACCGGCGCGTACTGGACGCCGACCGCGCAGCCGCGCAGCGCACCCGGCGCGACGCACGAATGCGCGCACGGCGCCGGCTACAGCCGCTACACGACGCAGGCCGAGGGCATCGAGTCGGAGCTGACGCACTTCGTCGCGTGGGACCGGCCGGCCAAGCTGATGCGCCTGCGGGTGGCCAACCGCAGCGCGCGCCGCCGCACGCTGACGCTGACGCTCTACGTCAACCTGTGCCTGGGCGACAACCGCAGCGGCAAGGTCGACCTGCTGTCGACCTGGGCCGGCCGCAATGCGTCGACCACGCTGTATGCGCGCAACCCGATGAACGCCGACTTCGGGCGCGACATCGCGTGGCTCGGCAGCTCGCACCCGGTCAGCGGCTGGACCTGCGACCGCGCCGAATTCATCGGCATCGGCCAGGGGCTCGGCGCGCCGCAGGCGCTGGAGTCGCAGCGCACGCTGCGCCAGGCCGCCGGTGTCGGCCCCGACCCGTGCTGGGTGATGCAGGTCGAGCTGAAGCTGGAGCCGGGCGAGTCCGACACGGTGGTGTTCGCCTTCGGCCAGGCCGCCAGCCTCGCCGGCGCCGACGAGCTGGTGCGCATGACCACGCGCGACGCCGACCAGGCGCTGGCGCATGTGAAGGCGCAGTGGGACGAACTGCTCGGCGCGGTCGAGGTGCACACGCCCGACCGTTCGCTCGACCTGATGCTGAACCGCTGGCTGCTGTACCAGGTGCTGAGCAGCCGCTGCATGGGCCGCTGCGGCTTCTACCAGGCGGGCGGCGCCTACGGCTTCCGCGACCAGCTGCAGGACGTGATGGCGCTGGTGCATGCGTGGCCCGGCTTCGCGCGCGACCACCTGCTGCGCGCGGCGGCCCAGCAGTTCGTCGAGGGCGACGCGCAGCACTGGTGGCACCCGCCGAGCGGCAAGGGCGTGCGCACCACCTTCTCGGACGACCGGCTGTGGCTGCCGTATGCGGTGGCGTACTACGTGTCGGTGACCGGCGACGAGGCGGTGCTCGACCAGACGGTCTCCTTCCTCGAAGGCCCGCAGCTGCCGCCGCACGAGGAGAGCCAGTACTTCGAGCCGACGGTCTCGCACGAGAGCGCGAGCCTGTTCGAGCACTGCGTGCGGGCGATCCAGGTGAGCCGCGGTCGCGGCGTGCACGGGCTGCCGCTGATGGGCTGCGGCGACTGGAACGACGGCATGAACCGGGTCGGCTGGAAGGGCCAGGGCGAGAGCGTCTGGATGGCCTGGTTCCTGAAGTCGGTGCTCGACGAATTCATGCCGATCGCGATGCGCCGCGAGCGCGCCGACCTGGTCTCCGAATGGACGCTGCTGTCGCAGGAGCTGATGACGGCGGTCGACGCCAACGCCTGGGACGGCCAGTGGTACCGGCGCGCCTACTTCGACGACGGCACGCCGCTCGGCTCGGCGTCGAACGACGAATGCCGCATCGATTCGCTGTCGCAGAGCTGGGCGGTGATCGCCGGCGGTGCCGACCCGCAGCGCGCGCGCGACGCGATGGAGAAGGTCGACGAGATGCTGGTCGACCGCGAGTCGCAGTTGATCCGGCTGTTCACGCCGAGCTTCGACAAGACCGCGCACGACCCCGGCTACATCAAGGGCTACGTGCCCGGCATCCGCGAGAACGGCGGGCAGTACACGCACGCCGCGGTGTGGACCGCGATGGCCTTTGCGCGGCTCGGCGATGCCCGGCGCGCGTACCCGCTGTACGCGATGCTGAACCCGATCGGCAAGAGCGATTCGCGGCTTGCGGTGCAGCGCTACCGCGTCGAGCCTTACGTGATGCCGGCCGACATCTACGGCGAATCGCCGCACACCGGCAAGGGCGGCTGGACCTGGTACACGGGCGCGGCCGGCTGGTACTGGCGCATCGGCATCGAAGAGCTGCTGGGCGTGCGCGTGCGCGGCGGCGTGCTGCACGTCGCGCCGGTGGTGCCGGCCGCCTGGCCGGGCTTCAGCGTCACGCTGCGGCGCGGCAAGACCGTCTACGAGGTCGAAGTCAACAACCCGTCGAAGCGCGAGCAGGGCCAGGGCACCTGGTCGCTGCAGCACGACGGGAACCCCGTTCCCCCCGAGGGCGGCGTGCCATTTGTCGATGACGGTGCACGGCACCGGGTTGTGGCCACGCTCGCCTGAATGCAGTCAATCCAACGTTGAAGTCGCATTGAAAGGAGATCCCCATGCCAGCTGCTCCTCGCCCCCGAGCCAAGCCCTCGCGCTTCGACGCCATCGAGATGCTGAAGGCCGACCACATCGCGATCAAGAAGCTGTTCATCGCGTTCCACCAGCTGAGCGACCGCAGCAACACCGAAGGCGAACGCCGCGCGGTGGCCGAGCGCATCTGCACCGAGCTGACGGTGCACGGCCAGATCGAGGAAGAGATCTTCTACCCGGCGGTGCGCGCCGCGATCGGCGACGACGCGCTGGTCGACCAGGCCGAGGTCGAGCATGCGAGCGCGCGCGAGCTGATCGCCGAGATCTCGGCGATGACGCCGGCCGACGACCAGTTCGACGCCAAGGTCATCGTGCTCGGCAAGCACATCGATGCGCACGTCGAGGAAGAGCACGGCAAGATCTTCCCGAAGGCGAAGAAGGCCAAGGTCGACCTGAAGTCGGTGGGCACGCGGCTCGCGTCGCGCAAGGCCAAGCTGATGGAGGAGTACCACGCGATGGCCAGCGGCGGCGAGCCGCACGAGAACGAGAACGACGACCCGGTCGGCCGTCCGCCGTTCGAGCACGGGCACCGGCCCGTGTCCAGGGCCTGAGACGGCAGGCCTGAGACCGCCGTCGAGCGGAATCAGCCGGTCCGCGTGACCTTCACGTCGACCTGCAGGCCGATGTACGCATCGGCATCGCCGAACCAGCTGCCCGAGATCGGCGCGGCCTGCTTCGGATCGCGCGCGACGCCGACGCGCACCAGCTGCGAGCCGCCGAGCAGGTTGTTGGTCGGGTCGAACGGCAGCCAGCCGGCACCGGGCAGGTAGACCTGCAGCCAAGCGTGCGTGGCGCCGGCACCGGTGGTGGGGACCGTGTCGTTGCCGTCGGCGCCATCGCGTGGCGCCCCGGCCGGGTCGAGCGCCGGGTCGTAGAGGTAGCCCGACACGAAACGGGCCGCGACACCGAGCCGCCGCACCGCCTCCATCATCAGCAGCGCGAAGTCGCGGCAGCTGCCGCTGTTCAGCGTCAGCGTCTTCAGCGGGTCCTGCGTGCCTTCCTCGTCGCGATCGGCATACGTGAAATGGTCGCGGATGTGCTGGTTCATGCGCACCAGCATGTCGCGGGTGCCGGTCGGGCCGTCGGTGCGGATGAACTGGCGGGCCCATGCGGTGAGCCGGCCGTGCGGGTCGTCGTGGTGCGGGCGCAGGTAGTGCTCGAGGTCGAAGCGCTCGTCGACCGAGTACGAGAACGGAAAGAATTCGGCGGACGGCGACAGCGGCAGTTCGAGGTTGTGGCTGCTCGCATGCTCGATCGTGAACGAGCAGACGAAGCTCAACTCGGCGGCCTCGACCAGCGGCTGCACCAGCGCGATCGAGTTCGAGTACGGGTCCTGGATCATTCGCACGCTGGCATCGGGGCTGACCTGAAGGTCGGTCGCCAGCACGCGCAGGTCATGGCTGTCCCGCGGGCGGAACATCACGCGGTGCTCGCCGAAGCGCACCGGCTTCGAATAGCGGTACGTCGTGGTGTGCGTGATGTCGTAGCGGATCAATGTGGGCCCCCCAGTCGCTGCGCTCCTGCCCCCAAGGGGCGCCACCCGGCGGCCCGGCAAAGCCGGTTCCGCGGGTGTTGCTTGATCAAACGCCCAGCAGTTCCACTTCGAACATCAAGGTCGCGTTCGGCGGGATCACGCCGCCGGCGCCGCGGGCACCGTAGCCGAGCTGCGGCGGGATCACCAGCACGCGCGTGCCGCCGACCTTCATGCCTTGCACGCCTTCGTCCCAGCCCTTGATCACCATGCCGGCGCCGAGGCCGAACTCGAACGGGTCGTTGCGGTCCTTGCTGCTGTCGAACTTGGCGCCCTTGACGCCGTTGTTGTAAAGCCAGCCGGTGTAATGAACGCTGACGTGCTGGCCGGCTTGCGCTTCGGCGCCGGTGCCGGGAACGGTGTCTTCGTATTGGAGGCCGGAGGCGGTGGTTTGCATGGGAATGTCCTGGGGAGTCCTGGTGTCGATCACCGCGGCAGAGTGTAGGCGAGGACGTAATCCCCGGGCCGCGTGCCGGTCGAGCCGTGGCCGCCCGCGATCACCAGCAGCACTTGCCGCCCGTCGGCGCCCGCATAGGTCATCGGCGTCGCCTGGCCGCCGGCCGGCAGGCGCTGCTTCCACAGCTCGCGGCCGGTGGTCGCGTCGTAGCCGCGCACGTAGTCGTCCAGCGTGCCCGACAGGAAGGCGACGCCGCCGGCCGTCAGCATCGGCCCGCCGATGTTGGGCACGCCCATGCGGAACGGCAGCGGCAGCGGCGACAGGTCGCGCACCGTGCCGTTGCGGTGCTTCCATGCGACCTGCCCGGTGCGCAGGTCGGCGCCGGCCACGAAGCCCCACGGCGGCTGCTGGCACGGGATGCCCAGCGGCGACGTGAACGCGCTCATCTTCGCGGCGAACGGCGCGCCGAAGTTCTCGTTCAGCGCCGGCAGCGGTCCCTTCGGTTCGCCCTCGCCCTGCACCATCAGCGCGCGGTCGTCCGGCCGCGGCACCAGCTTCGACACGAAGGCGAGGTAGGTCGGCGTCGTGAACGCGATCTGGCGCACCGGGTCGACCGCGATGCTGCCCCAGTTGAAGACGCCGAAGTTGCCGGGGTAGACCAGCGAGCCGCCTTCGGACGGCGGCGTGAAGCGGCCTTCGTAACGCAGCCGGTGGAAGGCGATGCGGCACGCGAGCTGGTCGAACAGCGTCGCGCCCCACATCTGGCCGCCGGTCAACGGCTTCGGCTCGAACGACAGCGCCGAGCGCGGCTGCGTCGGCGCGGTGTGGTCGCCGGTGGCCGCGCCCTGCGGCGACGGCACTTCGGTGACCGGCAGGATCGGCTGGCCGCTGCGGCGGTCGAGCACGAAGAGCTCGCCCTGCTTGGTCGGCTGCACCAGCGCCGGCACCGTCGCGCCGTTGACCGTCAGGTCGACCAGGCTGGGCTGCGCCGGCACGTCGTAGTCCCACAGGTCGTGGTGCACCGTCTGGAACACCCAGCGCGCGCGGCCGGTGGCCAGGTCGAGCGCGACCACCGACGACGAGTACTGCTCCACCGCCGGGCTGCGCCGGCCGCCCCACTGGTCGGGCGGCTGGTTGCCCATCGGCACGTACACCATGCCGAGGGCTTCGTCGACGCTCGAGATCGACCAGCTGTTCGGCGAGTTCGGCGTGTAGTTCTGGCCGGCCGCGAGCGGCGCGGTGGCTTCGGGCTTGCCCGAATCCCAGTTCCAGACCAGCGCGCCGGTGTCGATGTCGAACGCGCGGATCACGCCCGACTGCTCCTGGGTCGAGAAGTTGTCGAGCACCGTGCCGCCGACGATCACCAGCTTCTGCGTGACCACCGGTGGCGATGTGGCGTAGTACGAGCCCGGCTTCAGGTTCGGCATGTGGGCCCACAGGTCGATCTGGCCGCGCCCGCCGCCGAAGCTGCGGCAGACCGCGCCGGTCTCGGGGTCGAGCGCGATCAGCCGGCCGTCGGCGGTCGGCATGAAGAGCTTGGCGGGGCAGGCGTCGACGGCCTTCGCGCCGGCGGCGGTGGCGGCGACGAGCTCGCCGGCACGCAGCGGCGAGACGTCGGTGGCGGTCGACGGTGCCGCGGACGACGCCGTGGCCGCCGCCGCCGCAGCGCGCGGCGGCTGGTACGACAGGCCGCGGCAGGTCAGGTGCTGCAGCGCGAGCTCGCCCTGGATCTGCGGGTCGTAGCGCCAGACCTGTGCGCCGGTGGTGGCATCGAGCGCGATCACCGACTGGTGCGGCGTGCACAGGTAGAGCCGGTTGCCGATCTTCAGCGGCGTCACTTCGAAGGTGGTCTCCACCGGATCGCCGGGGCGGCCGCGCACATCGCCGGTGCGGAACTGCCAGGCCAGTTGCAGCGAGCCGACGTTGTCCGGCGTGATCTGCGACAGCGGCGACCAGCGCTGGCCGAGGCCGCTTCGGCCGTAGGCATGCCATTCGCCGATCGGCACGCCCGAGGCGGCATCGGACGCCGCCTGCGCGGTGGCCGGCGGCAGGCTGCCGGCGAGGTCGTGGCGGTCGACCGTCCACGAGGCGACCGCCACGCCGGCCGATGCCAGCAACAGCAGCGCCAGCGCGCCGCGCGCGCCGCGCCAGCCCGGCAGCCGCAGCGACTGCGCGACCGGCGGCAGCACCAGCAGCAGCCCGAGCACGAACAGCACATCGAGGCGGGCCGCGAGCGGCCACCAGTCGAGGCCCGATTCCCACAGTGCCCAGCCGAGCGTGGCGAGCAGCAGGCTGCTGAACACCCACAGCGCCGCGGCGTGCTGGCGCCACAGCAGCACGCCGCAGGCGAGGGCGGCGATGCCGGCCGCGACGTAGTACGGGCTGCCGCCCAGTGCGATCAGCCAGGCCCCGCCGCCCGCGAGCGCCAGCCCGGACAGCATCAGCAGGACCGCGAGCACCGAGGCCAGCGTGGAACGGGGCGGGGTGGACCCGGCGGCGCGAGGGGTAGGGGAAGTCGGCAAGGGGAATCTCCGAAGGCGGCGGACAATCGCCGAGCCGCCCAAGGTAGCGGGCCGATGCGCGCCAGCCTGTCGGCCGTCCGCGCGCAGCGTCGTAGGACGCGACGCCTTGCGCACCCCTCGTTGCACCCGATGACAGGAGATGTCCGAATGTTCGAAGCCACCCTCGCCGGCAGCCTGCCGAAACCCGCCTGGCTCGCCGAGACCGGCAAGCTG
>Ga0065165_1002364_pt1 | contig 16329 bp, 9 predicted proteins | sample AraplaMF_Cvi_mMF_FD_63813 | JGI IMG/M metagenome (GOLD analysis project Ga0065165, IMG submission 63813) | Arabidopsis root microbial communities from the University of North Carolina, USA - plate scrape MF_Cvi_mMF (version 2) (version 3) | ecosystem: Host-associated > Plants > Roots > Endosphere...
CGCACGCCCGTCTTGCCCTTGCCGGGCTGGGGCTCGATGTGGATGTCGGAGGCGCCCTGGCGGTAGGCGTCGACGATGATCTTGTTGACCAGCTTGACCAGCTCGTTCTCGACCGCTTCCGAGACTTCGGCGGCGCCGCCGTCCTCGTCGTCGTCGAAGCCTTCGTCCAGGTGGGACAGCAGTTCGCCGACCGTGGCGTTGTCGCCGGCGGCGGCGCTGCCGTTGCTGAACCACTGGTCGATCGATAGGCGCAGGTCGTAACGGGTGGTGACGCGCAGGACCACGCGGGCGCGCTGGAACACCTGGCTGACGATGCGGCTGTTGGCCACGCGCTCGGGGTCCAGCGCCATCACCACCAGGCCATCCTTGCCGTCTTCCAGCGGCAGCCAGCCGTTCTCCTCGACGTACTGCTGCTTCAGGTTGCGCAGCAGCTCGATCGGCTTGATGCGGTCCTGGTGGAAGGGTTCGTAGGGCACGCCGAAGTAGGTGCACAGGGCCTGGCCGATCACCTGCGGCCGCACGCCATATTCTTCCTGCAGCACGGTCTCGAGCTCGCAGTCGCGCTCCCGCGCGGCGCGCGTGGCCCGTTCGAGTTCGGCGGCCGACAGCACCGCTTCCTGCACCAGCGCGTCGTACTTGCCGCGCGGGCGCTGCGGTTTCAGGCGCTGGCCCAGCGCCACCGACAGGGTCTCGCACAGCTGCTTCACGCCTTCCAGCGCGACCTCCGGGAAGGGGCCGCCACCGCGGTGGTTGATGAACTGGACCACGCCGAGCAGCTCGCCGTGGCGCGAGACCAGCGGCGCCACCAGCATCTCGCGGGTGCGGTAGCCGGTGCGCTGGTCGACGCCGCGCTGGAATTGCAGCTCTGGCGCAAGCCGGCGCAGCTCGGCGTCGTCGTACACGTCGGCGATGTTCACGGTCTGGCGCGATTGCGCCACGAAGCCGGCCACCGAGCTGGTGCCGATCGGCAGCCTGAGGTCGCGGAAGGAAGAGAGGCCGGTCTTCACGCGCGAGACGATGCTGTCCTTTTCCGGCGTGACGGCGTACAGGGTGAAGCGGTCGCTGTCGAACAGGTCGCAAAAGTCGAGGCCCAGGTCGAGCATGATCTCGTCCAGGTTCGCGGTGGCGTGGATCTTGGTCGTGACTTCCTGCAGCTTGCGGAAGAAGGACACGGTCACAGTTCGACCTCCAGGCCTTCGCGGGCCAGCACGACGCGCAGATTCCCGATGCGTCCCTCGAAGCGCGCGAGGGCCTGGGCGAACACGGCTTCCAGCTCGTCGTCGCCGCGGGTCGGTTCGTGGTGGGTGCAGTACAGCGCCCTGGCGCCAACCCGCAGCGCCATCTCGAGCGCGCCGTCGAAGGTGCCGTGACCCCAGCCCAGCTTGGCCGGGTATTCCTCGATCGTGTAGGAACAGTCGACGATCAGCGCGTCCACGCCGGCCATGGCGGCGTCGATCTCCTGCTGGCGGCGGTCGGTTTCCTGCTGCAGTGCCTCATATTCCGGGCTCCCCGCGGCATGCGGATTGTGGAAGGCTTCGTGGTCGCCGGTGAAGAACAGCGACTTGCCGGCGCTCGTGATGCGGTAGCCGAGGTTGGTGACAGGGTGGTTCATCACGACGTTGTCGACGCGGACCTCGCCGACCATATGCGGTTCCTTGATCTCCAGGGTGCGGTAGGCGATGGTGGCGTCCATGCGTTCCTCGCTCACCGGGAAGTAGCTGTTCTGCAGCTGCACACCCATCACGTGTTCGATGCCATTGCCCGTCACCGGATCGTGGGCGCCATGCAGGCATACCCGGCTGCCTTTCACGAACAGCGGCGTGAAGAAGGGCAGGCCGTGGATGTGGTCCCAGTGACTGTGGGTGATGAAGATATTGGCGTCGATGTTGCCGCCGCCAGCCGCGCGGCGGGCCATCAGGTCTTGCGCCAGCGCATACAGGCCGGTGCCGGCGTCGAGCACGATCAGGGTGCCGTCATCGCCGCGCACTTCGATGCAGGTGGTATTGCCGCCGTAACGCACGGTGCGCGGCCCGGGGGAGGGGATGGAGCCCCGCACGCCCCAGAATCGGAATTTCATAAAAGTCCCTGGTTATTCTTTGTTCTTTGTACAGCCGAGTATCGCCGCATGATAGCCCCATTGTGGAGGGGAATATCTCAAATTTGCAATTCTGCATCAGTAGGTGTACACGCGGCAATAACAAGGCTACACTGCTGCTTATTACGCACCGGCAACGAATATGCACGTCAAGCATGCCGGCTACCGCCCCCGATTGAACACCACCGCCATGCAAGAGCTCACCCCATCCAACATCGCCGAGCGGCTGCACCTGCTCACCGAAGTCAGCGTTGCCCTTGGCGAAAGCCATGACATCGAAGTCTTCCTCGAGCGCATCCTGCGGGTGGCGAAGAGCATGACGAATGCCGACGGCGGCACCCTGTACCGTCCGAGCCCGGACGGCACCAGCCTGTGCTTCCACATTTCCCTGAACGACTCGCTCGCGATCCACCAGGGCGGCGTGGACGGCAAGAAGATCGACCTGCCGCCGATTCCGCTATACGACGGCCACGGCAACAAGAACCTGTCCTCGGTGGCGGCGTATGCGGCCAACTTCGACCAGTCCGTGAACATCGAGGACGTCTACAAGGCCGACGTCTTCAACTTCTCGGGCATGCGCTTGTTCGACCAGACCTTCGGCTACCACTCGCAGTCCTTCCTGACCGTGCCGATGACCGACCACGAGGGCGAACTGGTGGGCGTGCTCCAGCTGATCAATGCGATGGACCGCGAGACCGGTGCGATCCGCAGCTTCTCGAGCACCGACCAGCGCTTCATCGAAGCCCTGGCCTCGCAGGCCGCGGTGGCAATCACCAACGTCCAGCTGATCAATCAGCTGGAGCACCTGCTGGAATCGCTGGTCAACCTGATCAACATCGGCATCGACGAGAAGTCGCCCTACACCGGCCGCCACTGCCAGTTCGTGCCCGAGCTGACCATGATGCTGGCCGAGGCCGTGCACAAGACCGACAACGGGCCGCTGGCCGAATTCCGCATGAGCGACGCCGACCGCAAGGAGCTGTGGATGGCGGGCCTGCTGCACGACTGCGGCAAGATCACGACGCCGGTCCACGTGGTCGACAAGTCGACCAAGCTGGAGACCATCTTCGACCGCATCCACATGGTCGATACCCGGATCGAGGTCCTGCTGCGCGACGCCGAGATCCGCGCCCTGAAAGCCAAGCTGGAACCAGGTTCGAACCACGCCGCCATCGACGACCTGCTGGCGGCCGAGCAGAAGCGCCTGCGCGAGGACCGCGACTTCCTGCGCCGCGCCAACATCGGCGGCGAGGGCATGCTGCCGGGCGACCAGGAGCGCGTGCGCAAGATCGCCCGCTACCGCTGGACCGGCCCGGATGGTGTCGGGCGCGACCTGCTCGACGAGGAAGAGATCCGCAACCTGTGCGTGCGCTTCGGTACGCTGACGGACGAAGAGCGCAAGATCATCAACAACCACATCTGGGTCACGATCCGGATGCTGGAATCGCTGCCCTGGCCCAAGCACCTGAAGAACGTGCCGGAATACGCCGGCGGCCACCACGAACGCATGGACGGCAAGGGCTACCCGCGCGGCCTGAGCGGCGCCGAGATGTCGGTGCAGGCGCGCATCATGGCGATCGCCGACATCTTCGAGGCGCTGACCGCCGCCGACCGCCCCTACAAGAAGGGCAAGACGCTGTCGGAGTCCCTGGTCATCCTCGGCAAGTTCGCCCAGAACGGCCACATCGACCCGGACCTGTTCGACATTTTCGTGCGCGAGAAGGTCTATCTGCGGTTCGCGCAGAAGCACATGGAGGCGCACCAGGTCGATGCGGTCGACGAAAACGTCATTCCGGGTTACCGGGCGTAAGGGCAGGGCGTGCGTAAGGCGCTTGGTAAGGGTTTTCGCAAATTCGGTGCGCGCTGGGCGCTCGGCCTGGCACTGACCTTCGTGGCGCTCCTCTACACGATGAGCGTGTGGAGCAGCCATACCATCGAGCGCCAGGACACCATCATCGCGGATACCCGCATGCGGCTGGAAAGCCCGGTGCTCGACCGGCGTATCGTGATCGTCGACATCGACGCCAAAAGCCTCAACCAAGTCGGACGCTTCCCGTGGAGCCGCAATGTCATGGCCAAGCTGGTTGATCAGCTGGTCGGGCATTATCATGCGGCGGCGGTCGGCTTCGACGTGTCCTTTCCCGAACCCGACACCAGTTCCGGCTACGCCGTGCTGGAGCAGATTGCACAGCGCGACCTGAAGGACGTGCCGCAACTGGCGCACAGGCTCGGTGCGCTCAAGCCGGCGCTCGATTACGACGGCCTGTTTGCCAAGTCCCTGCAGGGGCGCCCGGTGGTGCTGGGCTATAACGTGGCGGACGGCATGGTCAAGGGCGTGCTGCCGGCACCCCTGTTCACGTTGGAAGACCTGAACGGACGCGAACTGGTGGCCTACCAGTCCAGCGGGTATGAAGGCAACCTGGCGCCGCTGCAGCAGGCCGCCCGCGGCGCCGGCATCTTCACCGTCAGCACCGACGCCGACGGCGTGGTGCGTTCCTCCTCGCTCCTGCAGCGCATCGGCGACGGCTACTATCCTTCGCTGTCGCTGGCGACTGCCGCCGTCTACCTGCAGGCGCGCGCCATCAAGCCGGCCTACGACAGCACGGTCGACGAAACCTCCGCGTCCGAACTGGAAGCCGGCGTGGCCGAAGCCCTCGACCTGTACGTGCCGGCCGGCGTGGTCAGGATCCCGTCCGGCTACGGCATGGTCAACGTGGTGCAGTTCCGCGGCCGCGGCGGCCCGCAGGGCGGCGCCTTCCGCTACGTGTCGGCGGCCGACGTGCTGACGGGCCGCGTGCCCGCCGCCGTGCTGGACAAGGCCATCGTCCTGGTCGGTACCACGGCGCCCGGCCTGCAGGACCTGCGCGCCACCCCGGTGAACAGCGAGTATCCCGGCGTCGAAGTGCACGCCAACGTGATCAAGTCCATCCTCGACGGCCGCTTCAAACTGCGGCCGGACGGCGCGGTCGGGATCGAGGCCCTGCAGGTGCTGGCGGTGGGGCTGCTGCTGGCCTGCGTGCTGCCGGCGCTCAGCCCGCTGCCGCAGATAGCGCTGTCCGGCGCCGCTTTCCTTGGCGTCGCCGGCCTGAATTACTTCATGTACGCGCAGCTGGACTGGGTCATCGACATGTTCGTCTGCCTGCTCCTGATCGTGCTGCTGTTCGTGCTGAACCTCGGCTGGGGCTACTTCTTCGAATTCCGCAAGGGCAGGGCGCTGGTCTCGCGCTTCGGCGAATACGTGGCGCCGGAGCTGGTGGCGAAGATGGCCGAGAATCCGGAAGCCTACAACATGGACGGCGAGAGCCGCGAGCTGTCGGTGATGTTCGTCGACGTGCGCGGCTTCACCACCATCTCGGAAGGACTCAGCCCGAAACAGCTGCGCGAGTACATCAACCTCTACCTGACCGCAATGTCGGAAGACATCCGCTCCAGCCACCAGGGCACGCTCGACAAGTATATCGGCGACGCCGTGATGGCCTTCTGGGGCGCGCCGGTGGCCTTTCCCGACCACGCCAGCCGCGCGGTCGCGACCTCGCTGCTGATGCAGGCGTCCGCCGCGCGCTTGAACGAGGATTTCCTGAAGCGCGGCTGGCCCGAGCTGAAGATCGGCATCGGCGTCAACACGGGACCGATGCACGTCGGCGACATGGGCTCGGCCATCCGCCGCGCCTATACCGTCATGGGCGACGCCGTGAACCTGGGCTCGCGCCTGGAAGGCATCACCAAGGTCTACGGGGTCGGCATCGCGGTGGGTGAGGCGACCCGCCTGGCGGCGCCGGAATTCGTCTACCGCGAGCTGGACCTGGTGCGCGTGAAGGGCAAGAACGAGCCGGTGGCGATCTTCGAGCCGCTCGGCAAACCGGCCGAGCTGCCGGCCGAGGTGCTGGACGAACTGCGGGCCTGGGACGAGGCGCTGGCCCTGGTCCGTTCCCAGGACTGCGACGCGGCGCAGCAGCATATCGAGCGCCTGCAGGAGGCGCATCCGGCGCGGAGCCTGTACGCGCTCTACCTGGAGCGCATCGCCATCTGGCGCGCGCAGCCGCCGGGCGAAGGCTGGGACGGGGTGACGCGCTTCGATACCAAGTAATTGTATCGGTTGTGCAACGCCTGTCTGACATTCTTCCCCCCTGGCGAGGGGAAGATTGCCGATTTTCAATGATTTTTCTCCGGGGCAAGTAATCCTTGTTTACACTCTCGTTGACGGGTGTATATGCCCACCAGCCAGAACAATAACGATAATGCAAACAAACATGACTCTACGCTTGGCACGCCTGTTCGCCGCTTCGCTGCTGGCGGCCGCCGTCAACTCGGCGTGGGCGGACGACGAGGTCCGCTTCCAGATCAGCCGCTTCGATGTCAGCGGCAATACCCTGCTGGCCCCCGCCGAGGTGCAGGCCGCGGTGGCGCCCTTCACCGGGCCGGGCCGCGACTTCGGCGACGTCCAGCGTGCCCTCGAAGCGCTCGAGGCGCTGTACCACGCGCGCGGCTATAACGTCGTCACGGTCCAGCTGCCCGAGCAGGAGTTGAACGGCGGCGTGGTGCGCCTGAACGTGATCCAGACGCGTTTATCGCGCATGAGCGTGAGCGGCAACCGCTATTACAGCGAACAGAATATCCGCGCCAGCCTGCCCACCTTGCAGACCGGACAGACGCCGAATCTCACTGAGGTCTCGGCCAATCTCCGCCTGGTTAACGAGAACCCGGGCAAGAAGCTCAAGCTGAACCTGGCCGATTCACAGGTCAACCCGGGAGCCGACGACGAGGTCGAGGCACGCATCGAGGTGATCGACGAGCGTCCGTGGAAAGTGATGCTCAGCGTCGACAACACCGGCACCGAGGCCACCGGCGAAACCCATGCCGGCGTCCTGCTGCAGCATGCCAACCTGTGGGGCCGCGACCACGTCGGCTCGATCCAGTACACCACCACCGCCGAGCGTCCGGACCGCGTCGCCGTGTGGTCGGCCGGCTACCACATTCCGCTGTACTCGCTGGGCGATTCGGTCGACCTGTTCGCCAGCTACTCGAACGTGGATTCGGGCACGGTCAACGCCGGCATCTTCGACCTGGCCGTCAGCGGCAAGGGTGCGGTCTTCGGCGGGCGCTACACGCATACGCTGGCCAAGCGCGGCAGCCTGGAGCACCGCCTGGTCTACGGCGCCGACTACAAAGCCTACAAGAACAGCGTCGTGTTCGGCGGGCAGAACTTCGGCAACGACGTGACCGTGCACCCGCTCAGCATCGGCTGGGCCGGCAATGCCGCCATGGCGGATGGCGAAGCGAATTTTGCGCTGACCGTCCTGCAGAACATCGCCGGCGGCTCGCGCGGCGGCAGCCAGGACTTCAGCGCGGTGCGCGCCGGGGCCAAGGCCAGCTACAAGATGCTGCGCTTCTCGGCCGCGATCTCGAACGTGATTGCCGGCGACTGGCAAACCCGCGTGCTGCTGAACGGCCAGGCCACCGGCGACGCGCTGGTACCGGGCGAGCAGTTCGGCGCCGGCGGCTCGACCACGGTGCGCGGCTTCGGCGAGCGCGACCTCGCCACCGACTCCGGCGTCGTCACCAACGTCGAGCTGTACACGCCCAACCTGTGCACGCGCGCGTTCTGGCAGTGCCGCCTGCTGGGCTTCTACGACAGCGCCTGGGGCCAGCGCAACCACATCCTGCCCGGCGAACTGCGCCGCACCGCGATTTCGAGCGTGGGCCTGGGCCTGCGCTTCGCGATGGCCGGCAACGCCAGCGTGCAGCTCGACTACGGCCATGGCCTGCATACCGGCCAGATCGCTGCCACCAGCAAGAACAAGCTTCACGTCCGCGTAGGCCTGGCCTACTAGGGAGAACAAGAATGACGACGACAATCGAACGCACCTCCATGCGGCGCCGGATCGGCGCGCTGCTGCTGGCCGCCTGCTGGCTGCTTGGGCCCGCCGTGCAGGCCGCACCGACGCTGCCGCAGGTGGTGAACGGCCAGGCCACCTTCAACCAGCAGGGCAACGTGTTCTCGATCACGAACACACCCGGCACCATCATCAACTGGCAGAGCTTCAACATCGGCGCCGGCGAGATCACCCGCTTCATCCAGCAGAGCAGCGACAGCGCGGTGCTGAACCGCATCGTCGGCCAGGACCCGTCGAAGATCCTGGGCGCGCTGCAGTCGAACGGCAAGGTCTTCCTGATCAACCCGAACGGCATCGTGTTTGGCCAGGGTGCGCGGGTCGACGTGAACGGCCTGGTGGCATCCAGCCTGAATGTGTCCGACGCCGATTTCCTGGCCGGGAAGAAGAACTTCCAGGCCGGCGCAGCAGCGGGTAAGGTACGCAACGACGGCGCCATCACCACGCCGAATGGCGGCAAGGTCTTCCTGGTCGCGCCGCAGGTCGAGAACAACGGCATCATCACTGCGCCGAACGGCGAGGTGGTGCTGGCGGCGGGCCGCAGCGTGCAGCTGGTCGACTCCGCGGACCCGAACATGCAGGTGGTGGTGTCGGCCCCGGCCGACCAGGCGCTCAACCTGGGCCAGGTCATCGCCCAGGGCGGCCGCATCGGCATCTACGGCGCCCTGGTGAACCAGCGCGGCATCGTGAATGCGGACAGCGCCGTGCTTGGTGCGAACGGCAAGATCGTCTTCAAATCCAGTGGCAGCACCACGCTCGGTGCCGGCAGCGTCACGAGTGCCAGCGCCAGCGCCGGCGCCGCAGGCAAGGGCGGCGAGATCCAGGTACTGGGCCGCCAGGTCGCCATCGAAGGCCAGGCCAGCGTCGACGCCAGCGGCCAGCTGGGCGGCGGCACGGTGCTGGTGGGCGGCGATTATCAGGGCGGCAACGGTGTGCAGCGTGCGCAGTCCACCAGCGTCGCCGCGGGCGCCAGCCTGCGCGCCGATGCCACCGTCGACGGCAAGGGCGGCAAGGTCGTGCTGTGGTCGGACGGCGCAACGCGCGCCTACGGCAGCGTCTCGGCGCGCGGCGCCGGCAAAGGCGATGGCGGCCTGGTCGAAACCTCGGGCCACGTGTTGGACGTGAACGGCATGCTTGTGAACGCCGCCGGCGGCAAGGCCGGCAAGAACGGCAGCTGGCTGCTCGACCCTTACGATATCGAAGTGGCCAGCGGCGGCCCGGCCAGCGAAGGCGTCACGAAGCTCGCCCCCATCACGCTGACCGCCGCCGGCACCGACATCGTGCTCCAGGCCGATCACAACATTACGATCACGGATGCCCTGAACGCCGGCGCCAGCGTGCGCGCCGTGGCCGGCAACGACATCAACGTCAACGCCCAGGTCAGCAGTGCGAATGGCGACCTCGATTTCCGCGCCGGGAATGCGCTCAACATCAATGCCGGCGGTTCGCTGCTCAGCGCGAACTACATCGACATCGCGGCCAACCGCCTGACCCTGGCCGGCAGCATCGGCAAGCTGACCGGCACGCAGCTGCCGATCCTGAGCTTCACCTCGTCCGATCCGGCGCGCGCTATCGTGGTCGGTTCCGGTACGCCGGATGCGGAGGCGCTGTGGCTGGATGCGGCGACCCTCGGCCGCCTCAGTTCCGGCCTCTTCGAAATCAATCTCGGCAACAGCCGCCACACCGGGCCGGTGACGATCAAGGCCGACCTGACGGCGTCGAGCAGCCTGGTGATGGAGAACGGCGGCAGGATCGCCGTGGATGCCAAGGTCGACCTCACCTCGAACCCGGAAAGCCGCGCCTTCGCCAGCCTGTACGGCGGCGAGGACAGCCGGATCCAGGTCAGCGGCTCGCTGTCGGCATCGAAGGCGATCACGCTGGACGCCGGCAGCGGCACGGTGGAAGTCAAGCCGGGCGCGCGCGTTTCGTCTATCAGCGGCGCGGTGAGCATCGCCGGCGCCTCGACCGATATCGCGACCGGGTCGATCTCGGACGTCAACCAGCAGCCGACCACGCCGCAGCCGCCGCCGGTACCGCCGACGCTGGACATCTGCCTCGCCACCCCGAGCGCGGCCGGCTGCGCGGCCATCATCGCCAAGGAAATCCAGGCTTGCTCGGTTGCCCCGAACGGCGCCAACTGCGGCAAGGTGATGCCGAAGCTCGAGGCCTGCCAGCTGGACGCCACCGCGCCGGGCTGCAGCGTGGTGCTGGCGCATCACGACATCGACGTCTGCCTGGCCAACCCGCAGCAGCCGGGTTGCGGCGCCAAGATCCCGACCTACGAGGCCTGCCATGCCGATCCCTCGGGCTATGGCTGCGGCACCGTGATCCAGCGCCACGACCAGGTCACGTCCTGCATCGTCAACCCGGCGGCGCCGGGCTGCGCGCAGACTTTGCCGACGCTGGCCCAGTGCCGCGTCGACGCCGGTATCTACGGCTGCGCGCCGGTGCTGGCACGCGCCCAGTTCGAATCCTGCGTGGCCCATCCGGAAGGTCCGGGCTGCCTGGAAAACGTGCTGCCCAAGCCGGCGGTCTGCAAGCTGACGCCGTCGGCCGAGGGCTGCGCGGTGGTGCTGGAAGCGACGTTCCAGGCTTGCCTGGCCAAGCCTAACGATGCGAGCTGCAGCGGCGTGCTGCCGACCCTGTCGCAGTGCGTGCTGAAGAGTTCCGAGCGCGGCTGCGACGCCGTGCTGCCGACGCTGTCGCAATGTATCGGCAGTCCGAGCCTGCAAGGCTGCAGCGTGCGCCTGCCGACGCTCGCGACCTGCGCGGCATCGCCGAATACCGCGGGCTGCGAGGCAGTGCTGCCGAAGCCCGACTTCTGCGGTACCCATCCGGGCGACCCGACCTGCGCCGTCTTCGGCGGCAACGGCGGCAGCAACCCCGGGTCCGACGGCAAGCAGGTCGCGCAGGCGGTCCAGAACACGGTCCAGCTGATCAACCAGGGCAATGGCGGCACCGCCACCAATGCGACCGGTTCGACGCAGCAGACCGAGGGACAAGACAACAAGAATTCCGGGCAGACCGGCAAGGCCACGGGGCCGGCGCAAGCGGAAAATACTGGAGCGAAGAATGAAAAGCCAGCGACCAAAATGTACTGCAACTAAGGGGATGACCATGCTGAAATCCCTCCTGTGTGCGGTATTGCTGCTGGCCGGCGGCAGTGCCTGGGCTGCTCAAGTGGTTGGTGTAGTTGCTCATTTGAGCGGTCCGCTGCTGGACCGCAAGGCTGACGGCAGCGTCAAGGTGCTGGGCCTTAAATCGGAAATCGAGAACGGCGATACGCTGATCTCGGAGAAGAACACCTACGCCCAGATCCGCTTCGTCGACAACAGCGAGATCACGCTGAAGCCCGGCACCACCTTCCGTATCGAGAACTTCAACTACGACGCCGGCAAGCCCGACGCCGACAGCGCCGCCTTCGACCTGGTCAAGGGCGGCCTGCGCTCGATCACCGGCCTGCTGGGCAAGCGCAACAAGGAGAAGTTCTCGCTGAAGACGCCGACGGCCACCATCGGTATCCGCGGTACGACCTTCGTGGCGCAGTACGTGCCACCGCCGCCACCGCAGGGCATCCGCGTGGTGGACAACCTCGACAGCCTGAATGGGCTCGGCGCTGCGGTCAAGACGCCGGTATCGGGCACGGCCCAGACCAAGCAGCCGCGCGGTGCGGATGGTCCCGCCGCGCTGCCACCGGGTGTGAGCCCGGGAGCCGCCGCGCAGACGGTGAACAACAACCAGGGCATCTCGACGCCGCTCGGGAATGCGATCCAGCAGTCCATGAACCCCTCCGGCGTGCCGTCGGCGCCGGGGCTGGCACCTGGCCTGCACGTGTCCGTGACCGAAGGCGCCATTGTCGTCACCAACAACGGCGGCGCGCTCGGCTTCCAGGCCGGCCAGTTCGGCTACGTGCCGGGGGTGAACCAGCCGCCGGTAATCGTGCCGCCGAATACGGGGCTGCAGTTCGTGCCGCCGCCGAGCTTCAACGGCGGCGGTTCCGGGCCGCAGGCGTCGAGCGGCGGCACTTCCCAGGAAAAGTCGGCGGTGGACTGCATCGTTCGATAAGGTCGTTCCCGACGAGAGAGCGGGAATAAAAAAAGCCTGCGTCCCTTCGGGATCGCAGGCTTTTTTGTTGCGAAGCGCTGAAGCTTACAGCACGTCGCTCGCGTGATCCGCCAGGCGCGAACGCTCGCCGCGTGCCAGGGTGATGTGGCCGCTGTGGCCCCAGCCCTTGAAGCGGTCGACCACATAGGTCAGGCCGCTCGAGCCTTCGGTCAGGTAAGGGGTGTCGATCTGGGCGATGTTGCCGAGGCAGAGGATCTTGGTGCCCGGACCGGCGCGCGTGACCAGGGTCTTCATCTGCTTGGGCGTCAGGTTCTGGGCCTCGTCGATGATCAGGAACTTGTTCACGAAGGTGCGGCCGCGCATGAAGTTCAGCGACTTGATCTTGATGCGCGAACGGATCAGGTCCTGGGTCGCGGCGCGGCCCCAGTCGCCGGCGTCGCTGTCGCCTTTCATGAGCACTTCGAGGTTGTCGTCGAAGGCGCCCATCCATGGCGACATCTTTTCTTCCTCGGTACCCGGCAGGAAGCCGATGTCTTCGCCCACCGGCACCGTCACGCGGGTCACGATGATCTCGTTGTAGAGCTTGGTCTCCAGCACCTGGGCCAGGCCTGCCGCCAATGCCAGCAGGGTCTTGCCGGTGCCGGCCTGGCCGAGCAGGGTGACGAAGTCGATCTCCGGGTTCATGAGCAGGTTCAGAGCGAAGTTCTGCTCGCGGTTGCGCGCGGTGATGCCCCACACATTGTTCTTGTTGTGGCTGAAGTCGCGCAGGGTCTGGAACACGGCGGTCTTGCCGTTGATCTGCCTGACCTGGCCGTAGAAGGGCGCTTCGCCGTTGTTCGGTTCGAAGAAAACGAACTGGTTCACCATCAGCGAAGGGATGAAGGGACCGGTGACGCGGTAGTAGGTGGCCGAGTTGCCGCCCTTGATCTCCTGCCAGGACTCCATGTTCTTGCCATGCTTGTCCCAGAAGTCGTCCGGCAGCTGGACGATGCCCGAGTACAGCAGGTCGGTATCTTCCAGCACGTGGTCGTTGAAGTAGTCTTCCGCGGCCAGGCCGAGGGCGCGCGCCTTGATGCGCATGTTGATGTCCTTCGACACCAGCACGATCGCGCGGCCCGACTGGTCGCTTTCCAGCGCGCGCACCACGCCCAGGATCTGGTTGTCGGCCTTGCCCGCGGGGAGGCCCTCGGGCAGGGTGGCCGCGTTCAGGCGGGTCTGGAAGTACAGGCGGCCCTTGGCATCCTTGTTGCCCAGCTTGGCCAGCGGGATGCCGGCCTCGATCGCGTCGTCATCGGTATTCGCGATGAGTGCGTCCAGCGTGCGCGATACCTGGCGCGCATTGCGGGCGACTTCCGACATGCCCTTCTTGTGGTTGTCGAGCTCCTCGAGCGTCATCATCGGCAGGTAGACGTCGTGCTCTTCGAAGCGGAACAGCGAGGTCGGGTCGTGCATCAGCACATTCGTGTCGAGCACGAACATCTTTGCCGCGCCGGCACTGTCGGCCTTGCGGCTGGCCGAGGACTTGACGTTGACCTCGACCGGCTTGTGCTTGGCCGGATGCGGCTCGTTCATGTCGGTTTCGCGCAGCTTGGCGGCCACGCCGTTCTTGCCGTTCCTGTTTTCGCGGGCAGGGGCTGGAAGCGTCGCCGTCGCAGCGGACGGTTTCGGAGCGCCAACAGGCGTCTCTTCGCGCGCCGGTGCTTCGGCCAGCAGTGCGGCCTTCGATTTGCGCGCGCGGGTGGTCTTGGCCGGGACTGCCGGGCCGCTGATCAGGTCTTCGACGGGGTCGTTCTCCGCCTTCGCGGCTGCGCGGACAGGCGATTTGCCGGGTTCGGCCTTGGGGTAATCTTTGGCCAGCAGGATGGTGGCCGGCTTGCTTGGTATTTTCGGTAGTGGCATCAGGTTCTCAATCGTATGGAAGTCGAAAAAATGCCTCGTGCGGACGAAAGCGCCGCCGGGCCGGACAGATGCAACTGTGGGGGGAGCTGGTCGGCCCCCGGCCTATCCGTGATGGGATCGGGGCCGACGGCCAGATTGGATTGATGCGATGAGGTAAAACTGGGACTCAAAATAGGCGACGTAATGGCATCAGGTTAGCGATAACCGAGCCATCCGTTCAGGGCTGGCTCTTCAGAAATTCCAGCACTTCCGCGACGTGATCATTGACCTTCACGCCACGCCATTCTTTCACCACTTTGCCGTTAGCGTCAATGACAAACGTACTGCGCTCGACCCCTCGTACTTTCTTGCCGTACATGTTTTTCATCTTCATGACATCGAACTGGCTGCAGACCGCTTCTTCCGGGTCCGAGATCAGTTCGAAGGGCAGGCCGAGCTTGGACTTGAAGCTTTCGTGCGAGCGCAGCGAATCGCGGCTGATGCCGTAGACGCTCGCGCCCAGGGCGGTGAGTTCGTCGTGGTGGTCACGGAAGTTCATCGCTTCCGTGGTGCAGCCGGGAGTGTTGTCCTTCGGATAGAAATACAGCACCGTGTACTTGGCGGGGCGGCCCTGCAGCTCGAAAGTCTGGTCGCCCGTCATGGCGGCACTGAAGTTGGCCAAAGGTTCGGTGGATGCTGTGGATGGGCTTTCGGCCACGGGTTTCTCCTGTCAGGAACTCAGGTGTTTTGGGTATCGAGGACGATCAGCTCTCCCGACCGTCCCGGAACTTCGCCCCACTGCACGGGATATTCGGGCAGCGCGGCATGTTTTATCTTCTCATAATAGTCCGCCATCGAGGCAAGCTGGTAGCCTTGAGCTTTCCAACCTGACAACAGCTGATCGAAGATGGGGGCAAGTTTCTGTCCTTCAAGTTCCGCGTGCAGGGTATAGACGTGATCGCGCTTGTTGTCCGCCGTCAGCTTCAGCAGGTGGGCGGCGATATTTTCCGTCGTCAGCACCGTGCCGTCGATCTCGCGTCCCAGCAGCTCGTCGAGGGTCGGCAGGGTGGTCGGCATCTGGATATGGCGCATGCCCTTGAAGCGGTAGGGCCCGGCCTCCGGGTCCTGCAGGGCGCCGTTCTGGCGCAGCACCGCGCGGCCGTCCGAGGCATAGGCGTAGCCCTGGGTGTCATGGTGGGCAAAGGCGTGCACGTTCATCTGCCAGCCGGCCGCGCCGTGGGTGTGCGGGGCTTCGCCGAATACCCGGGCGTAGCGCTGCTCGCTCTTTTGCATCATGCGCACGGTCCACTGCTGGTCCTTGGCGCGGACCTTGTCCTGCCACAGCACGTGGTCCCAGGTATGGATGCCGCATTCGAAGCCGGCGTCGCGGGCGGCGCGCATCTCGGCGGCGCCTTTCACGCCGATGTCCGGACCGGGCAGCAGCACGCCGTACATCAGGGTCTTGAAGCCGTAGTGCTCGACAACCGAGGTGCGCGAGACCTTCTGGAAGAAGCCCGGACGCAGCGCGCGGCGCATGGCCCAGCCGGTGTGATCGGGGCCGAGCGAGAACAGGAAGGTCGCGCCGGCCGCGTGGCGGGTCAGCATGCGCACCAGGTTCGGCACGCCTTCCAGCGTGCCGCGGTAGGTGTCGACGTCGATTTTAAGAACCAGCAGAGGCGCCACGATGCGTCCTTAATCCATCAGCGCCTGGGCCGCGGCGACCTGGCCGCGGTAGGCGTCGAAGATGCCGCGCAGGGCGTCCGCCATCGTGGTGGTCGGCGCCCAGCCGAGATCCTGCATCGTGTTCTCGATCTTCGGCACGCGGTTCTGCACGTCCTGGTAGCCGGCGCCGTAGTAGGCGCCCGAGCTGGTCTCGACGATGTTCACCTTCTGCGCGCCGGCCGCGTATTCCGGGTACTCGGCGGCCAGCTTCAGCATCATGGCGGCCAGGTCGCGGATCGAATAGTTGTTGGCCGGGTTGCCGATGTTGTAGATCTGGCCGCTGGCCTTGCCGTCCTTGTTCTCGATGATCTTCATGAGGGCCTCGATGCCGTCGTCGATATAGGTGAAGGCGCGTTTCTGGTGGCCGCCGTCGACGAGGGAGATGGTTTCGCCGCGCACGATGTGACCGAAGAACTGGGTCAGCACGCGCGAGGAACCTTCCTTCGGGGTGTGGATCGAATCCAGGCCGGCACCGACCCAGTTGAAGGGGCGGAACAGGGTGAAGTTCAGGCCTTCCATGCCGTAGCCCCAGATCACGCGGTCCATCAGCTGTTTCGAGCAGGCGTAGATCCAGCGCGGCTTGTTGATCGGGCCGTAGACCAGCTCCGAGTTCTCCGGATCGAATTCCTCGTCGTGGCACATGCCATACACTTCCGAGGTCGACGGGAACACCAGGTG